>Ga0099364_10015401_pt1 | contig 10080 bp, 10 predicted proteins | sample TergutTh196P3_FD_73070 | JGI IMG/M metagenome (GOLD analysis project Ga0099364, IMG submission 73070) | Microcerotermes parvus P3 segment gut microbial communities from Pointe-Noire, Republic of the Congo - Th196 P3 | ecosystem: Host-associated > Arthropoda: Insects > Digestive system > Gut ...
TATAACCGGGGTATACATTCCCATGTGCTCTATTCGAATTATTGCTATACACCGTAACACTTTGTAAGTTTTGAGATGAATTTGGGTAATTAATTACAACAGATGGGTCAATCAAAACAGGATAAACAGTAGTCTCATCCTCTAAAAAGTCCTTATCAACAATACTTGTGAGAAGATATTCGCTGTCGTCTAATTCTTCGATTGTATAATAATTATCATATGTAATGTTTTCTGTTTCGGACGAATCCACAATAAATGTCGGATTTACTGTGGCGGCAATTTCTTTTGTTTTTGCATCAATAAAGTTGATAGTATCGCCCTTTTGCTGTTCTGGCACAAGCCCCGGGGCATTGATTATAAATTGGAATGTGTGCGTACCGTCATATTTTTCAACGACGATATTTTCTTTCAATCCGTTGTTTACAGCGCTATATTGCAAATGATAATTTTCACCGAACACATTTTTGTATTCGATGACTTCTTCTTCATAGCCGGGGAAATCGTTCTCGGTTTTCTTCGCAGAAGATTTTTCTTCCGTATATCCTGGGAAATCGTTCTCTGTTTTTTTTACGGAATCTCTATTTCCAATATTGAGATAGGATGTTTCTTCCGTTACTGGTGTCATGGTGATTTTTATTTCGTCATGTTCCATTAATACGCCGTTTTCAATGCTTTTCGGGAACATAACATTAATATCGTTTGCGGCGTTTGTATAGGCAAACTTATCGAAATTTTTATCGCTTGAACGCACTTTTTCTAAAGTGTTGTCGATGAATTTTATTTGACCGTCGTTTTCATCGGTATATTTTATGTTTTCGCTGAATACGTGCAGTGTTCTGCTGTTATCTTCATTGACAACGGTAAAACTGTCAAGCATTTTTTCATCAACTGTATCGAGCCTTACTGCTTTTGTGTTTTCAATATCAATATTTCTTTTTAAATTTTCAGGCAATGATTCGAGGACACGAGTTTTAGGTGTTTTTTCGATACTTGCGTTGGAAGTTTCGGTTTCTTTCTTGTTGATTTCGTCAATTATTGCAATCGCTTGAACATTGGCTGTCATCATGCACACGATCAATATCGTGCTTATTGCGCACATAAAGCACTTTTTTGTCCTTTGTAGCATAAATTTCACGTTCCTTTTTGTTATTGTCAATAAATTGGGTTAAAACCCTCGCCTTTAGGCAGTGGTTGTTTATTGCCGAGTTAAAACACATCTTGCAATTTCCTCATCAGAATTCTTGTTAAATTTCGCTATTAGTGTCGCGGAATCGCCATTGTTGGTAATAATAAAATCCCAATGAAAATAAACGTCATTGACAAATTCCATATTAAACGAACCTTCAATAGATGACCCATTTTTTTCATAATCATTATTAGGTTTCCAACCAATCGTTTCTATTGCATATCCTGCAGTTCCTATTACAACAACAGTGTTGTTTTCTTTAAATTCATATACAAATCCAAGTAACTCTTCTGTAGGAGTTCCTTCTAAAGAATAAAAAGTTACAATCCAGTTTCCTATAAGAGGATGCACTTCATTTTCAATAACACTTTCTTCTTTTGATTCTTTTGTCAATTATTCTTCTTCAAGGCGTTGTTCTTCTTCTGCACGCAAATGTTCTTCTGCTATACGTCGATTCTCAGTATATATATTATACCCAATAAACGAACCAATGCCACCGAGAATAATTATTATTGATAAAATGATAGCAATTATTTTTGTTTTCTTTGAAATTTTAACCTTATTTTCTTTTCGGTTAAATGATATTCCGCAATTTGGACAACTATCAGCCTTGTCCGATATTTCTTTATTACATTCAGTGCAGTTAATAAGTGCCATATAATTTTCATCCTTTCAATAAATGCTGCGATACACATAAACCCTATAAATATTTAATTTATTCTTTAGATATTATATTAACCACGGTCACTGGGGGATAATCGCCGCCATCATCTTTGCTGACATTTGCTTTGCTTCCTGATGATATTCCGTTGCGTCCTCCAAGTCCTGCAATTAAAATATCTAAATCATTAATTTTCGCACCACAATGTTTTAATATAGTTTCCCATAATGTTTTTATATATATTTTTGTTTCGTCATTGATATTTTGCGGTTCTGCAACATCCCCTAAACCAATAATACGAAGGTTTATATTCGTCAAATCAGGAAGTGTACCTTCTGTTTCGCTTAATTTTGACAAAACATCTTGAGATTCCGGTTTTTCGGTATCCAATTTTAAATCTTGTATACGAAAATCCCCGGAAGTGGAAATGCAAGTATCTAAAACAATTATTTTTTTCTCAGCGTCCGGTGAGACATTTGGGTGATTAAGAGAAGCACGAGCTTCCTTTATTGCGTGCAACAAATCGTTTTCGGGTGAAACTGCACGATTATTTTCGTCTTTTATGAAAGCCATAACAGCTTCTGTACGCTCTGTTATCTTTTTAGAATGAACTGTTTTATTATTTGCATCTGTTGCAAAAGAAATTGCTTTATTTTGTTCGTCTGTTAATGGTATTTCTTTTGGACTGCCGTCACTAATAATGATAGATATAAAACCACCATAAACTGCATTTTGAACGTCTTCGATTATTTCTTGATAATATACTTCGGGAAAAGCATTTGCATTTGCATGACGTCCTAAAACAATTGATAATGCTAATACATTATCGTTATCTGCCGGAATATTGTCATTACACGCAACCAACAAATGTAACGGAAGTATTAATATTATTAATAACGATATAATTATCTTTTTCAATTTAAAATCCCTTCTTCTAAACATAAAAACCGTTTATTTTATATTTTATTTATTTCTTCGTAAATTTTTCCGACAGCTTCTTCATCAATTTTTTCTAATGTACTTAATTGTTCTATTGTGGCAGGTTGGAGTGGATATTGTTGCAAAGTCAGAGAATTGGGAGAGAGGGCTACCACAGCAGTTTTGGCTGTTTCAATATATTGATTTGCTAAAGCATGAATTTTCTTTACATATTCTTTATAAGATATTTCATAAATGACAGCACTGTTTTTATGATATGCCGCATATAATTTAGTTATTACTTCATCAGGTGAAAAATTTTCAGTAAAATGGGTTTGTAAGTTAAATTTTGTTGCTGCATTATTTGCTCGAATGAGAAAATCGCTTTTTGCTGTTTTAATTTTATCTTCACATATCTTCACGTTATTTTTTGCACGGTCAACTATTCGTTTTAATTCATATATAGCCTTTTCATACAAAACAAGACCGGAAACAAAAGATATTACAGATGTTACTAAAGGAATAACCGCTTGGATTGCATTACCCGGACTAACATCGCCAGCTAAAATAAATATTTCTTGTCCTGTATTTATTGTTGAATCAAATAGGGATAAAAATATTTTATAACCGTCATTAAAATCCCCAGCACCAATAAACATAATTATTTGTATCCACAAATAAACCCCAAAAGCGATTATAATTACTATAAGTAATAACAATAATGAATATTTATATCGAGGGTCATTTTTTAAATTTAAATATTTATCACTTTTCCTTGCGGCGATATATCCAATGAAATATGGCGGCACATCTAATATAATTCCACCTAAAACAGCGCTTATAAGTGCATCTCTGCTTGAAATATTACCATTTATAAATATTGTATAAAGGACAAACATATCTGTAAACGCACAACCTATAGTTACACTTATTCCTAATAAAATGTTTTTAAATTTATTGCTCATTTTTAAACTTTCCTTTTTCTTTTTTCATCTCTTCATTAATTATTAAAGTTTTTTGGGGGGTGAATTATAGTTTTTAGCTTGCTCTAATTCTTCTTCAGCTCGTATAAGTTCTTGTTTTGCTTCTTCTAACTCACTTTGTTTTTCTAATATTTTTTTCGCATCTTTTTTCAATTTATCTCGTAAATTTAATTTTGATGCATCTGGTTGATCTATTACACCCATTCCATCGTCATAATTTGTTGTAATATCTTTTATGATTTTATCAAGCAATTCAGTTTTCGTTTTATCGAAAATTTTAATTATTCTTGTTTGCAAATTAAAAATAGTAGCGGGTACAATTTGGGGTTTGTTTTTTGGGTTTTTTGGATTTTCTAATTCTCCTATTAAGTTAACTGCATCTTTTTCAGATTGTTTAATTGCTTCATTCACAGATTTTATTTCCATTTTTATATCCATCTTTCTTTTGAAAATATTATTTATTCTATTTCTAAATCCTTTTCATATCCTTCAATTATTTTTTTATCTTCATAAAAACGGTCTATTATTTTATAATAAGAACACAATGTTTGAATCGACCAGCGAAAAGGCGGCAAACGATCATCATCTGATTTTTCTTTGTTATATAATCTTTCAATTATTCCCCAATATTCTGATATTCGTTTTAATTCGCTCCTTGCTTTTTTTTCGACAATTTTTTCTCTTTCGCTGATAACATCTTTAATAGGAGCAAGATGCTTTTTTTGAATTTCCTCGTGTAATTTCTTTTTCTCTTGATTTTTCTTTTTCCAATACGCATTTAATTCTTCTTTTCGCTGTTTTAATTCTAATTTGTCTAATTCATTAATAATTTCTAATTCCGCATCTTTTATTAATTCATCATGTCGCGCTTTTATTATTTCATATTCTTCATTATAAACATAAAGAGTTTTATGGTTTTTCCATAAATTAACCTTTTTTTTGAGTTCATTTAAGTTATCCTTATATTCGTTTGTTATTAACTTTTTGTTTTTTTTTAGAACAATACTTGTGAAAATTATCTATTCGTTTGCGAAAATAAGAGCATACGAAAAAACCATTAATTGCATCGTCATCATCTTGCACACGATTTATTCCGACTTCATCTTTATTAAAATCCCTTTTTGCTTTCCTTCTTACCCCAAATAATCCTAACATCTAATATTTTCCTTTACCATTTATTATTTCATATTCAGAACCGTCAATCTCATAAAATATACCATTCCATTGTTCGTTATTATTGAAATGACCTTTGAACCATTCGCCGCTTTCATATTCGAATTTTCCTTCTCCATGAAATTTACCGTTTATTAAATGACCCGTATATGTTCCTACAACACGACCCCTGGTTTTATCATTAAAGGGCCAATTTCTATGTGTACCATACGGCTTTCTTTTGTCGTTTTCAAAATCTCCTTCAAAAATTCTTTTATCTGCAAAAGTATATACACCTTTACCGTGTTTTTCTCCGTTTTTCCATTTACCTTTGTATTCATCGCCATTTTTGTAAATTGCGGTTCCTTTTCCATCGGGAATTTGTGTTTCCGGAAAAACATCACCTTTATATGTATACTTAGAAGTTTCAAATTCCGCATACACTCTGTTATTGGAAGCCCTTGATGTTGTGTTGCTTGATTTAGATGTAATGGATTTACTTTCTTCATTTTGGGAGCTGCTATTTTGCAATTCACTCTGTGTTTTTTCAGAATTGACATTTGATGATGGTGGTATATCAACACTACCAGGTATTTCCAATAATAAAACAACAAAAATTATACATAAGATACTTACAACTATTAAGTGATTTCTACATCTTTTTTTGTTTTCTTGTTTTTCCTCATTTTCTTCATCATTATTTACAATTTCTTTACGTATTATGTAATAATTAAATAAATTAATTAAAATTAAAATTACTGTTACGATAATCGTTATAATTGTATTTTTATAAATATAGTCTATCATAGGAACAAATAGATTCTTTATTATGTATAACGCTATGGAAGCTATTAAAATATTTAATAGAAACAATCCCAAAAAACTATTAAAGAATTTAGAAACCTTTTTTTCTATCGCTAATTTTTTTTCATTTCTATCGTTTTCATCCAATTTTTTGCTGACAAATACTACAATTATTCCCACAATAAGACTTTCTATAAAATACATATTGTCAAATCCTATTAATTCAATATTTTTCGTATGTTTGTGATGACACTTGGTAATAATTCTTTGTTTTTATATGCTGACATTAAATCTGAAAACAACTTAGTATCTTTGTTGTCATCTATAAACCATACTTGACGGTTTTTTTGTGCTACGATTGTGTCAAAACTTCCATTAGGAAATTCATTTGTATGCCAAGGGAATTTTGCACCAACACCGATTACTTCTAATTTGTTTTTAGGGACTTTGTGATTTTTGACAAGAATTTCCTCCACTCTTTTTGCACGGCGATAACCGAGATTAACATTGCCGTCACCGCCGGGATTAATTGTCGCGGTTGTACCAACTAACCATATTTTGCGTTCGGGATTAGCTGTTATATATTTATTTATAGGTGTTGCATACGGTTTCAATATATTTACAGCTTGAGCATTGCTTTCAAATTCTGCACTATTCGGTTTAAATCCTATAGTTCTGTCTTCTAATCCAAATTCTATATGTGCCGGAGGAAGATTATAATCATCAAGAGGCTCGCTTAAATGTTGCCAAACATCTGAAATTCCCGTTGCATTTGAAATATATGCTGTCGACACATAAGGAAATGGCGAATCTGCATCTTCAGTGTATATATTTGGAATATTCCAACCTGCGACACTTTCAAAATTCACAGAATCTGCATTTGATTCTAATGCAACTTGTTCCCATAAGCTTTTAATAAAATTTCCATCTTGTGTTGTGAGGAACTGAGGTTCTGCAACTTTTGCCATTCCCTCGTCTGCACCAATAAAAGTAACTGATACACCCGATAAATCCGGCAGCATTTCTTCTTTTTTCAAAACTTTTATCGTTTCATCAATATCCGGATAAGTGTCCTCTGTTTTATAATTTTCAACAAAATTTATATCTCCTACCGTAGAAATACCGGTGTCGATTATAACAATTTGTTTATTAGAAATATGTTTAACATATGAGGCAAAAAGAGCATTTTTAGCTTCTTTAATAGCGGCAAGCAAATTGGATTCACTTTTGGTAGCTTTCATGTTATCGTCACGTATTTTTTCTTTTACAACATTAACTCGCTTTTTAATTTCCTTGCTTAGTCCGGTCGTATTTCTTCGGTCTGTTATAAAAAATCCTTCATCTAAAAAATCTTCTTGTTTTGCAGGGCGGCCATCCGGAATAATAACACATACATATCCGCCGTACACAGCGTTTTGTACAATTCTGTCAATTTGTATATATGCATCATTAGGTATTTTCATCGAATTTGCACGTTGACCTAAAATAATGGCTACTGAAACCGGATTTTCCGGGACATATATACCATCTTCATTTAATATATAATTATCTGCTAATTCTTCGCATGAAGAAAATATTAATGAAAATATGACAATTAAAAATATGATAATAAAACGACTATAAGTTTTTTTCATGGTTATAACAACTTTCTTCATGTTTTTTATTTTTTTAATTTACGATTATGACCGTTTGCTTTATAGTATCATATAATTCCAATTAAATCAACAAATATTTACATATTTTTTAAATCTCGTAGCTTATACTACAAATTCGTTGCCGTTTTTTTTTGTGTGCGATTTGCACAAAATCATTTTTTTATAAAGATGGTTGCAATTTATTGTTTAATAAGTTATAATAAATATAGTAATATTAATCGAAAGACAAGGTGAAGCAGATATGGATAATAAAAACTTTCTTCCAGTTAAAAGTGACATTCTGTTCCGGTTGTTCTTTGCCGATGAACGTAATGAAACATTTCTTGTTGATTTTTTGAAATCCGTATTGAAATTACCCGATGATGATTATAATGAAATAGAAATTGCAAACCCTCACTTATTACGGGAATTTGAAGATGATAAAATGTCAATAATAGATGTGAAACTACATACAAAAAGCCGTAAGATCATCCATATTGAAATCCAATTAAAAGTTTCATTTGAGTTGAAAAATAGGATTGTTTTATATGATTCCAAGCTCATAACGGAACAAATTAAAATCGGTAAAGAATATGATGTTATTAAAAAGGTTATTAGTATAATTATAACCGACGATGAATTAATTGAAGGAAGTCCGAAATACCATCACCGTTTTACTTTTTATGACCCGAAAGCAAATGTAGAATTTACTGACATAATAGAAATACACGCATTAGAACTTAAAAAATTGCCAGATGGTTATGACGGTACACAACTATATGATTGGGCTAAATTTATTGCTGCCGAAAGTGATGATGAACTTACTGCGGTAGCCAAGAGAAATCCGGAGGTGAATAAAGCTGTGGTAAATTACAGGGAACTAACTGCCGACGAATATACACGCGATTTATATGAAAGACGTGAAAAAGCTCGACGTGATCAAGTATCAAGAGAGAAAGATGCAAAGTTAGAAAGTATAAAAGAACGAAATATCGAAATAGCTAAAAATCTTTTAACTATGAATTTACCGCTTGACCAAATATCTAAAGCGACTGGTTTGAGTGTAGATGAAATTGAAGAATTATAAACTTACAAAATTAAATACCCACAAATGCAATCAAGTCATCTGTGGGTATTTTAAAATAATGTAACAACAAATTTGCTCGTCGTTTTTTAAATTACTAACAATTACTAACAAAATTACTAACAAATTCGCTTTGAAATTATTTTACGATACCAGCGCGGTTTATGGTCATCAATAAGAAAAAGTATTAAAAACACCGAAACCATGGGATTTTATAAAACATTTAAAAACATATCACGACATATAAAATTGTATGCTTACACGGACTTTGACTCCGTCATTCCGAAGGTTCGAATCCTTCCAGCCCAGCCAAAAAATGCCCTTTCGGGCAATGAAGAATGATAAATTTAAAATGATAAATATAAAAAACACACTCATTTGGCGGCATTTTTTGTATTTATCATTTATCATTCATCATTTTTCACTTTTCATTTTTTTCATTAATTTGAAAAATATTTATACAAGCGACATCTTTTTTGTCCAACCTTTCCACAGGGGAATTTATACGAACCACCTTGAAGGTACGGTTATCTATTTAACCGCCATGTTTATATATGACATCTCTAATACCCTTATACAGTTCCGCCTTATTGCTATCTGGTAAGTTGCGATGGTCGGACATTGTTTCAAGCAGAGCAATGTATTGATCCGCACTGTATGTAAGTGTAGCATCATAGAATTTCATTGTAATATCGGCAAATCCGTATTGTTCCATATCGGAAAACCCATAGTTGCGTTTTATCCAGATAGGCGAGGACAGTCCAGCACGGGTTCTTTGTGATGTTGATTTACGTATGAAAGAGCGAAATATCCTGGGCAGAAAGTGCAAATTGATGTAAAATATGTACCCACAAAATGTGTAGCAAATGGAGCAAAATATTATCAATTTACAGCTATAGATGAATGTACTTACTTTTACTTGACACAAACTTCAAAAATATTTTTGTTGACATTTAAAATAATATTTGTTATACTATAAAATATATTGAACAAAGGCGTTCATTATATAATACGAAGTTTAGTTTTAACTAACCTAAAAACGTATTATATAATGAACGCCTTTTACTTAGGAATTAGGAATTAGGGAATAGGAATTAGGAGATGTATTTTTATAATTTATATTTTTATGGCAAACTATTCACTATTACCTATTAACTGCTTTTCCGGCTTGTCAGGAAAGGAAAGGGGTTTTTATGAAAAAAGAAGGGGAAATTCGGATACCGTCGGGGTGTGCTGTTTCGGGGATTATTGACAAATCCGGAAAGCGAATGAGCGGAGAAGCTATAATTAATTCTATATCTGTTATGCACGAGCGTTCTAACGGTTTGGGAGGCGGTTTTGCGGCATATGGAATATATCCCGAATATAAAGATTTTTACGCTTTACATATATTTTATGATCTTGCACAAACAAAAAAAGAATGTGAAGAATTTTTGGAAAGACATTTTGATATTATAAATCTTTCAAAAATCCCTACAAGAAAAACAAAAGAAATTACGGACGAGCCGTTAATTTGGCGTTATTTTGTTGCGGTACTACCTACCAAACTTGCCGACAGTCAATTAGACGAACGTGAATTTATGTCAAGATGCGTATTCAAAATAAACACACAAATAAAAGGGGCATATGTGTTTTCGAGCGGAAAGAACATGGGAGTT
>Ga0099364_10015402_pt1 | contig 10080 bp, 6 predicted proteins | sample TergutTh196P3_FD_73070 | JGI IMG/M metagenome (GOLD analysis project Ga0099364, IMG submission 73070) | Microcerotermes parvus P3 segment gut microbial communities from Pointe-Noire, Republic of the Congo - Th196 P3 | ecosystem: Host-associated > Arthropoda: Insects > Digestive system > Gut ...
AGCTCAATCCCCTTACCTCAATCACCACCCAGACAATCGCCGCCGCGCGTGCAAAGGAGCAAACGCCCTTTTATCTTTACGACGAGAGCCTGATTGCTCAAAAATGCGCCGCCGCCCTGGCAATGCCCAATGCTTTTGGTCTGCGGGTGCGCTACGCCATGAAAGCAAATTCTTCCCGCCAACTGCTGAAAATCATCAACGCAGCAGGGCTGTATATTGATGCGTCAAGCTTCAATGAGGCAAAGCGGGCTTGCATGGCGGGGATTGCGCCGTCAAAGATACAGCTCACCAGTCAGGAAGTACCCTTTGGTGAAGAGCGCACAGAGCTTGAAGCCTTGATGTTGCAGGGCTTGCGCTACAACGTATGCTCATTGCGCCAACTGGAACTGGTAGGAGATTTTGCCGCCGCAAACAGCATCGACCTGAGTATGCGCGTACATCCCGGCGTGGGTACCGGCGAGAGCTCTAGCCGCAACACTGGCGACAAATATTGCTGTTTTGGCGTTCACAAGTCCAATATCCCCGCTGCCCTTGATTACGCAGGGAAGCGCGGTATCAAGTTCACCCAGGTGCACACACACATAGGCTCCGGGGGCGACCCTGAAATCTGGCGGCAAAATATTGATATCGTGTTGGCGTTTGTGGATGAATTTTTCCCCGATGCGGACACAGTGAACTTTGGCGGCGGACTGAAAGAGGGGCGTCTGCCCCATGAAATCAAGGCGGACATTGAGCTTTTGGGCAACTATTCCAAGGAGCAAATCACTGCTTTTTACGAGCGTACGGGACGGAAACTCTGTGCGGAAATTGAGCCGGGAACCTTTATATTGGCAAACGCAGGCTACATTGTCACGCAGGTTTTGGACGCGAAATCCACGGGGCGTGACGGCTTTGACTTTGTGATTTTGGACGGCGGTATGGAAGTCAATGCCCGTCCGTTGCTTTACGGTTCAGCGCATCCTTTCTATGTTGTTTCACCAAACGGCGAGTTGAAATGGAGCGATTTCCCTCCTCAGGAGGAGTCTTTGGCACAGGACGAGCAGCGGCTCAACAGTCTTGCCTTGGTGGTTGCGGGGCGTTGCTGTGAGAGCGGTGACTGTCAAACCCTCGAGGAGGGCGGCGGCATCAACACCCGCGAAATGACCGCCCCCAAAATCGGCGACAGCTTTATTATCGGCGGTGCGGGAGCGTATTGCGCTGCGATGACTCCATTCAACTATAACTCCCACACCCAAGCCGCCGAATGGCTCTACACCATTGAGGGCGGGCTGCGCTGTATCCGCAAAGCCCAAACGCTAGCGCAAATCGTGGAGAATGAGTGTTAGTCGATATATGGGAGATCCCGCGCGTCACGCAATATTAGGTCGTGTTAACACTCCCTGGAACAGATATTAACTTTATCCTCTACAAAATCCCCAAAAACCAAGGAAGGAGGTTAGATATTAGATACCGATAACAGAAGTTAAACGCTCTGACATCTAAAATCTACTATCAAACTATAAATGCGCGGACTTATAAAAAGCTTCAAATTCGCCTTTCGCGGTGTTTTGCGTACCACACAAAAGGAACGCAATTTCCGCATTCATTTGGTGTGCATGATATATATGTACGCGTTTTTGGGCATTTTCGACTGGTTTGTGTTGGACAAAGCCCAATGGGCAATACTGTTCATCGCCAATGCAATTGTGCTGTCGGCGGAGATTTTCAACACCGCCATTGAGGCTTTGGTTGACCTCGCCACCCGGCAGCAACATCCATTAGCAGCGATCGCAAAAGACTGCGCGGCGGGTGCGGTGCTCATATGCGCCGTGATGGCTGTAGCTGTGGGGGTCATCTTGCTGTGGCAACCTTCCGCTTTCACGGCAATGTATGACTACTTCCGCACACATTTATGGATGTTGGCGGCGTTTGTAATCAGTCTTGGAATTAGCATGACGTTCATTTTTGGTAAAAAAAGAAACACACCAAAATAAAAGGAAAAGAAAAAATGTTTATTGACACGGCGAAAATCAAGGTCGAGGCGGGGGCGGGAGGCGACGGTGTTGTCGCCTTTCACCGTGAAAAATACGTTGCTGCAGGCGGACCTGACGGCGGCGACGGCGGACGCGGGGGGAGCATAATCCTGCAAACTGATTCCAACCTCTCCACCTTGGCTGATTTCCGCTACAAACGCTCCTACAAAGCCGAGCGCGGCGCCAACGGCTCCTCCAATAAAAAAACGGGTAAGAGCGGGAAAGACCTGATAATCAAAGTACCCATGGGGACGTTGGTGCGGGATTTAGAGAGTGAGAGCCTGTTAGCGGATATGTCCGGCGAAAAGCCTTTTGTACTGGCAAAAGGCGGTCGCGGGGGATGGGGCAACGCCCACTTTGCAACGCCCGTAAGGCAAGCCCCGCGTTTTGCTAAAAGCGGCGCGAAAGGGGAGAGTTGGGAGATACAACTAGAGCTGAAACTTCTTGCGGATGTAGGGCTGTTGGGCTTTCCAAACGTTGGCAAAAGCAGCCTGTTGAGCGTGGTGAGCCAGGCGAAACCCGCCGTTGCCGACTACCACTTTACCACCCTCGCCCCTGTGTTAGGCGTGGTGAGCCTGGGGGAGGGGACTAGTTTCGTCATGGCAGACATCCCCGGGCTTATCGAGGGAGCGAGCGGCGGTGCGGGTCTGGGACACGCCTTTTTGCGGCATATTGAGCGTTGCCGTATGCTAATCCACGTGGTGGACGCGGCGGGTTCAGAAGCCCGTGACCCTATCGAGGACTTCGAGAAAATAAACAGTGAGCTTGCAAATTTCCACAAGGATTTGGTGAAACTACCCCAAATTGTAGCGGCGAATAAAATCGACATGGCAACGGAAGAACAGCTTGGGCGCTTGCGGCAATATTTCGCCGATTACGAGTATTTTGAGATTTGTGCTCCAATCGCCATGGGGACGAAAGAGTTGATGAACGCGGCGGCGGCGATGCTTGTGAAGCTGCCTCCCGTGCGTACCTACGAGCCTGAGGTCATCCCTATAAAAGAGAAGGAACACGGCAAGTTTGAGGCATGGGAAGAAGATGGCGAGTATTTTGTGGACGCGCATTGGCTGCGGGGGATCCTGAACAAGGTGGACATGGACGACTACGAGTCTTTACAGTATTTTCAGCGTGTTTTGCAAAGCTCAGGGATTATGGAGCAATTGTTTGAACTGGGGTTGCAGGAGGGGGATACTGTTTGTGTTGGCGGTTTTGAGTTTGAGTATTTGCCTTAGGGGCTTGCATTTTTTTTCGTAATGTGGTATAATACCCTAGCTTTTGCGCTGTTAGCTCAGCTGGATAGAGCGTGTGGCTACGGACCACAAGGTCAGGGGTTCAAATCCTCTACAGCGCGCCAGCGGACAATGTCCGCTGAAAGGTCAACGACGCTTGATGAGAGTAAAACGCTTGTGTCATCTTGCATTACGTTGTGGTCATCAATCAGTTTGTGGACAATGTCCGCTGAAAGGTCACAACGCTTGATGAGAGTAAAACGCTTGCGTCATCGTGTACTACTCTGTGGTCATCAATCAGTTTGTGGACAATGTCCGTTGAAAGGTCAACAACGCTTGATGAGAGTAAAACGCTTGTGTCATCTTGCATTACGTTGTGGTCATCAATCGGTTTGCGGGCAATGTCCGCCAAAAGGTCAACAACGCTTGACAAGAGTAAAACGCTTGTGTCATCTTGCATCACGTTGTTATTGTCAATCGTTGTCCGCCGAAACCCCTAAAGGAGAAAACAATGGAAATTTATGAAATTATTTTGGGCGCATTACTAATCGTTGCCTGTCTTGCAATTGTTGCTCTCGTGCTGTTGCAGGAGGGTAAATCCCAAGGGCTGTCAGGGGCAATCGCCGGCGGCGCGGAGACTTTTTTCGGCAAGAACAAGAGCCGCTCTATTGAGGCAAAGCTAGTACGCATTACCCGCGTGGCGGCAATTGTCTTTTTCTCACTAGTCCTGGGCACGTTTCTCACGTTCCTGTTCCTGTAAAAACCATATCAAGTATTATAAACCTGGAAAGGCACCTCCAAATTAAGGAAGTGCCTTTTTTACTCTTGTGTCAACAGTCTCTAACCAATCTCCCGCAACAACGACTCAAAGTTCAGCCGCAAACTCTTGCCATTGTGCTCAATTATGAACTCGTCGGCGTATCTTTCTGCTGTGGAGTAGGGGTTGTCGAAGCGTTTGTAGTCAAGGTTGATTTCCTCGCCGTCGATGGTGAACGCGCCGCCGAATGAGGTTTTGTATTCCTTTTCGTTGCTTGTGTAGCGCAGGGATGTGCTGTTAAATCTGACCTCGTTTGACTTAATCCGCTCTTGGAAGCGGTTAAAGCTCTCTTTTGAACCGTCGGAAACCTCATAAATCCAATACTGGAGATTACCTCGCTGAACAAGCTCAAAGTGTTTGTCGGGATTCTCCTCAAGACCCATTTTCAGCGCGTTTGCGGACTTTTCTGACCAGGGCAGATACTCTAAATTTCCCGCGCCGATCAAGCCCAAGTAGGCATCCCCTTTGCGGGCAAATGCGTAGTCACCGTCAATGATTACCTCGTCAAAGTGGATTTCAGGCAGATATGTACGGGTGAACTGGGGTACGTCATAAAGCTCCAAAAAGCCGTGTTTTTTGGGAATTTCGTAGATGAGCATCATCACGTTTTTGTCCTGCACACTGTGTGGCGCGCGGCCATAGCCCGTCCAATATCCCGGCGTGCCGGTGACGGATTTCTCCTCCAACTTGGCGGGGTGATTTGTGAACACAACGGAGTTTCCACCGAAACTCAGGGAATTCAAGTACTGCTGCGCCCCAAAACTTCCGGGATGATACCGCTGTACACTGGCAAGGCTGTAAAGGGGCGTTTGGTAGCTGTAGATATTCGCCCGTTGAATGGCAATACCGTTAGGCATGGGGTTGAAACGCCGTGATACCCACTCCAAAGTCGATGGGTGAAGTTTGAGAGCTTTCAGGTTAATGAGCCGAAAATCGTTGACAAATTTGCTAGAGAGCATATTATTTTTGTCCAAATATGTTATGGTGTTGTAGATAACCTCGGGGTTCGTGAAGCTCTCCATGGCAAGTTGGCGCATCATGTCCTCGTCGCTGTGGCTGATGGAGTAGCGGCTGTGAAGCTCTGCGGTGTCCAATCCAGAGGAAGCGCGAAGCTCTTTTTCACTGGTGTCGTTGATTATCTCCTTTAGTACGGGGGGCAGTTCATAGTAGGGATTGCCTTGCGCATCCCTTGCCCGCAGCATGGCGGCGACGTTGACGATCTGGCTGTCGGTGTTCAAATCCGCATCCTCAGTCAATCCATACACGAGATCCGTCAGGCTGCGCAAAGAATCACTGCCAATCATGTTGCCGTATGTGGCTCGCCCCATGGGAGCTGTCATGCCGTAGTCGAATGTGTATAGGGCAATGTCATAGAAGAGCAGATCCAGACAGATTTTCATTGCCTGTACCATTTCAGCGTCATCACTGGCGGCAAATTGGATAAAATTAGAAGCTGGTCCTGCGTTGAAACGGTAATATACGGAGGAGTTGAACTCGGAAAAACCGTCCTCAAAACGCTGCTGCATCCAGTATTTAATGCGCTGACGCCCGCGCTCCATGCGTTCTTGTCCCGTGGAGCCGTCGTTGGTAAATACCTTGTCGTGCCAGTATTGTCCAGCCATGTATTCGGCGACGGCGAACAAAAGTTGGTGGTTTTCCGACCAATAGCACATGGAGTCCTCTCCAGGCTCGCTCATCCAATATTTAGCGCCTAGGAACATATTCTCGATGGTCTGCCAAGCTGTTGGAGAAATTTCACGCAGGGTGTCGCCGTGGGAATAGACAAGGCGCAGGACGGACTGCATACGGAAATCCGCGCAGTCAAAACGCTCATCAACCATGATTTGCACGGGCTTGATGGCGTTTTGTATGTACTCGTCGTCCACAACAATGCCTCTTTTTTCCTGTAACTCGGGGCGTTCGAGCATGAGCAGGAGTTCGTGGACAAGGTGGTGACCGCCCTCAGTGATTTCGCGGGTTTCTCCCTCGGGTAAGTCGGGGATTGCTTTGATTGCCACGTTCCGCGCCACGTCATAGCCCATAAATACAACGCCGCAAAGGAGCACAGCCGCCAACACCCAACAGACGACTCGCCGAGCTTTGGACTTTTCTTTTTTTTGTTTTTTCATGGAATTTAACCTCCGGTTTTTTTAACAAAGTTTTTCCTCTCACATTATAATAGAAATATTGGAAAAAGTCAATGTTTTCGGAGATATAGTCGACTAACTTGAAAATCGGCTCAGGATTTGGGAGAATATTTTTCGTCTGGCAAGGAAAAAAACGCAAGAATACTTTCGTATTACGAGCATTTTTGGCGAAGTCAGATGGAAAATGCATCGCAAAGACGAGTTGATTTCCAAGTTAGGCGATTATAGCCAAAATAGACAAGTTATTTTTTTCAGACAGCCCCTAAACGCTCAAAAAGGCACTCCGCAATCGGAAATGCCTTTTTTCACGCAAGAAGTCTATTGATATTTCGGTCGTGGGGTATATTTTGTGTGGAGAAGCTTGTGAGCTTTGTGGCTGCCAGGTTCGCCAAGATACTCCTCGTAGAGCTTCTTAATCATGGGGTTGGCGTGGCTTTTGCGGATTGGCATCGCCGCGTCAGCCTCGTAAAGCGCCTTAGCGCGTACGCCCTTGAGATCCACAAAGTTACGCACCACCGCGTGTTGGACAGGCTGTCCGCCGCCGTTGACACAGCCGCCGGGACACGCCATAATCTCGATGAAGTGATACTTGCTCTTACCCGCCTTAATCTCCTCAAGAACCTTGCGGGCGTTCTCAAGACCGCTTGCAACGCAGACATTCACGTCCAGGTCGCCCACTTTGTATGTGGCTTCCTTGATGCCTTTGGTACCGCGAATTTCTGTAAAGTCAAGGCTGCGCAGCTCTTCCCCTGTAAGGGTTTCCACCGCTGTGCGCAATGTCGCTTCCATAACGCCGCCTGTCGCGCCGAAGATGACGGAGGCACCGGTGGAGTCGCCCATTGGATTGTCAAATTTCTCGTCGGGCAGGTGCTTGAAGTAGATGCCGGCACTCTCAATCATCCGCGCCAATTCACGGGTTGTCAGTGCGATGTCAACATCGGGATAGCCTGTGGCATTTTGATAATCCCGCTTGGTCTCGAACTTCTTGGCGGTACAGGGCATTATACCCACGCAGAAAATTTTGGCGGGATCAATATTGTTCTTTTCGGCGTACCAACTCTTGATTATTGCGCCAGCCATTTGCTGCGGGGATTTACAGGTTGAGATGTTGGGTATTTGCTCGGGGAAATAATGCTCGCAGTACTTAATCCAACCAGGTGAGCAGGAGGTAATCATTGGCAGCACACCGCCGTTGGACACCCGCTCAATGAACTCATTCGCCTCCTCCATGATAGTGAGATCCGCAGCGAAATCCGTATCAAAAACCTTGTCGAAGCCCAGACGGCGCAGAGCAGCGACCATCTTGCCCTCCACGTTTGTGCCCAGGTGCATACCGAAAGCCTCGCCCAGTGTGGCGCGGATTGAGGGCGCTGTGTGGACAACAACAATCTTGTCAGGGTCGTTGATTGCGGCGAGAACCTTGTCTGTGTCATCTTTTTCACAGAGTGCGCCTGTTGGGCAGTTGACGATACACTGTCCGCAGGATACGCAAGACACATCCGCCAAATCGCGCTCGAAGGCAGAGCCCACGTGGGTATTGAAGCCGCGGGCATTGGCGCCAATCACGGCACAATCCTGTTTTTTACACGCGGCGATACAGCGGCGGCACAGGATACAGCGATTGTTGTCGCGGACCATGTGGGCGGCTGAATCGTCGAAGCTGTAGCGGATATTTTCGCCCTCAAAGTGTGTTTCGTCATCCACACCGAACTCCTTACATAGCTTTTGCAGCTCACAGTTGCCTGAACGTATACAGGAAAGGCAACGCCTGTCGTGGGTGGAGAGGATAAGCTCCAGTGTCAGCTTGCGGGATTGGCGTACTTTTTCGGTGTTGGTGAATACCTCCATACCCTCGGTGACGGGATAGACGCAAGCGGTGACAAGGCTCCTAGCACCTTTGACCTCCACCATGCAGATACGGCACGCGCCGATTTCGTTAACCTCTTTGAGATAACACAGTGTGGGGATTTCCAGTCCCAAAAGCCGCGCCGCCTCAAGGATAGTCGCTCCCTTTGGAGCGGCGACAGGCATATTGTTAATCTTTAGGTTCACAGTTTCCATACTGTTATCCTTTCTTATTTGCTATCTTCTTCTTTGAAAAACTTCTTTGGTTTCGCTTTACCTATGCCTTATAGACAGCGTTGTGCTTCTTACAGGCAGTTTCACACGCACCGCACTTGATGCACTTGTCAATGTCGATTGTGTGGACTTCTTTGACCTTACCGGAGATTGCGTTTGTGGGGCAAGCCCGGGCACAAAGGGTACAGCCAATGCACTTTTCGGGGTCGATATAGTAGTTGAGCATTGCCTTACAGACACCCGCCGGGCATTTTTTCTCGGTAACGTGAGCGATATACTCGTCACGGAAGAAGCGCAATGTCGCCAAAACGGGGTTCGGTGCGGTCTGCCCAAGTCCGCAAAGGGAGCTGTCTTTGATGTGTGCCGCCAACTCCTCCAGTTTTTGGACATCCCCAAGAGTGCCGTTGCCCTCTATTATCTTGTCCAAAATCTCCAGCATTCTCTTTGTGCCGATTCGGCAGGGAGAGCATTTGCCGCAGGATTCGTCCACAGTGAAGTCCAGGAAGAATCTGGCGATATCCACCATGCACTTGCTGTCGTCGATGACAATCATACCGCCCGAGCCAATCATACAGCCGATTGCCGAAAGGTTGTCGTAATCAATTTCGATGTCCAAATGTTCAGCCGGGATACATCCACCGGAGGGACCGCCCGTCTGCACAGCCTTAAATTTGCGACCGTCAGGGATGCCGCCGCCAATTTCGTAGATGACTTCCCTTAGCTTTGTGCCCATAGGAATTTCTACCAAACCGGTGTTGTTAATATTACCGCCCAGGGCAAAGACCTTTGAGCCTTTGGATTTTTCAGTACCCATAGCCGCGAAAAATTCCGCGCCTTTGAGGATGATTTGGGGTACGTTGGCAAAGGTTTCCACGTTACATTCAGTGGTGGGTTTACCGAAAAGTCCCTTTACCGCAGGGTAGGGAGGACGGGGACGGGGTTCGCCGCGATTACCCTCGATGGATGTCATAAGAGCGGTTTCCTCGCCGCAGACAAAGGCGCCTGCCCCAAGGCGAATGTGCAGGTCAAAGTCAAAGCCGCTGCCGAATATGTTTTTGCCCAAAAGTCCGTGTTTTTTTGCGTCGGCAATGGCTATTTCCAAACGCTTTACGGCGATTGGGTATTCTGCGCGGACATAGATGTAGCCCTCTGTCGCCCCTGTGGAGTATCCGCAGATCGCCATAGCCTCAACGACGGCGTGGGGATCGCCCTCAAGGACGGATCTGTCCATAAACGCCCCCGGGTCGCCCTCGTCGGCGTTACAGACCACGTACTTCTGGTCGGCGTCGTTTTGCGCGGTGAAGCTCCACTTCAGCCCTGTGGGGAAGCCGCCGCCGCCCCGTCCGCGCAATCCGCTGTCCTTAACGACTTGTGTGACTTCCTCGGGGGTCATCTGTGTCAACGCCTTAGCCAACGCCTGATAGCCGTCCACCGCAAAGTATTCTTCAATACTTTCGGGGTCAATCACGCCACAGTTGCGCAGGGCAAGGCGGATTTGTTTTTTGTAAAAATCGGTCTCTGCCAATGGTTTTACCGCCATGATAAACTCCTTTAATTTTAGGTTCTAGATATGCTGTCTGCTGACAACTGAATAAAACACTACTGAGTGACTGCTCCGATAGTGTACTCCTCAATGGGGTTGCCCTCAACAAGGTGCTTTTGGACAATTTCCCTCGCCCGCTCGGCGTTCATGTTGACATAGGTGACTTTTTCCTGCCCCGGAACGGTGATTTCCGCGATGGGTTCGTACTGGCACATACCGATACAGCCTGTACGCACAACCTCAACGGTGGGCA
>Ga0099364_10015403_pt1 | contig 10078 bp, 9 predicted proteins | sample TergutTh196P3_FD_73070 | JGI IMG/M metagenome (GOLD analysis project Ga0099364, IMG submission 73070) | Microcerotermes parvus P3 segment gut microbial communities from Pointe-Noire, Republic of the Congo - Th196 P3 | ecosystem: Host-associated > Arthropoda: Insects > Digestive system > Gut ...
ACGGACCGGGGATATATTCTCGGCTGCGAGGGGGACCTGGAGGGCACCTTATCCCTTTTGGCCTGCCGCGCGTTAAGTGATGAAGCCCCGTTTATGGCGGATTTATCCCAGGTGGACTTTGACGGTGACTACGCCCTTATGTGGCATTGCGGCGTTGCGGCGCCCTCGCTGGCTCACCCCAAAACGATGAAAAGCCTGGACCCGTATTTTGCCGGGGGGAAGGGGGTCACCACTGACTTTGTGATGAAAGAAGGGGTCGTCACGCTTTTCCGTATCGATACCGCCCGAGGCAGGACACGGATTTTTTTGGAAAACGGTCGGGCGGAGTACATGGAGAAGGAGTTAAAAGGGACTTATGCGAAGCTGCATTTTGAAAACAACGTGCGCGATGTGTTCGGACTGGTGGCGGATACGGGGATCGCGCATCATGTGGCCATGATGTACGGGGATTATCTCGGGGCATTTCGTAAATTCGCGTCGCTGATGGGTTATGAGGTCATATCAACATTAAAGTAGAGGGTGCGATATGCAAACACAACAAAGGGTATATCTGAAAAATCAAGCCAACGCCATACGCCGTTTAACCGTACAGGCGATCGGTGCGGTAGGCGTGGGACATATCGGCGGATGCCTTTCGCTGGCGGAGCTGTTGTCGGTGCTGTACTTTGAGCAGATGAACATCGACCCCGCCAATCCGAAAAAGCCCTGCCGCGACAGGCTGGTGCTTTCCAAGGGTCATGCCGGTCCGGCGCTGTATGCCGCGCTTACCCTAAAAGGCTTTTTTGACGAGTCTGTCCTGATGACGCTCAACCAGCCCGGCACAAAACTTCCCAGCCATTGCGATATGAACCTCACCCCCGGCGTGGATATGACCGCCGGTTCCTTGGGACAAGGGATTTCCTGCGGCGTAGGCATGGCTCTCGCCGCCCGCCAAAGGGGCTATGATTCGTATGTATACGCCGTGATCGGGGATGGGGAGAGCCAGGAGGGTCAGGTTTGGGAAGCCGCTATGGCGGCGGCACACTTTAAGCTGGAGCGTTTTATCGTTTTTTTAGACTACAATAAGCTCCAAATTGACGGAACGGTCGACCAGGTCATGTCGCCGGGCGATCCGGCGAAACGCTGGAGCTCTTTCGGCTTCTCGGTTTCAGAAGCCGACGGGCATAACGTTGAGGAGATATCGCAAGCGATAAGCCGGGCGAAAGAGGTATCCGGCAAGCCGTCTATGATCATTCTGCACACCGTAAAGGGAAAAGGCGTTTCGTTCGCGGAAACGGCGGGACCGCCCTGTCACAACATGCCCATGTCCAGGGAGCAGACGGAAATGGCGCTTGCGGAGATTCAAGCGGCGGGAGGTGAGTTGGCGTGAGCTTGAAAGAAATGCGCGCTGTACTGGCCGATTGGCTGGCGGCGGAGATGGAAAAGAATGAAAACCTAGTCATGCTTGACGCGGATTTGGGACGGGCGAACGGCACCCTGGGGCTGCGCGACAAATTCCCCGGACGGGCGTTTGACGTAGGCATCGCGGAACAGAATATGGCGTCGGTTGCGGCGGGGATGGCTTCTTACGGATTTATCCCGTTTATCGGGACCTTCTGCCCCTTTGCCACGCGAAGAATATGCGACCAGCTTGCCGTTTCGGTGTGTTATGCCGGCATGAATGTAAAAATCATCGGGACCGACCCCGGTGTAGCGGCCGAATTGAACGGCGCTACTCACATGAGCGTGGAGGATATCGGTGTACTGCGCTCTATCCCCAATATGGTGATCGTTGAGCCGGTGGACGGTGTCCAGCTGGAAGCGGCGCTGCCGAAGATTGTCGAGTATAACGGGCCGGTATACATCCGCCTGTTCCGCAAGCCGATGGAGCCGGTGTTTGACGCCGCAAGCTACCAGTTCGATCTGTTCAGCGCCGACACGCTGCGTGAGGGCAATGACGTCTCCCTGTTCGCCTCCGGGCTGACCGTGCCCGAAGCCCTCAAGGCGGCGGTACGGCTGGAGCGGGAGGGGATATCCGCCGAGGTGATCAACATCCATACCATCAAACCCCTGGATACGGACGCCGTGATCCGTTCGGTGAGAAAAACCGGCGCGGCCGTCACCTGTGAAAACCACAATGTCATCGGGGGCCTGGGCTCGGCGGTCGCCGAGGCGCTATGCCGGGAGCATCCCACGCCGCTCAGAGCCATAGGGTTTCAGGACCGCTTCGGGGAAGTCGGCGCCCTGCCCTATTTGATGGAGGTCATTGGGCTGACTGCCGAGCATATTGGCAAAGCCGCAAAGGAAGTGCTTTCACTGAATAAAAAAGCAGGAGGTAATACGCTTTGAAATTGATTATCGGGTCGGACAAATCAGGCTTTACGCTGAAAGAAGCAATCCGCGCGTATCTGGATGAGCAGAATATCCCTTACGAGGATATGGGCACTCAGCATCCGGAGGCTCCAAAGCCATTCTTCGAGGTTGCGCCGATGGCCGCGAAAATGCTTCAAGCGGACCCCACGCGTCAAGCCGTGCTTATCTGCGGCACCGGCATGGGGATGGCGCAGGTCGCCACAAAATTCGCCGGCGTGCTGGCCGCCTGCTGTGAAAGCGTCTATGCCGCCCGCATGTGCCGCGCGGTCAACAACTCCAACGCCTTGTGCATGGGCGGTTGGGTAATCGGCCCGGAAATGGGCGTTGAGATGGTCAAAGCCTTTCTCAAGACCTCCCACACCGAAGGGTTGGAGGAATGGCGGCAGGCGTTCTTAATCAAAGCGGCCGAGACCGTCAGGCAAATTGATCTCGATCACAGAAAGGGAGACGGCCATGTTTAGAATCGCTTGCCAGACCATTGTTTTTGGTGCGGAGCTCAAGGAGCGGATGGAGAGCATTTGGAAAACCGTTGCGGAGGCCGGCTATGACGGCGTGGAAGTGGGTGCCCGGCATTTTGACATGGAGCGCCCCGAATATTACAGGGAACTGCTGGATCAGTATCGCCTTACCCTGCCGATCATCCATGTGGGCGGCAACTTCTTGGACAAGGATTCCATCGCCGAGCAAATGAATACCTTTGCGAAGACGGTTGATTTTGCGTCAAGGCTTTCCTGTTCGCATATTTATGTCAGCGGCGTATTTGACCATAACAAGACCGTTGAGCAGTATATCGCCGAGAGCGAAGTGTATAACGAGATGGGCAAGCGCTGTGCCGATCAGAGGATTTGCTTCTGCTACCACAACCATGACTGGGAGATCATCAACCTCATGGGCGGCATGGATTTACTGCTGGAGCACACCACACCCGCGACCATGATGCTGGCGCCTGATGTGGGTTGGATTACCGTATCCAACGCCGACCCGGCCGCGTTTTTGGAAAAACACTTTGACAGGGTCGAAGCCGTCCACTTCAAGGATTTCAAGAAAGTACGCGCCTTTACCGAGCTGGGGACAGGCATGGTGGACTTCCCCTCCGTCGCCAAGGTCCTCAACACCCGCGGAAAGCCTATGTGGATCACCGCCGAACAGGATAAGGCAACCCATACACCCGAGGAAAGCGTGAAGATCAATTTGGACTATATCAGGGATTTAATGGAAGGAGCGTCTGTATGAAAAAATACAAAGTAACCGTCATCGGCGCCGGCGACCGCGGCAATTGCTACATGAGTATGCTCAGGCAGCATTACAGCGACGTCGTCGAATGGGAGGCCGTCTGCGACATTCTGCCTGACCGCTTGGATCAAGCCGCCGCCGAATACGGCTTCCGGGATAAACACGCGGACTGGCAAAGCGCGATCCTGAACAGCCGCCCCGACATCGCCATCATTGCCGCGCCCGCGTATTATCATTGTGATATGGCGATGTTCGCCATGCGCTGCGGATGCCATGTGCTTTGTGAAAAGCCGATGGACCTATCGCTTGCGAAATGCTTTGCCCTCAAAGAGTGTATGGCGCAAACCGGAAAGGTGCTGGCGGTGGGGATGCAGTACCGCAATATGCCGTATTTCCGCGCGCTTGGGAGGGCTGTGGAGCAAAATCTGTTTGGGGACAACCTGATGATTCACTGGACGGATATTCGTGAAACACGCCCCAAGATCGCCATGCACGACGCCGTATACGGAAATGGCGGCCCGCTGGTGGATATGGCGTGCCATCTGTTCGATTTGATGAGGCTTTATTATCAAGCCGACCCTGTAAGCGTACATTGCCGCTGGCACGGAAACGCGGCCAGCCGCGCGTCGCTTGCTTCGATTGAACATAAAGCCGCGGACGCTTGCTTTATGACGGTGGAGTACGAAAACGGCGCGTTGGGAGAAATCATGATGAACTGGGGGCTTCCCGCGGGCGTCAACGGCGGGCTGATCTGCACCGTGACCGGTTCTGAGGGCTTGTATAAAACACAGCCGGTTCCGCATGAGCTTCCGCTGGAGGTCATCACCGAGGGCGGTAAAGCGGTGGAGGTATCCTGTCTGCCGGAGGACGGAGATGATCTGCTTCATCCCGAAGGCGCGGTTATGCGGCATTTTCTTGACGAAATCGAAGGCAAAGGCACATCGCAGGTCTCCATCGACCACGGGATTGTCTGTCTTGCCACATCATTGGCGGCGCTCCGCTCAGGTGCGCTGGGCAGGCCCGTGACGCTGGAGGAAATTTATAGGCTGCGCCCCACGGTGTATGAGTGTATGCAGCCGGCATACAACGGAGGTGTCTTATGAGATTCGGATATTGTGCCAACCTAAACTTTATGATCGCCGACGATCCGCGGGGCAAAGACATATTCGACGGTATACTTGCCGCCGGGTACGATTACCTGGAAACGCAGCTTTCCAATCTGCTGCTGCTCTCGCCGGCGCAATACGCGGAGTTCAAGAGCCGATTGGCTGACGCGGGCGTACCCTGCCGCGCCAACCTGCTGCTGTTTCCGGGGAACATGCCGCTGGTGGGCCGCGACAGAAGCCTGCACGCGATGATAGAGCATGTCAAGCGCGTCCTGCCTATCGCCGCGGACTTGGGCAGCGAGCTGGTGGTGTTCGGTAACGGGGGAACCCGAAACATCCCCGAGGGCATGACGGGTGAGGCGGTTCGCCGTCAGCTGACAGACGCCTTACAGATGGTAAACCCGCTGGCGGCCTCTTATAACCTGAAAATAGCCATAGAGCCGCTGTGCAGGCGTGAGACCAACATGATCAACAGCTTCCCCGAAGCCGTAAGCATCGCCAACGAGTGCGGTCACGCCACCGGTGCGCTGTTTGACCTGTACCACGCCGCCACCGAAGGGCAATCCCCCGACGATATTCTATCCGCGCCGGATAAGCTGGTTCATTTGCATATCGCGTACCCGCCGACCCGCACCGTTCCCTGCGGCGCGGACGACAAAACGGATTACAACGCATTGGCCCAAGCGGTAAAAGCCTGCGGGTACGACAACAAGGTGAGCATTGAGGCCGCGGTTCCCGACGGCCAGGACGTTGCGGCGTCCATTGCCTCCGCGCTGACAACGCTACGGCATATCTTCGCCTAACAGCAGCCCCAACCATATTAAAAGGAGGAACATACCATGAACCGCAAACGTTTCTTAGCCCTGACCCTGTCCCTCGTTATGGCCTTCAGCATGGTCACGCTTCCCAGCCTGTCCGTCCTGGCGGCAGAATCCGAAGGTGAGCTCATCGTCTTTGACTTGAGGCGTTTCCTGTACTCCCTTCCGAATGACACGGAGCTCCAGTATGATTGGCCGGCACGCTGCAAGGTCTCGCCAACCGGGACAAGCCGCAGGTCTTCTTCCTGATGGAGGACCACAGGCAGCTGCTCCAATGGCCGGAGTCTGAAAACTGGCCGGGGAATATCAATATCGACCAGTGGTGGCTGGAGGAACTCACAGAGCCCGGCCATTTTCTGGCGGACTACACCCTGATCAATGAAAACAACGCACTCTATCCGCCCAACGAAACCGGATTCTTTGCGCTTCTCGACGAATTTTTCAAAGCCGGAGCGGCCGAGGCCGGCTTCTGGAACGGCTTTGTCCTCTGGGATCGGGATCTTCCCGCTACGTCAAGCGTGGCGAAGACCGCCGCCGGCGTGGAAAACCTGCTCCCCATCCGCAAGCACACCGCGCCGGGCAGCCTGTATGACAGGCTGATCCTGGGCACGGGCGCGCCCTATACGGCGGCCTTGGTCAAATTAGACCTCGAAGGCCGGTTTGCCGACGGAAAAAGCGGCAGCCAAACGGTTTTAGGCACGAACTTCACCTCCTCCGGCTCCGCCAAAAACGACGCGTACTTATGGGCGGTGGAGAAATACCTGAAGCCCGGCTTGACCTCCACAGAGCTGATGTACTACGGCATCGACGCCTTCACGCGGCCCGCGCCCAGAGCCAGAGCCGAAGGCGGTTACATGGACGACGGCGACGGAAAGCTGATTGTGGTTCGCGGGCATTATGATGAGACCCTGGGGAAGGTGATCATTAAAACGAGACACTTCTCACAATACGTCATCGGCTACAACTATGTGACGTTCGCTGACGTCCCCGAAGGCCACCCCTCGTATGACGACATCTTATTCCTGGCGGCGCGCGGAATTACAGCCGGTGTAGGCTCCGACAGGTTTGGCCTGGACACTGTGCTGACCCGCGTGCAGCTTCTGGTGATCCTGATGAAGGCTTATGGCATTGAAATGGACGAGGAATGGGACGACAACTTTGAAGACGCGGCGGGCACATGGTATGAGGGCTGGATTGCCACGGCCAAACGCTTGGGCATGACAGCGGGGATCGGCAACAATCAATTCGGGCTGGACAACAGCGTCACCCGTGAGCAAATGCTTCTCTTGATCTACAAGACCCTGGAGGCCTTGGGCGAGACGCTGCCGGTGAGTGCGGACGGCAAGACCCTGACGGACTTCACCGATGCCGATCAGCTTTCCGATTGGGCTTATCTGGACGGCAACGACAGCAAGATTGAGGCGGTCCTGATGAGCGGCGTCTACACCGGGACGCTTCTCGACCCGCAGGGAGATTACAGCCGCGCGGAAATCGCGGGAGCGCTGCGTAAAATGCTGAAAATGTAAGAGCAGGCGAGCCGAAAGGGAATCGGGCGGGCCAAAACCGCCCGATTCCCGGCCCGCCGTTATAAGGGAGGGATAACCTTTGAGCAAATTACCTGTAAAGCTGTATCGGCTCAAGCCGGAGCCGCCTTCACAGCTGTCACACTCTAACGCGACCCCGGCTTATTGGCATGGGCGTATATGGGCGGAGCTGGATTTCGCGTACGCGCTTTCGGAGCAAAACGGAAAAAAGTGGCACGCCCTGATTGAAGAAGCCGCTGATATAGTCTTAAAAGCGTTGTCCAAGGAAGGCTGTCTGCCGCCGGAAACGGCGCGCGCCGCGGAGGAAAGGATCGCCCCGATTCACGCCGAGGCCAAGGAATACGAGGTCATTTGCCCGGGCCACGCGCATATCGACATGAACTGGCAGTGGGGCTTTGACGAAACAGTCGCGGTGACCCTCGACACCTTCCGCACCGTGTTAGATTTGATGGACGAGTATAACGACTTCCATTTCTCCCAATCGCAGGCATCCGTCTATAAAATCGTGGAGGATTACGGCACGCGAGCCATGCTGGACGACATCAAAAAACGGGTCCATGAAGGCCGCTGGGAAGTAACGGCGTCAACCTGGGTCGAGGCGGATAAGAATATGCCCTCCGGCGAGAGCATGGCGCGGCATCAGCTCTACACCAGGCGTTATCTCTCAAAATTGCTGGATATCCCTGTGGAAAGCATGGATATCGACTTTGAGCCGGATACCTTCGGGCATTCGCTGCATGTTCCTGAGCTGTTAAGCGCGGCAAACGTGAAATACTATTACCATAACCGGGGCGCGAACGGCCCGCTGCTCAGCCGATGGCGCGCGCCTTCGGGGGCGGAGGTGCTGGTGTACCGCGATCCGTCCTGGTACAACTCGATCGCGGCCTTTGACTTTGCGGAAAACCTGATGAAGCTCTGTGAGCAGACCGGGCAGAAGACGATGCTGAAAATATTCGGCGTGGGCGACCACGGCGGCGGGCCGACGCGCAGGGATATCGAGCGGATTACGGACATGCAGGCATGGCCGGTGTTTCCCAGCCTTCGCTTTGGTACCTTCGGGGAGTTTTTCCGCCGTATGGAGGCTGTCCGCGAGAGCCTGCCCATTACCGAAACGGAGAAAAACGCCGTCTTTACAGGCTGTTACACCACGCAGACGGAAATCAAGCGCGCCAACAGGATGAGCGAGCTGGTTCTGGGAGAAAGCGAAGCCATGAGCGCGTTCGCGTCGCTACTGGCGGGGACGGAATATCCGTCTTTTGAGGGCAGCTGGCAGAAAACCCTGTTCACGCAGTTCCACGATATCCTCACCGGTTCTTGCGTTCCCGCGGCACGCGAGTATGCGATGGGTTGTTTTTCAGAAGTGATGGCGATGGCCAATACCCAGCGCTCCAACGCCATGCGTGAGATCGCCGCTTTCATCGACACATCCCAATATATAACCGCGCCGTCGCCCGACGACACCTCCGGGGGCGCGGGCGTGGGCAGCGGCGTTTCCTCCTTCAAGGTGACACAGGCAGGCCGTTCCCTCGGTTTGCCTCGCATCCTGCATATCTTTAACCCGGCGCCGTTTGAGCGCGAGGAGGCGTTCCCCGTCATGGTTTGGGACTGGGCGGAGAAAAATATCCCGCTGATGGAGTTCCGGGACAGCGGAGATAGGGTCGTCCCGCACCAGATCATGAGCGCGGGAATCCACAAATACTGGTCACATTCTTATGTAAGCGCCATGGTGAAAGCCAAAGTGCCCGCCATGGGCTGGGCGACCATGACGCTGCGGGAAACCGAAAATGATTTGAAGCTATCCCCGATTGACTCGTCCTTTGACCCGCTCGGACGGGTGGATTCCGAAGACGCCTTCGTGCTGGAAAATGAGTGTATCCGGGTAGAGCTTGACACGGCTGACGGCTCCATACGCTCGTTCAGCGATAAAAGCAGCGGCACGGAGCTTGCCGACCCCTCCCGCAAGGGCGGACTGTTCCGCCTGATTCACGAGGATACCGACAAAGGGATGGCCGCGTGGTGGGTGGGCAGATATATGGAGGCCCATCCGCTCCACCGTAAGGTACGCATAAAGTGGCTCAACAAAGCGGACAAAAGCTCGCCCCTGCGCAGAGCGATATCCCTGGAGCATACCTTCGGAGCCTCTAAACTGAAAACCGTTGTCTCTCTGGACGAGGGAAGCCGTATATTGCGCTATGACGTCGAGTGTGACTGGCAGGAAACAGGAACCTCCGGGACGACCATGCCTCAGCTCAACTTCCTGATGCCGCTCGGTTATGCGTGCAGCCGGTATCAATACGACATTCCCTTCGGCGTCATCTCCCGTCCGGCGCAGGATATGGATCAACCCGCCCTCAGCTTTATCGCCGGAGAGACCGAGAATACAGGGCTGATGCTCTGGGCGGACTCCAAGCACGGTTTCCGCGGATTTGACAACGCCTTGGCGGCTACCCTGATCCGTGGGGCCTATTCCCCCGACCCATATCCGGAAACCGGGATACACCATTTTTCCCTTTGCCTTGCCCCAACGGCCACGGGCGACAACAAGCGCCTTCTCGATTTGGCCCATTCTCTCGCGCATCCGTTCAGCATCCTGTTTGACCGGGCGCACAGGGGAACCTTGCCATTGCGCGGCGGGCTGATGGAACTGACGGGCGGCAGCGCCGCGCTGAGCGGTGTAAAAATGCCGGAGGACGGCTCCGGTATGATTGTACGCCTATATGAAACCGACGGCCATGCTTGTACCGCGAAGCTGCGGTTTATCCGTGCGCCCATAGGCGCACAGCGGCTCGATATCCTGGAGAACAAGATCGGCGGCACGGTAGCCGTCAGCGGGGACACCGTCACGGTTGAGCTGCGCCCGTATGCGGTCATCACGATTAAGGTGGAGTTTTGAGATCATGAACTTCCTCATGTACGGCGCGGGGAGCATCGGGCGGGGGTTTATCGGGCCGCTGTTTTCCCAGGCCGGGTACGAAGTCGCGTTTGTGGATATCAGCCGTCCGTTATTGGACGCGCTGAACCGCCG
>Ga0099364_10015404_pt1 | contig 10078 bp, 7 predicted proteins | sample TergutTh196P3_FD_73070 | JGI IMG/M metagenome (GOLD analysis project Ga0099364, IMG submission 73070) | Microcerotermes parvus P3 segment gut microbial communities from Pointe-Noire, Republic of the Congo - Th196 P3 | ecosystem: Host-associated > Arthropoda: Insects > Digestive system > Gut ...
TATACCGGTAAAAATTGATTTTTTATTAGTAATTTCAAGCCCATAAAGGTCTTTAAATATGCTCCTTACAGCAAAGTTCATTCCCGTACTTTTTGTTTTATTAAAAGCCTTTAGAAATTCTTCAGCTCTAATGTCCTCGCTTAGCTCTGCAAAATTTTCAGGATAACCGGCACCAAATAATTCCCTTAAAAACCAAAAGTAGTGGGCTATCTCCCAAAAGCTCTTTGCCCTTAGTTCTGCACCCACTAGATGAGTATGTGCATCGTAAACTTTCAAATTATTAAGCTCAGAAAGAAACTGCTCTTTATTCATTTTAATACCTCTTTTTATATTATATCACAGTAAATTTATTACACACTAAATCTCGACAAAACAGCAAATTTTGTTATACTTAAATAAATGGCAAAACTATATACCCTACTTGCCCTCTGCGCTGTGGGGGCAGAAAAAACAGTCTCCAATGAGATAAAAAAACTCGATCTTTCCGTAGTGGAAAGCAGTTATGGAAGAGTGAGTTTTCGTGCAGAACTTAAAGGAATATATAGTGCACTAATAGGTCTAAGGGCAGCTGACAGGGTGCTTCTTGAAGCAGGAAACTTTGAAGCCGAGGATTTTGATGCGCTTTTTGACGGAGTACAGGGGATCCCCTGGGAGGATTATATCCCTCCAAATACAGGTATTAAGGTGGATAAGGTTAGAACTAACCGTTCCTTGCTAAAAGCAGAGACAAGCATACAGGGGATAGTTCACAAGGCTGCAGCAGACAGGCTATGCAAAAAGCGGAGAGTTAATCGTCTAATCGAGAGCTCTGATGATGTAGAAATTAGGGTGTACATAGAAAAAAACGCAGTTTCGGTTCTTTTAGACCTTGCAGGAGATCCTCTTTTTAAGAGGGGGTACAGAATAAGGGGAGGCGCAGCACCAATAAGGGAAACAACTGCCGCAGCCCTTATCCTGCATTCAATGTGGAAAAGAAAGTTTCCATTTTTTGACCCCTTCTGCGGAACAGGTACCTTTGTGATAGAGGCTGCAATGTATGCCTGGGATATGGCACCAGGGCTTTCAAGGCGTTTTGCCATGGAAAAACTCTTAATACAGGACAGAAAAACCGAAGACGAAGTAAGAAATACCTTTATTCAAAAAATTGATTTTTCAAGAAGGATAAGAATAGGCGGAAGTGATTCTGATGAAAACGCAGTTCTCTCTGCCCGTGCAAACCTGGAAAAAACCATAGCGCTTAACACAAGAAAAAACAGACAGAGCATGGACAGTATAGACATACCAATAAATATAGTCCCCATGGAAAAGGCAAAAGCTTTTATCAGCAAAGAGGCAGAAGATGATAAGGGCTATATAATTACTAACCCTCCTTACGGAAGAAGGATGGGAGACAGGGAAGAAGCGGAAAATATATATAAAAACATGAGTAAACTTGCGCATAACTTTGGCGGGTGGAAGTTAGGTGTAATAACAGAACACCCGGGTTTTGAGTCTTTTTTCGGCAGAAAGGCGGATTCCTGCAGAGAAATAAGCAACGGAGCAATTCCTGCATATTTTTTTCAGTACGAAAATATTTAGCAATGTATAAGTGCAGAGAGGTATTAGATGTCAATGTATGTAGAACATGATAAAAGACGAAACAGCATTTTGGGAAAAGCACTTGATGTTTTTATTGATGAAGGATATGAAAACACAACATTCCAAAAAATCGCAGATCGCTGCGGCATTACGCGCACTACACTCTACCTTTATTTTAAAAACAAAAAAGATTTTTTTAACTTTAGTGTAAAGCATTTTCTTGAAAACCTGGAAAGCGTGATAACGGCAATAGGCAGGAAAAAAAACCCCTCTGCACAGGATAAATTAATACAGGTAATGACATACATACTCGAACATCTGGAAGAAAACCGCAAACTCTTGACAGTGGTGCTGGATTACCTTGTTCATTCATCAAAGGGAGAGCAGGACCCCTTTAACAAGGTTAGACGCCGTACCATGCGCCTGCGTCATATACAAACCCCGCTTATTATAGAAGGGAAAAAATCCGGAGAGTTTTCCCAGAGCCTAAATGTAAAAGATGCAAACGAACTCTTTTACGGCATAATAGAGGCAGCAATATTCCGCCTGACAGTCCTTAGACAAAACTCCATAGAAGAGTTAAAGGATGCAACAAAGCTTGCAGTAAAGCAGCTTACAAAATAAAAATAAAAAGTTAAGAAAAATTTAATAAATTCTCTGTTGCTTTTTATCGATTAATTTGTTATTGTTTACGAACGGTCGGTAACTTAATAGTGACAAAAACAGATATCATTAACACTGCCTTTAAAGTATGGGGGCAGGATTTCTACAGAACTACAAGCCTCAGCCAGATTTCAAGCGCACTGGAAGTCAGCAAAACGGCACTCTACCGCCATTTTAAAGATAAAGATGCCTTATTGGAAGAGATGTATATAGCATATTTTGATGAATTTTCTCTTTACATTAAAGAATCCTACCAAAAAGCCATAAAATGTACGGATTCCATGGAAAGCTGTCTTTCAATGATGAGGAATTTTGCAGAATTCTACCTGTTAAACGGCGAGAAATTCCTTTTTTCACTGATACAGGTGTATAACAGGAAGGAAAGTGATAAAATAAATAAAGAATTCCTTGAAAGAGGCATAGATATTAAGCTTTTATCCTACGGGAAGGATACAAACAAGGTATTTCCGTCAAAATTTCATCTTATCATGGTAACCTTGATCTTCTGGATAGCACAATATCATCAGCAAAATTCTGAAAGAAACTGCCCTCCCTCCCGGGAAGAGGTAAAAAAAACAATAGATGAGATAGAGGTCTATATAGTTAAAGGTCTGGGCTTAGACTCAAACACAGCAGATGATATAGACTTTAAAAAGCTGGAAGACCAGGTCAAAAATAGCAATACTAACGAGGATAATGATAACTCCCTTCTCACAGCTGTTATGGCAGCAGTGGCAGAGGCAGGACCCTGGAATGTCTCAATGGAAATGGTCGCCAGGCATTCGGGTCTTTCCAAAAGCGGTTTATATGCACATTTTTTTAACAAACAGGATATGCTTGAAAAGTTATTTTTATCTGAATTTACAGTGATAATAAGCAAGGCAAAGGAACAGATAGAAACTTCACTTATACCGGAAGAACAACTTTACCTGGGCATTATTTCCATTGCCAATCATTTAAGGACTCATCCTGAATTTTTAATGTCGCTGGAATGGTTAAAAACAAGAAAAAGTTTTTTACTAAAACTGGCACTGGATAAGCTTCAGGAACTAATTGGAAACATACAACTGGAACATATAATAAAGCAAGATCAACAATATTTAATCACAATAGCCCAATGGATACTCTTTATGATAGTGAGCACCCTTGCATGGTGGCCCTATATACATAACAGGATAATTACGGATAATAATGGCAGTACTATACTGCTTAGTGACACATGGAAGGAAATAGTACGGGAAATACCTAACGATACTTTTAGGACCCTTTTCCGTTTTATAGCTTTTGGAACGGAGGGACTTAATTAGTGAACAAGCATAAAACCAAAACAGCAGCACTTCTTGCAATATTGCTGCTAGGCTCTGCTATAGCAGCATTCGCCCAAAGCCCGCAGAGCGGTACAAGTCCGGGCGGCGATGCAGCGCCCAGCCCTGCGCCAAGCGGCAGCAACGGTGCTCACCTGCGTCTATCCGCCGACGATGCAGTAAAACTTGCAATAACCAACAACCTCATGTTGCAACAGGCAGGAATAGGCCTTGATATAGCAAGACGCAGGCATGAGCTTTCATGGAACCAGTTCCTGCCCTCGGTAACAGTACAAGGCACCCTGATGCGCGAGAACTGGGCAACAGTACAGCAGGGATCACCTTTGCCGCCACCATGGGGTACTCCCTCCATCACCCTGCCCCAGTGGCGGGTTAACGCAGGTGTATCGCTGAGCCTGGATCTTAGTCTTGCAATGGTAGAAGACATACGCACAGCAGAGCTAGAGTACCATGCCGGCATACTGAGCCTGGAAAAGGCAAAACTGCAAATGGAACAGGGTATAAGGAAAATGTACAACGCCATACTCCTATTGGAAGCAAACCTTACGCTTTTCCAGGACACCTTTGCCAATGCGCAAAGACAGTCGGCAATAGCAGAAGCGAACTTTAATGCCGGCATGGCGCCGCGTCTTACCTGGCTACAGGCTCAGGTGCAGGTAGAGAACCTGCGTCCCACCATGAACGAACTCACCAGCAATTTAAGAAACCTTAAAGGAAGTTTTGCCCTAATGCTGGGGCTACCCTACGACACAGAAATTGAGCTAATAACAATAAGCATGGACAGTCTACACATACCAGAAGATCTCTCTCAGTTTCTTGGCAATACTGCTGCAATGCAAAAGCCGGATATCATTGAACTACAGACTAACCTGCTTACCCTGCATAGCCAGAGAAGAACCCTTAGCTTACAGATGTTTTCCCCTTTTTTACGGCTTGGCTGGGGGGTAAATTCTACTTTTAACCCAAGGCTGGATCCTTTTGACAATACATGGTTTAACCGAGACAACTGGAACGCAGGCGGCAACTTGACTATCACTTTGGGAATGAGCCTAAACGGACTTTTTGGTTTCACCAGGGAAGGTCAGCGCCTGCAAAACCTTGATGCAAATATTCAAATACAAAACCTTCGTCTTACTCAAATGATACGTGATACAGAACTGGAAATTTTCTCAAAAATAAATTCTCTGGAGAATATAAGAACTACTATAGAGGTTCAACGGAGGGCTGTAGAACTTGCTGAACTTTCATATAATTTAACAGAGGAAGCCTACAGGGCAGGTCTGCAGGACATACAGGCAGTGAACAATGCACTATTAGCACTGCATCAGGCGGAACTGCAATTACTGACTCAGCATTTTAATTTTTTAAATGATTTAATAGACCTGGAATACTCATTAGGGCTTCCCTTTGGTTCCCTAAGTACAGGAATTTCACCCAATGGGAGCATACAATGAATAAAAAATTAATCTCAAAAAAACTAATCCTAATTGTAATTGGATTATTTGTCTTTGCCGCTGCCGGCTGTGACAGAATAATGGAAACCTACGGTGGTATACGAAACCAGGAAGCCCCGGAAATTCCCATTCCTGTCTTTGCAGTGAATGTAATTCCCGCAGCTCAGGGTCCCATACAGGACTACCTCTCCCTATCGGGTAACATAATTGCCTCCACGGCAGTGGATGCCTTTTCGGACATAGCCGGCAGGGTAAGCAGGGTCTACGTGTCCGTAGGGAGCAGGGTAAACAGGGGCGACCCCATAGCCGAGATAGACCCATCTCGCCCGGGCATGGAATTCGTTCCCAGCATAGTCAGAGCCCCTGTTGCAGGAACAGTCATGGCACTTCCCGCTCAGGTAGGGATGACCATAAGCCCGGCAGTACCGCTGGCAAGAATAGGCGGCACAGGGCTGGAGATACAGCTCTTCGTAGCGGAAAGATTCATTTCCAGGATAAGCCTTAACCAGCGCTGTGACATCACTTTAGATGCATGGCCGGGCGAAGTTTTCCAGGGCACAGTAAGCGAGATAAGCCCCACTGTAGACACAGCCTCCCGCACCATGGAGATACGGGTAAGGGTAACAAACCCCGGCACAAGACTTAGAGCAGGAATGTTTGCACGTGTAAACATAATTACAGAGCGCAGGGAAAATATAGTAAAAATCCCCATTAGCGGAATAATCACACGTTTTGGTGAACAGTTTGTATATGTTGTAGATTACAGTGATCCTGAGATACCCGTGGCAAGCAGGAGAAATATAGTCCCCGGCATACAGGTAGACGGTGTTGTAGAAATACGGGAAGGTGTTTTGCCTAACGAGGAAGTAGTTGTCCGCGGGCAATCTCTTTTGGAAGAAGGCACCAGGGTTAATGTCATAGATCGCCTTCAGCCGCTTAATTAACTTAGTAAAAAACAGAGGTATATTTAATGCTTTCAAAACGTATAGTAGGACGGCCGGTTACCATAATAATTGTTTTTATTCTATTAATTGGACTTGGCTTTTTTTCGCTTGTTAATCTCCCTATAGATCTAATGCCTGAGATTAACCCTCCCTATCTGGTTATTTTTACAGGCTTTCCGGGAGCAGGCCCCGGAGAAGTAGAACGTACTTTAACAAGAATACTGGAAGCTACCCTGTCAGGTGTTTCGGGACTGGAAAATTTAACATCTATCTCCAGTACAGGGTCCAGTATAGTCATTTTACAGTTTACCTTTGGTATTGATCTTGTTGATGCTTCACTTTCTGTAAGGGATGCATTAGACAGAGTTAGAAATGTCCTGCCTTCAAATGCAAACACTCCTATGGTTATCAGAATGGATCCCGACATGCTGCCCATAATGAGCTTCATGGTAACAGGGAACCGCTCACCGGAGGAACTCAGAGAGCTGGCAGAGGACACCATAGTTCCCAGGATAGAGCAGACTCCGGGGGTTGCAACTGCCTCGGTGAGCGGCGGCAGAGACAGGGTAATACGCGTGGAAATACCGCAAAACCGCCTTGAAGCCTACGGGCTTACTATCACCCAAATTCAACAGGTGATGATGGCGCAAAACATGCAGGTTGCCGCAGGAACTATAGTCGAAAATAACCTTTCCTACATTTTAACAACCATGGGCGAGTATACTTCACTGGACGAAATCAGAAACACGGTAATTACATTCCGGGGCGGAGGTATTTCCGGTGGGCAGCTAGAGCCGCCAAGGCAGATTTACCTAAGAGACATTGCCGATGTGTTTTGGGGTTTGCGGGACGAACGAAGCATAGTCTATGTAGATGGTCAATCTGCCATCACAATGGAAGTCCAAAAGCAGAGCGGAGAGAACTCAGTACAGGCAGCAAGGGAACTAAGAACCAGAATAGAAAGAATGCAAGGTGAACTTCCCCCCGATATAAGAATCACAGAGCTTAGTAATACCACAGACATCATAGAAAATTCAATAAATCAGGTAACCTCCACTGCAATTAGCGGAGGTATACTGGCGATACTGGTTCTCTTTATTTTCCTTCGCTCATTTAAACCAACTATAATCATAGGGATTAGCATTCCCGTCAGTATCATCATCACCCTTATGCTTATGTACTTTGTTGGTCTCACCCTCAACATGATGACACTGGCAGGGTTGGTCCTTGGAATAGGAATGCTGGTAGATAACTCCATAGTCATTCTGGATAATATCTACCGTTACAGGGAAAAAGGTGCAAAGCTTAAAACTGCCTCCATACTTGGCACCCAGGAAATGACCCTGCCCATCATACTTTCAACACTCACAACCATCTGTGTCTTTGCACCACTTGTAATGTTTCAGGATCTCCTGGAAATGGCAGGAGAAATGTTTGCCGGCTTGGCGTTTACAGTAGTTATCTCTATGGCAATATCACTTTTAACAGCTCTTTTTCTTGTACCTGTACTTACAAGCCGTTTCTTCCCCCTTGTAACGAGAAAACAAAAACCTTTAAGAGGTAGATTGGCAAAAATAGACGGAGTTTTTAATGCCGGATTCGAAAAACTGGAAAATTCTTACTGTTGGTTGGTAGGTAAGATACTAAGAAAAAAAACAATTACAATTCTTCTGGTTATGTTACTCCTTGTCATCAGCATTGCCATGATACCTGTCCTTGGTTGGATTTTCATGCCGGCTCAGGCAGGCGACAATGTAAACATATCTATCACACTGCCTGTGGGAACACCACTGCACGAAACCGAGGGAGTACTAAGGCAGCTTGAACAGATTGCAATTAACGAGATACAGGGATATGAAAGGCTAATAATAAGTGCCGGTGGAGGAGGGCTTTTTGGAGGAGGCAGCAACTCCGGAAGTTTACAGATCAGGCTTCCTCCCTACGAAGAAAGAATAGAAAGCGCTGCAGAAATAAGGGAGATAATGAGAGCCCATTATAATAACTTCCCGGGAGTCTCCTTTGGCGGCAGCGGAATGAACATGATGGCTATGTTCATGGGCGGCAATGCTGTAGAGATAAAACTCAGGGTTGATGACCTTGAAAGAGGTAAAGCAGTGGCAGATCGTATAGCTGCCCTTTTAATGGATAGAATGGGAGATGAATTAAACGAACCAAGCATAGATCTTACAGACGGTCTCCCCCAGATAGAAATACTCCTTGATAGAACAAGAATGTATGCACTGGGCTTAAATGCCTATACTGTGGGAACAGAAATTAGGGCAGCAGTGGACGGCGTAAATGCAACCCGCTACAGAAGCGGCGGCAGGGATTATGATGTGCTATTAATCCTGGCAGAAGCAGACCGCAGTACAAGACCGGCATTGGATCAGATATTTATTAACAGCCAGGTAGCAGGACGTGTTCCGCTTTCCAGCTTTGTTAGTTACCGTGAAGGTACAGGCCCCATAGCAATACAGAGGGAAAACCAGAGCAGAGTAATAAATATTAGCGCCGGGGCAAGACCTGGTGTTAGAACTCATACCATACAGGAAAGAGTGGAAGCTTTAATTGCTTCAGAAATTCCGCTGGACGATGACATCATCATAGAGTATGGCGGTGAAAGTTCAGAGATGATTAGGATATTTACCCAGTTCCTGCTTATTTGTATAGTTGCCGCCTTTTTGGTATTCGGTGTTATGGCAAGTTTATTCGAAAGTTTTAAAGATCCCTTTATTATTATCTTTACAATTCCACTAACAATAATTGGTATAGTATTGATTTACTTTGCAACCAACGAACCATTCAATGTAATGGTACTGGTTGGACTTTTGGTTCTTTTCGGTATCATTGTAAACAATGGCATCATTCTGGTTGACTATACAAACCTGCTGCGTAAAAGAGGATACAAGCTGCACGAAGCCTGTGTGGAAGCTGCAAGAACAAGGCTGCGTCCCATTCTAATGACCACCCTTACAACAGTGTTCGGACTACTGCCAATGGCATTCTTCCCCGGTGAAGGCTCAGAAATGGTAGGTCCCATAGGTAAAACAGTTTTCGGAGGACTTTCCTTTGGCACACTGATGACACTCTTCCTTATGCCGACAATTTACTATATTCTCAACAGAAAGTCTGACCAGAGAGCGGCAAGGGCAGAGGCGAGACGCGAACTTATCGCAGCCGGTCTTAGGAGAGGCCAAATTGCCGAAGTAATTAAGGCAGAAGCAAATAGCGCTGGTAGCGCCGAAGCGACCAACAACGAAACAAGCAGCAACGAAGGAGATAATGATGTTACGTCTTGAAATAATTGCAAATCATTCCGTGGAAGAAAACATTCTTGAAGCACTAAAAGCGGAAAATGCAGGGAACCATTACACAAAGTATCCTAGAATTTATGGAGTTGGAAAATCAGGTCCCCGCATGGGAGATCCTGTATGGCCTGAAGAGAACTTTGCCCTGGTTATATGGTGCGAAGAAGAAGAGGCAAGAAAGATAGAACATGCAGTATTTGAAGTAAAAAGGCAGTATCCAAACGAGGGGATAAAACTTTTTGGTTTAGACTAGGATACTGTCAGATAAGAAAAAAAAAGGGCTGTCCTGGTTAATCCCGGTCAGCCCTTAATTTTTTAGAACACTCTTATAGTTTTAGTGTATCTTTTTTAACGGCAGCTTTTTTGGCAGCAGGTTTTTTTACTGCTTTTTTAACAACTGCTTTCTTTGCAGCTGCTTTTTTTGCTACAGGTTTTTTCACAGCTTTTTTGGCACCTACTTTCTTTGCACCTGCTTTCTTTGCGCCTGCTTTCATGGCAGCAGGTTTCTTACCGCGTGCAGGAGCTTTAGCTTTCTTGGCGCCGGCTTTCTTTGCCTTTTTTGCGGGTTTTGCTGCTGCTTTTGCTTTGGGAGCGGGTTTTTTCACTTTACCAATGCTATTAACAGCACTTTGCAATTTGCCGTCTCTCGCTGCATCAGCAAGATCAGCATCATTCTGCAGATCGAGCCAATAGGCAGGACTTTGACCAAAGAATTTGGCAAGTCTAAGGGCGGTGGGAACTGTGATCTTGGATTTACCAATCACTATCAGTCGAACCGAAGTTGGGCTAATTTTGATTGCTTTTGA
>Ga0099364_10015405_pt1 | contig 10078 bp, 5 predicted proteins | sample TergutTh196P3_FD_73070 | JGI IMG/M metagenome (GOLD analysis project Ga0099364, IMG submission 73070) | Microcerotermes parvus P3 segment gut microbial communities from Pointe-Noire, Republic of the Congo - Th196 P3 | ecosystem: Host-associated > Arthropoda: Insects > Digestive system > Gut ...
GCCTTTAAATCGTTACAACGCGGCGACAAAGTAACTGTAACGGGCGAAACCGAAAACGGCTGGACGCCTGTAGAACACAATGGCGACAAGGGATACGTGAGTGCGGAGTTTATCAGAGTGGAATAGTTTCAAGTTTCAAGTTTCAAGTTTCAAGTTTCAGGCTTCAAGTTGCAAGTTAATGGAAAAATGGAGTACATGTAGGAGGGATGGTCACGAAAGGAAAAAGAAGTCTTTTTCAGAGCGGCGTCATGCTGAAATAGAGCGATGTCATGCTGAAATAGAGCGACGTCATACTGAAATAGAGCGACGTCATGCTGAACTTGTTTCAGCATCTCCTCTTCTTTCTTGGAGATTGCGGGTCAAGCCCGCAATGACGCGCGAAAACGTAACGATGACGCGCGAAAACGTAATGATGACGCGCGAAAATGTAACGATGACGCGCGAAAACGTAATGATGACACGCGAAAACGTAATGATGACACGCGAAAACGCAACAATGACACGCGAAAACGTAACAATGCCGCGCGAAAACGCAACGATGGCGCACGACGCGGCGCGGCATCCCGTTAGGGATGCTTCTCTCGGTAGAAAAATGTTTCCGCCGCGTTACATCCCGCATCCCGTCAGGGATGCATCTCTCAATAGAAATAATTTTTTAACCATAATTTTTTTTTAACCATAATTTTTAATAGTAATAATAATGTATAGATTTTTTGTTTTTAGTTGCTTAATAGCAATAATGAGTTTAGTTTCGTGTGGCGGCGGCAGCGGAAGCGACAGTCCGTCCAAAGTTGTAGAAAAATCGTTTAATGCGTTGATAAAAAACGACATTAGCGGTTCTCTAATTTCCACGCTATTTGATTTTACGTGTAAACCAAACCGAAAACTGTAAATAAGTAATAATTAATATAATAAACAAGTAAAAAAATTTTGTAACCAATGAAAAAAATATCCTTTTTATCCGCTTTTAGCGGAATGAACAACGCCCAAACGGGCAAATTTCTATGTACAGACGTGGCATGCCGCGTCTCTACAGATTACGGTAGAGACGGGGCGCGCCCCGTCTTTACAAATAGGTTTTGGGCAGCGCTTTTACTGTCCGCCTTACTGTGCGCAGGGAATATGAACGTAAATGCACAAGATGATTGGTGTATTAGGAAAGGAGAAATAGGCAGCATTTCGTGGACATTTGACTTTTGTGTAGATGAAAACGTTCTTCAAGTGAGTGGAAGCGGCGCAATTCCCGATAACTTTATAGAGGTTATCAATCTGTTAGGCAGTATTAGTAATATCGTGATATCGGAAGGGATTACGCATATCGGAAAGAAAGCGTTTGAGGGAGCGTGGGCGAATAAAATTACTATCCCTAATACTGTAACATCCATCGGCGATAGCGCTTTCTGGGGGTGTGTGTTGTTAGGTTATTATGATGACCCGTTAATCATTCCCAATTCGGTTAAATCCATCGGCGCAGGCGCTTTCCAGAATTGCTATCAACTAAAATCAGTAACAATTCCCAGTTCGGTAACATCAATTGGAGAATGGGCTTTTGCCGGTTGTGGAAATTTATCATCGTTAACGCTTGACGCTTCAATAACTGCCATCGAAGATTTCACTTTTCGTAATTGCAGTACCTTAACGACGGTTAGAATTCCTAATAGCGTAAATTACATAGAAACAGGCGCATTTTTGAATTGTAATGGATTAACTTCTATCACTTTTTCCAATAATTTACAAACCATTGGGGAAAGAGCCTTTGGAGGGTGCTACCGCTTAACGTTTATAGACATGCCCAATACGGTAACATCAGTGGGAGATCGCGCTTTTGAAGGTTGTTTCGGTTTGGAGATGATATTTTATTCTTCGTCGTTGGAAACCATCGGAAACTCTGCCTTTCAAGGTTGCACCCGCTTGAAATCGGCTATATTGCCACATTCGTTAATAAGCATCGGAGAACACGCCTTTTCGGAATGTTCCGGGCTTGAATGGGCATCTATTCCCGCTTCGGTTACATCTATCGGAAGCTCGGCTTTCTTATTCTGCCGAAATCTTAGGAATTTCCGTGTACTCAATCCGGTTCCAATTACAATCCCTTCAGATATGATTAGTTTTATCTATACTTGCCTTCATGTGCCGGAAGGCGCCATTCCGGCATACAAGGCTGCTCCACAATGGAGTAGGTTCGCTTGTCTTGAGGACTATGTACCCGTTACAGGGTTGGAGGTTGTTTGTCCGCCTTCCTATCCTTTGGGGTTATATGAAATAGTTGAATTTAGCTGGAAAATACTGCCGGAGAACGCTTCAAACAAGATGATTACCATCTCGCACCCCAGCAATGATATAACTTATTTCCCTGAATGGGACGAAATGAAAGGAAGTCTGTTTTTTTATGACTGCTACGCAAAAGACGATTTGACCTTCCGAACCGCAGACGGCAACTTTGTGAAAACATGCCCGTTAGAAGTGTTTCAGCCTTCTACAAACATCTATGTAGAGGATCGTTCAGGCACATGGCCCATAGGGTTGAATTTTCTGAACATAATAAGAATGTGCGTAGGCGAACCGATTCAACTTTTTGCGCGCAGTGATCCCTTTGATGCGTGTCCTTTGGATTATGAATGGCTTGTTTTTTCAGACAACGATTGTGTAACCATAACACCGCAGGATTCCCGAGGAATTGGAGCAATTTTTACCCCGGAAAAAGCCGGTACAGCCGTCTTTCGGGTAATGGAAAAAAACAGCGGATCATTGTCTTTTCCGTTTCGTATAGAAGTGCATCAGGCTGCAATAGCATCCATCGAAAACCGCAAGTTCTATCCGAGTATGATAGAGTTTGGCAAAACAGCGAAATTTATTGCCCATGTCGAAAATAATCCCTTTAAGGATAGTTTCCAATATAATTGGGAATTAATTGCAGGCGCCGAAAATGGAGTAACATTGGAGGTGGACCCAAACCCCGTTAACAGACGATTCGCAACTGTAAGAGCCGGTCATGAATGTACTTACTATGAACTCGAACTTACTGTTTTAGGTTGTGGTCCCCCCGCTGTCAGTACCATTGATGGACTTGTTTATTGCAAACATGGCGCCAAGAACGGTTTTAGGGAAACAACCATAACCGTAACACAAGGCTGGCGCCAAAGTATACCATACAAGGCAAACAGTTGCGCTAATGCGACCTTCACCAGCTACGATCCGGAAATTGCAGAAGCGACCGATAGCGATAACGAAACGCGCAGAAGCGGAATTATTAGCGGAATAAGTCCGGGTACAACATTCGTACGCGTAGATTTTGGAGGACCGCGCGGAGCGGGACCCGGCGGCGGGTTGGGTTGCATTGATACAACGATATTTATTACGGTTCACGTCGTACCTCCCCCTGATATTCCTTCCCCCGGACGTTTTAGAAGGACGCGACCAGAGCCTACGCCTCCACCGCCTCCTCCGCCACCCGGTACGCCGGAAGCTGATGTGCGCGTCGATGAGATAACCTTAATCGACTATGAATTTGAAGTAGATAAGGAAAACCCGTCGCGACGCCCTGTCTGGAGAAGCCTCGACCCATGTATAGCGGAAGTAACGCCGGACGGTTTAATTATTGCGCGGTCGCCCGGAGTGGTCGAAATTTTAGGAACATACGGAGACGAAACGATTTCTGTCTTTATAAATGTACCCGAAATTATAACGGGAATCATCCCCATCGATGAAGAACTGACAATGGAACCGGGCGATGTAGAAAATCTTCGGGCAATAGTTCACCCTCGCACCGATCTTGTGTGGAGCAGCGACAAACCCGACATTGCTTATGTATGCCCCGACGGCGGTATAATAGGTATGTCGCCCGGAACGGCAACTGTTACAGTATCTACTCCCGACGGACTTAATTATGCCGAGTGCGAAGTAAAGGTAGGCAAAAAGCCTGTTTATGTTACCTGCTTCACATCTGAAGAAAGCGTTAGTGACTGGACATTTAGCAATGTAACGTGGCAAAACCACTCCACCACACACGGTTCTTCCATACGCTTTAACGGAAACGGCGCCTTTGCACAAATGCCCGAATTGGAGGAAGGTACAAAAGATATGTTTGTTGTCGTTACCACCGTATACGGCAATTACATACAGTTGCACACCTCTCCTGACGGCGAAACGTTTACCAATCAGGGCTTGTTCACCGGCGATTATTCTGCCAGCAGCGCGTCAAAGCCCGTCCCCGACGGAACGCGCTACATACGGTTTGTATCAACAAGTTATGATATATTTATGATGTTGGCAGCCGTTAACGGTGATACATCCGTTCCTGAATGTGAGGGCGATATTCTTTATGTTAACTGTTTTTCATCTGATGAAAGCGTAAGCGACTGGACGCTTGACGGCGTTTCGAGAATAAATGATCCCACCTACGGAAACACTCTTCGCTTTGATGAAGGTTGGGCTACTGCCCAAATGCCTGTACTGGCAGAAGGCACAAAGGGTATGAACATTGTTGTAACCGCATTATGGGGTAATTCCATTTCGTTGCAAACCTCGCCCGACGGCGAAACGTTTACCAACCATGGAACATTCGCAGTCGGTTATGGCGTTGGCAGCGCCTCAAAGCCCGTCCCCGACGGAACGCGCTACATTCGATTTCAATCGCAAAGTTTAGGAATGCTTCTAATGCTGGTAGCTATCAGCGACCAAACAGACGTGCCCAAATGTATCATTTCGGAAGGTATAACGCTCAACAAGTACAAACTTTCGGTGGACGTAAACGAAATAGAGCGCTTGATTGTAATCGATGCTCCTCCAACCGTCAATAACAACATAACGTGGAGCAGCGATAATCCCGAAGTGGTTACCGTTGATGAGTTTACCGGCGAAGTAACGGCAATAGAGCCGGGCAATGCCATCATAACAGTTGCCGCAATTCCGGATTTATCGCCCGAAGATGGCGTCTACGCCCAAGTAAAGGTTTTAGTTATAGGACAGGAAAATCCTGCAACAGACATTGATTTCATAGACTGCCCCATAACCATTGAGGAGGGCGAACTGCTTGATATAACAGAGCATCTGCAGTTATTGCCCGCCGACGCTTCAATGCCTGATTTCACAATTGAAGATGAAGATATTCTAACGATAGATAATGGCGTTCTCTTCGGTATCAGTGCGGGCGTTACCACCATAACGGCAACTTCGCGCCATGGCGCAAGCAATACGTGCATCGTAACGGTAACGGCAACCATACTTTTTCCTGTTACGGGCGTTTCATTGAACAAAACCTCTGCCGAATTAGCCGTTGGCAACGACGAAACGCTTTTTGCAACGGTAGCGCCCGCCAACGCCACCGTCAAGAAAGTAACATGGACGTCTGATAATCCCGATGTAGCAACAGTTATCGATGGAACGGTAACGGCTGTTTCGGAAGGTACGGCAACCATCACTGCAACCACCGAAGATGGAGATTTTAAGGCGCAATGCGTTGTAACGGTAACAGCGGCGGAAAATATTCCCGTAACGGGCGTTTCATTGAACAAAACGACGACAAGTCTACTCATAGGCGCGAGCGAAACGCTTACCGCAACGGTAACACCCGCCGATGCTACCAACAAGAATGTAACATGGGCGACCAACACCCCAAGCGTAGCAACGGTAGTCAATGGAACGGTAACTGCTGTTTCGGCGGGGACGGCAACCATCACCGTAACGACCGAAGATGGCGATTTTACGGCGCAATGCGTTGTTACGGTATCTGCTACCGTTGAGCCTGACCCCGATCCTGATGAAATTTACGGCAACGACATTTCTTCGTCGACTTCCGTAAACGACTGGACATTGAGCGGCGTAACATGGAACAGCGCTAACAGTGGTCAGTTGGTCTTTGAAACCGAAGGCTCGTATGCAGTGATGCCTGTTTTGCCCTGTGCAAAGGATATGGAAGTTACCATCACAGCGCGATACGGTGATTACATTTACCTTCACGTCTCGCCCGACGGCGAAACGTATACCAGTCTTGGACTGTTTACCGGTCATAGCGGTATTGTAACAGCATCAAAAACCATTCCCGATAATACGCACTATATCAGGTTTGTGGCTGCTCCGTACACATACAGCGATGTGTATCTTATTTCTGTAACAATTACAGGCGTCGAAGATGAATGTGACGACGACGATGATATAGTGAACGCACAAACGCCCGTCATTACCGCCCATCCGCAAGGCGCCGAATACGACCGGAACGCATCGGCAACTCCTCTGACAATAATAACGGCGCCCATAACCGACGGCGGAACGCTCGCGTATGAATGGTTCAGAAACACGACAAACAGCAATAACGGCGGCACATCCGTAAGCACAAGCACGACCTACGCTCCGTCTACCGCAAATCTGGGGACGTTGTATTACTATGTCGTAGTAACCAATACCAACAATGCTGTAAACGGCGTCAAAACTGCCATATCCACAAGTAATACGGCGGCTGTGACAGTGAACGATCCGTCTACAAATGTTGCCGAACTCTTTATGCCAGACCTGAAAATCTATCCTAATCCGTTTACGGGCGAGGTGCGGATTGTCGGGGCGGTTGCGGTGGTAGAGACGGGGCGCGCCCCGTCTCTACAGATGCAAATTATCAATTCAACGGGAGCATTAGTGCATACACAAATGATTGAAAATGCAGACGAGGTCATAGCTTTGGAACATTTGCCGGCAGGGGTGTATTTGTTCATTTTTGAGAAGGATGGAAATGTACGGAGTGAAAGAGTGGTAAAAGAGTAGTGGTTAGTGGTTAGTCCTAAATTTCAAGAAATTTGCGTCCAACCGCTAAAAATTAGGCGATTTTTTTGTTTTTGTTCTAATATTGTATAATTTTGCAAAATATTCAAATGTTCAATTAACAAATGAAAAGTCCTATCAAGAAATTAGCAGGTCAAACGGCAATTTACGGGCTATGCAGCATGATTCCGCGCTTCCTGAACTATTTGCTTGTACCGTTGCATACGGGAGTATTCGAAACAGCCCAGTATGGCGTTATCACCCAATTGTATGCTTATGTTACTTTTCTTGTGATTCTGCTTACTTACGGTATGGAAACCGGTTTTTTCAGATTTTCGCAAAACGCCGATAAAAACAAAGTTTACTCAACAGTATTTATCAGTCTTTTAACTACTTCCGTCCTGTTTATCGCATCGGTAATGCTTTTTTCGGGGTGGCTTTCAGCGAAGATGGACTACGCCGACAATCCCGAATATATCATTTGGTTTGCATGGATATTGGGCTTGGACGCAATAGCGGCTATCACGTTTGCCCGCTTCCGTATAGACGAGCGTCCGCTGCGGTTTGCATTTTTCAAATTGAGCAATGTTTCTATCAATATAATGTTGACTCTGTTCTTCCTTTGGTTTTGCCCAAAATATGAAGACAACGTATTGATACATAAGATATACAACCATGAAACAGGCGTAGGTTATGTTTTTATTGCCAATCTGATAGCATCGGTAGCGACAATTGTGATGCTGGCGCCTGAAATGTTGCGTCATAAATTAAGTTTTGATTTTGGGCTATGGAAAAGGATCGTCGCGTATTCGCTACCATTAATGGCTGCGGGGTTAGCAGGAAACGTAATTGAGAATATCGACCGTGTGATACTCAAACATCGTTTGCCCGAAACTCTCGTCCCGATGGAACAAGTAGGCGTGTTTGGAGCTAATGTAAAAATAGCCGTTTTGATGATACTTTTTATACAAATGTTCCGGTATGCCGCCGAGCCGTTCTTTTTCAACAATGCCAAAGAAAAGGATTCGCGCCAAACAATAGCCGATGTTATGAAATATTTCATCGTATTTTGTCTGTTAATCTTTCTCGGGGTCACCTTCTACATAGATATCATCAAGTATTTCATTAGAAAACCTGAATATTGGGACGGTTTGAGCGTTGTTCCCGTTATGTTGATGGCGTACATGTGTTTGGGTATTTACTACAATCTTTCCATTTGGTTCAAACTGACCAACCAAACAAAATACGGATTGATGATTGCTTCAATTGGTGCGGCTATCAGCATTGCAGGCAACTGGCTGTTGATTCCGGTATGGGGTTACCATGCTTCAGCATGGATGCACTTAATTTGCTATTTAGTAATGATTTGTATTGTATGGCAACTTGGAAAACGGCATTATCCTGTTCCATACCCGTTGAAACGAATTTCGCTGTATATCATAATTGCTATATCGCTGTATATGATTGCATATTTTACACAAATGGAAAATTTGTTGCATAGTATATTAAAAAATACAATTCTTTTGCTTATGTTTGCATTTTTTATCAATCGAAAAGAAAATTTGATAAATCAAATATTTAGGAAATGAGTTTTGAAGAATCGCATATATCACATTCACCATGGAAGGATCAATCCATTTTGCGACATCTCAATATAGAGGAGTTGGCACATTTGGAAGAGGCTACCAAAATAATACATTATAAAAAGGGCGAAATAATTTTTTTGCAGGGCAAAAATATCGAAGGTTGTTATTTGATACTGTCGGGCATCGTAAAACAGTACAGGACAGGCGTTGAGGGCAAAGATTATATCCTGCGTCTTGCAAAAGAGTATTCGATATTGGGTTTTCGCTCTGTTTTGAGCGAAGAGCCGGCATGCAACACCTCAATGGCTCTTGTAGACAGCGCCGTATGCTACATACCTACCGAATGTCTGTATCATTTTGTGAAAACAAATGGATATTTTGCGCTTGAACTTCTGCAAATTGCCTGTCGCGAGCTGGAAGAATCAAATTTTCTTATTACCGAAATAGCCCAAAAATCAGTCAAAGAACGATTAGCCGAGTTATTGATTACGCTGAAAAATAAATTTGGCGTCGACGAAAAAGGCTATATCAATATTATCCTTTCGCGCGAAGAATACGCAAACATTGTCGGTACGGCTACCGAATCGGTCATAAGGCTGTTATCCGAATTTAAAACCGAAAGATATATAGCAATAAGCGGTAAAAAAATCGCTATCATCAACGAAAAAAAACTTGAAAATGTTTTTTTTAGAGTATAACCACTAACCTATAACCATAAAGACATTCCTCAAAAATGCGCAGCGCTTCCTCGTTTTTATCCATTGTGCCATAAAATGTCGCTATGTTTATTTCCTCGTTATCCATTCTGCTAAATCCTTCAACACATCGGGCGAGAAAGTCTGTTCGATGATTGAGTATTCGGCAGGCGAACCGGTATCACATTCCTGAAAAAGATGGTTCAATCCGGAATACTCTATGACGGTGACTTTTTTATTACGTCCTTTTTCCAGCGCCGCGCTTATGCCTGCAAGATTTTCCTTTGCCGGAACCTGCAAATCCTTACTGCCATTGACCGCCAACACCGGACATTTAACTTTTTCGAGCGCAGAAGCGGGGTCATAACGGAGTAAAAATTGCATCCATGGACTTGATACCTGTGCGGTAAAGAGTCTGATATATTCGTCTATGCTTGTTCCTGCGGGCGTAATGTCTGCTATTTCGGTTCTCAGTTCCGTCAAAAACTCCGTAATTTCCTGTGCTGACAAAATTTTTTCCGTTTCCAGAATTTTATCAAACACTTTTGCGTTAATTCCAACTGTTTTTGCAATTCTATCTTCGGGCATCCCAGTATTTCTATGCACATGTTCCGCTTGCAGCAGCAACGATTCAGCGCCTCTCATTCCCGTGCCGGCAAGCAAAACAATAAAAGCGATATCCTTTGACCGCGCCGCAACCATCGGGGCAATTATTCCGCCTTCGCTGTGTCCCATCAATCCTATTTTGCGTCTGTTTATTTCTTTTCGCGTTTTCAGATATGCTATTGCGCTTTCGACGTCGGTAGCAAAATCGGCGGTAGTGGCAGCGGCAAAGTTGCCAGTGGATTGCGCCGTACCACGGTCGTCGTAGCGAAGAACGGCTATTCCGCGTCGCGTAAGGTAGTCGGCAATCACAAGAAACGGCTTGTGTCCCATGATTTCTTCGTTTCTGTCTTGCGGTCCGCTTCCCGTGATGAGTATCACAGCAGTAAAGTTTTTACCTGTTGCGGGCATGGTCAGCGTTCCGGCAAGGGTAACGCCGGCGGC
>Ga0099364_10015406_pt1 | contig 10077 bp, 9 predicted proteins | sample TergutTh196P3_FD_73070 | JGI IMG/M metagenome (GOLD analysis project Ga0099364, IMG submission 73070) | Microcerotermes parvus P3 segment gut microbial communities from Pointe-Noire, Republic of the Congo - Th196 P3 | ecosystem: Host-associated > Arthropoda: Insects > Digestive system > Gut ...
GTTCCCTGTATTGACGAAGGCCAGGTTACCCTGCCGCAGCTTGGCGCCATGTACGCAGGAGACCGCAGCCGCAAACAAAGTCTTGTTGATTACGGTTTCCGCCTGCCGTGCGCCCTGGACAACCGTCCCCTGCGCTACGACGAATTTGTTGAGCGGCAGGACAAAACCGTATTTGTCTCCGCTACGCCGGGCAAAACCGAAGTTGAACAATCGGCGCGGGTGGTGCAGCAGGTAATCCGTCCCACCGGCCTTCTGGACCCAGAAATTGAAGTGCGTCCCAGCGAAGGTCAAATGGAAGACATCTACGGCGAAGTGCAAAAACGCATAAAAGCCGGAGAACGGTCTCTCATTCTTACCCTGACAAAAAAAATGGCGGAAGACCTTACCGATTACCTTGGCGGCCTTGGGCTTAAAGTTCGCTACATTCACAGCGAGGTGGAAACCATTAAACGTGTGGAAATACTCACGCAGTTACGCCAGGGCGATTTTGACATACTCGTTGGAATCAACCTGTTACGCGAAGGCATAGACCTGCCGGAAGTTTCGTTCATAGCAATTCTTGACGCAGATAAAATCGGCTTCTTGCGGTCGCTTACATCGCTGGTACAGATAATCGGGCGGGCAGCGCGTAACGCCGCCGGCAAGGTTATCATGTACGCCGACCGCATGAGCGATGCAATGCAGCAGGCGATTGCTGAAACTAACCGCCGCCGCGAAATTCAGGTTGCCTACAACAAAAAACACGGCATCACTCCTGCCACGGTGAAAAAAGCAATCGCCGATATCCTTACACGCCACATCGAAGAAGCTGGCAGCGCAGCGGCAGCTTCTATTGACGTACTAAAAAAATCGTATAACATACTTATCCCCGCCCAGCGCAAACAGCTAATCAAGGCCCTTGAAAACGAAATGCTTGAACACGCCAAGAACCTTGAGTTCGAGCAGGCAGCGGCAATCCGCGATGAGATTACAAAGATAAAAGAGAATACTGTTTGATTTAAAGAAGGGGCTTCTTATTTCTCTAAGATCAGCAACGTCTTTGGGTCAAGCTTCATTGCCATGGATTTGGAAATGATGGAACCTCTGTCTTTGGAAATTGAAAGTTCAACATGATCCGATTTTGGCTGAAGAACAATTATAACATCAAGTTGATCAGCATAACCGCTTAATACAAGCGGAATATTTTCTTTATCGTACTGTTCTTCATCTTTAACAGAACAACTGTACCAGACAGACACCCCAAGCTCTGTGGCAAAAACTTTAACAGCTTCGACACTTTCCTTGTCTGTTCGGGCAAAATCAAAGCCGTCAACAATAATAGAGTCGGCCTTAAAACCGCCTTCGATAATCATTGCCCGCAGGCTTCTGATAATTTGAGCCTTTGTTACTCCGTCCTGATTAAAGTTCATCAATACACGGTTTTTTACAAGATTGTTTCTTACTTCATCAGCGTTTTCAAGATTCTTCCTGCTGATAAACTCGGAAAAAATATCCTGATACCATACAGGGACATAATGGGTATGCTGTGTAAAGGAAACGTGAATTACTTTTTTTTCCTGAAGCAGCTTGTCCAGAGCAAGCTGCACCAATACCGATGTTTTCCCCACTCCGTTCTGAGAGGCGATGATTCCGACTTCTCCGGCTTTTAACCCGCCATTAATAGATTGCTCAAAAATGCGTATAGGACTACGCTGTACCAGTTCTTCTTTTACCATGTCAAAGCCTCCTTGATTTAACTCTTTTTTCTCTTGTTTTCGGCATCTTTAATTAATACATCTGATACACTTTGCGGAACCTTTGAGTATTTTTCAAACTCCATCGTAAACTCAGCCTTACCCTGGGTAAGAGAACGCAGCGTTGTAGAATAACCAAACATCTCGCTTAAGGGGACTTCGGCTTCTACCCGGGAAAAGTGTCCATCCTCAACAGATGATAATATAATACCACGCCTTTGGTTAATAGAGCCATATATATTTCCCTGAAACTCTGTAGGGCCTTCTACTGATACCTTCATGATTGGTTCAAGAATGACAGGCTTTGCCTTGTTATATGCTTCGCGGAAAGCGCCGATTGCCGCCGATTGAAAGGCAATATCTGAGGAATCAACCGGATGGCTTTGACCATCGTTAATTAAACAGCGAATATTGACAATGGGGAACCCGATAAGGCTGCCCTTTTTAAGAGCTTCTTTAAAACCTTTGTCACAGCTAGGTACATATTCCGTTGGTATTGCGCCGCCCTTAATCATATCCACAAATTCGTAGTCTGCGTCAGTGTAAGGTTCCATGTAACCTGCCACACGCCCAAACTGACCCGCTCCTCCGGTTTGCTTTCTGTGGGTGTAATTGAACTCCGCTTTTTGCGTGATCGTTTCACGGTAGGCAACCTGCGGCATACCGGTTTCTACATCACACTTGTACTCACGGCGCATACGCTCGATGTACACTTCCAGATGAAGCTCTCCCATTCCCCTGACAATGGTCTGGTTCGATTCGGGATCAACATAAGTTTGAAAAGTGGGGTCTTCCTTGGTAAAGCGATTCAGCGCTTTTCCCATCTGGTCTGCGCTTTTTTTGTCTTTTGGGTTCAGCGCCAGCGAGATAACAGGAGCAGGTACAAACATAGAAGTCATAGCGTAATTCAGATTTCCGCCGCAGAAGGTATCCACCGATGCACAGTCAACACCGAAAAGGGCGACAATGTCTCCGGGTAAACCTTCGTTGATATCTTCCATGCTGTCCGCATGCATACGTACAAGGCGGCCAACCTTGAATCTTTTACGAGAACGGGTATTTAAAAGCTCATCGCCTTTTTTCAACTTACCCTGATAAACACGCACATAAGTAAGCTGACCGTATTGACCGTCTTCCAGTTTAAAACCCAGCGCTACGGTAGGGCTTTTTTCATCTGATGAAATTTCAATTTTTTCTTCGTTTTTATCCAGGTCGAGGGCATAGTTCCTAATTTCGGCAGGATTGGGAAGGTAATGCGTTACCCCTTCCAACAATGGTTGTATACCCTTGAATTTGTAAGCAGAACCAAGCATGACAGGTACAAACTGTTCTGCAAGAGTCCCCTTGCGGATTGCTGCACGAATAATGTCTTCCGGGATTGCCTCGCCGCTTAAAAATTTTTCCGCAAGCTCATCAGAAAACATGGAAACAGCATCAAGCAATTCCTCGCGGTACTTGTCAGCATCCGTCTTTAAGTGAGCCGGAATCTCTGCATGGCGGATTGTTTCACCATGAGCGCCGTCAAAGTAAATAGCCTTCATGCTAATAAGATCAATAACACCCTCAAGTTTATCTTCAAGCCCAATAGGTATTTGGATCATCACTGCATTCAAGCCAAGTTTCTCACGAAGCTGAAAACGCACTTTAAAGGGATTCGCTCCTGTACGGTCGCACTTGTTTATAAAGGCAATGCGCGGTACATTATAACGCTTAAGCTGACGGTCAACAGTAATGGACTGGGACTGTACCCCGCCCACCGCACATAAAACGAGAACCGCTCCATCCAGTACCCGCAAAGAGCGTTCAACCTCAATCGTAAAGTCAACGTGACCTGGAGTATCTATAATGTTAATAGTGTAGTCTTTCCATGTTACCTGGGTCGCGGCGGATTGGATTGTAATACCGCGTTCCCGCTCAAGATCCATGTGGTCCATAGTTGCACCCACTCCGTCCTTGCCCCGAACTTCGTGAATGGCGTGAATTTTTTTACTGTAAAACAGAATACGTTCCGACAGGGTGGTTTTCCCCGAATCGATGTGTGCGCTGATTCCGATGTTTCGCATTCTTAGGACGTTCATCCCTTGAATGTCCATCCGTGTAGTATCAATGCTCATTTTTCAATAACTCCTTACATTCTGCAAAAATTGCAACTGTATGACAGAATATAGCAAGGCTTGCAAAAATAAACAAGTAGAAATCAGTAAAATACATCACATTCTGTTATAATAAAAAAATACATTTCATCAAAAATTGCCATATTTATAACTTTATCCACATTTTTTCAACAGGGTAAAAAAAATAAAATGACAGAGCTCTCAATGAGCAAGATGTCTTTTTTAGCAAATTTAACCTGAAACTCAGAAAATAAAGCCGCGTAATTCCTTATGCTGTAAGGAATTAGCTCGATCTGTTAGTTGAAAATTATCAGTTAAAATACCGTATGTTATAAATATTAATACACCCACATAATTATTAAGGTACTATTCACAAGTTATCCACAAGCCTGGCCACTTATTTGTTTGATAATCTGAGTATAAGCAGTTAGGAGCTGTGATCTGGTAAGGCTTTCATCTTTTCCTTGAGTTCCAAAAGCATGGCATCTGCCGCAGTATCGGACTTTTCCAGTTCCGCAAAACGTTTTTCCAGGCTGGTATCTCTGGTGAGGCTATCCAGCTCTTTGGAAGCATCCGCCATCGCTTCCATTTGGTCAACTTTGGCAGCCATACGGTCAAACGCTTCAAACGCACTGCGGTTACCTGATACAGTAGAAATGGTGTTTTGTATCTTCTGCTGGGCTTCGGCCCTTTTAGCTCTGGCAATAAGCAGGTTTTTCCTGCGCTGGGCCTCTTCAATCTTGTTTTGCAGTTCCCTAAGACTTTCTTTAAGCTGGTCTACTGAGGTTTTCTGAGCTTCCCATTGCTTTTGGTACTCTGCAGCGGCATTGTCGAATTCCTGCTTGCGAAGCAGTGCTTCCCTGGCAAGGTCGTCCTTGCCGTTGGTAACAGCCAGCATTGCCTTACGTTCCCAGTCCTTGGCCTGAGCAAACTGATTGTCTTTTTCACGTTCAAGTTTTTTCTCGTCCGCAATTGCCATGGCAACAGCTTTTTTGGATTCAATAAGCTGTTCATTCATTTCGATAATAAGTTGATTCAACATTTTCTCAGGCTTTTCCGCCTTACCAATTAAATCATTTACATTTGAAGCAATAAGGGTTTTTAATCTTGAAAAAATACCCATCCTAGACTCCCTTTTCTCCTGTTTCCGCTGTGTCAGCCGGAGTCGGCAGTTTATCCCTGTATTTTGAAAGAACTGGATAGTGCTGAATTAAAGCAAAACTGAACGAGTCCAAAGTAGCTCTGAATTCCTCATAATCCATTGTATCATACTGCAAAGTATTAAGCAAAACGATCTTCTGATTATCCAATGCATAAGCTCCGTGGATTACATCAGTCGCATTTAATTCAAGTAGTTTTGTATAAAGCTCAAGAAGATTATTCTTTGGAATATCCATTATTTCCGCTCTGACTATAACCAGAGGGTCGGCATACATGACCGCCACTCCCTGCAGTGAATGATCTTCATCGTCCAATAACCACAGATTTGAGTCGATTTGCTGATATGTAAGCATCAAATCAATTAAGTATTGTTCTATTTTGCTGTCCGCCATACACTCCCTACCCCAGTAAAACCTGGCCGGCATCATCAATGGCAAGAATACTCTTACATTCCGAACAGCGGAAACGGCCTGCTTTTACAGCTTTTAGCTTTTTATAACAAATTGGACAAGAAACAATCTTGGGAAAAACAGAAGGTTTTTCACGAATATGATTTGAATGAAAGTAATTGATTGATTCATCCAGAGTGTCTCTGATATTAAAAAACTGAGAAAAACCAAGGAGCTGAAAAACTTCGTAAACCTTTGGCTGAATTTCCAGCATAACAAGATCTCCACCCTGCGGTTTTACCGCCTTCAGGAAAGTGGTAAAAGAACCGATGCCTGTGGATGAGACATAGTTTAAACTGCCACAGTTAAAAATTAACCTAATATATCCGGTTTCAATAGCTTTTTGGACACGTTTCTGGAAAAAATTGGAATTATATGTGTCAATATATCCTGTCAATGTCAACAAAAGACACCTGTCTGCTTCATTGACCTTATCAAGTCTTATCTTGAGGCTGTCATCTTTGTCATCATCGAAACCGGGCACAATATCATTATTTGTCATAGCATATCCTTATACCTTGTGGTACCCTAAATTTTCCCCTGCCAACTGCAGCGAGAATGCTAACTTCTAATTATACAAATTTTGTTAATGTTTGTCAAATACCTCTTTAAAATTTTCAATATCTGTTAATAATTTCATGGTATAATTTTGAATGTTTTTACAGGACATCAAGATAATTATATCGCAAGTTTCAGAATCCGGCAACGTTGGAGCAATTTGCAGGGTTATGAAAAACATGGGACTTTCACAACTCCGGCTGGCTGCCCCGCTGATTGCCTATAATAGCCCAGGGCCGGATATTGAGCAAATACGTGCAAGAGCGGTTCATGCCTGGGATATTTGGGAAAATACTCGGATTTTTAACAATCTTGCCGAGGCCGCCGCCGATTGTTCTATTATTGTGGGTACCACCCGCCGCCGAGGCTACCGCCGTAAGAGCGTTTCAATGCCCCCTCGTACCCTGGCAGCCTGGCTTGCGGAGCATCCGGGGCCTGCAGCCCTTGTTTTTGGCAATGAAAGGACCGGCCTTGAAGAATCGGAGCTGGAATTGTGTCATTTTGCCTCCCATATCCCTGTATCCGATGCCCAACCCTCCCTAAACCTTTCCCATGCAGTGCAGATTTACGCCTATGAGTTGTTTCTGGCAATGGAAACGCAGATGCCTGTAAAGGGGGAGTGGCAAGCCATGAACCAGACGAAAATCTCTGTGCTTGTGGATTCTCTTACGGATACCCTGGCAAGCCTGGGGTTTTATAAAATCCGGAGCAAGGAAGAGCAAGCCCGCTTTCTGCGGGATGTAATTTCCCGTGCTGGTCTGTCAGAACGCGAAGGCGCTTATTTTACGGATATTATAAGAAAAGCCGCCCGGCTGGGCAGTATGAGGTAATACTGAAATTCCTCACGCAGAAGCGCAGAGTTGTAATTCGATATTATTCTTATGAATCTTTACATAGTTGTTAATAAATTTTTGTTAAGGTATAGTAATTATAGATGAATATCTTAGACAAAAAAAATTTAATCGAAGCAAACTGGCGCATGGAAGATTGCCACCCTGCGGGAGGCTTAGATGAAGTGCCTTTTGTTATCGAAGTTGGCCCAATGCACATGGCAACAAAGAAGTTCTACAACAACCCCGATGCGGAAATTGAATGGGCAGAAGAACATGAGCGTAAACGGGAGGGCGTATACGACTACGGGTTTCCCAATATTAAGCCCAACCAGGGGATTAACATTGTAGCGGGTGCGTTTGGCTGCGAGTGCAAACCCAATGACGAAGCCGACCCCTGGGTTGAGCCCCTTATCCATGAGGAAAATGTTGAAGATGTTTTTGAATTGAAAATACCCGATCCTGTTAACAATCCCTATTTTGAGCAGGCGTGGAAACATATCGAAGCCCTGCAGAGTAAGTCCTCTATACCGTTACGTGTTATAAATGTTCCCTCACCGCTGGTTACAGCTTCCCTAATTTGGGAGTATACCTCATTTATAGAAGCCACGCTTGTCTACTCCGATGAAGTTCATGTACTATTGGAAAAAGTTACAGAGGCGACAATTGGCTATGTACGGGAAATGCTTAAACGGATTACCAATCTTTACGGAGTAAGCCACGAATTCTGGTATGTCCCCAGGGATACCGGCATCCGTATCAGCGACGACACTGCCGCCCTGCTTTCACCTAACCTGTACCGCGAATTCGGTGTTAAATACAATGCCATGATATCCAAAGAGTTTGGCGGCATTGTGGTACACTCCTGCGGCGATGTAGCGAATGTAGTGGAACCAATGATGGAAATCCCCGGGCTGCGCGGTCTTGACTTTACAATCCCGCAGACACAAAACTGGGCTAAAATCCGCGATGCCGCCGCCGGTAAAACGGTTCTCTGTCTGCGCCACTTTTACTGGGACCACATCGACGACGGTGTAACCGATTTAGCCGAGTACTCTCAAAAACTGATTGATTTCTTTGGGCGCAAGGGCGTATTTATTCAGACATCGACCCCTACTCAGGAAGAAGCGATTGCGTTAGGCGAAAAACTGCACAGGGTTTTGTCGAAGTAGTTTAGTACTTCTGCGGCGGGGTTCGTCATTCCAGTTAAAAAATCAGCACAAATGTTCCCAGAGTAATTAAAACGCCGCCGATAATTGTCTTTATTGTGACAGCTTCTTTTAAAACAATAAAAGCCAGTACCATCCCAATAACCAGACTGAATTTATCTACAGGTATAACTTTTGATACCTGTCCTATCTGCAAAGCTTTATAGTAACAAAGCCACGAAAGCCCGGTCGCAATTCCGGATAATCCCAAAAAAAGCAGGTTTTTGGATTCTATGGCTGCAATCTCATTTTGTTTTCCGGTTATGAAGACAACTGCCCATGCCATAACCAAAACAACAATGGTACGCATTGCTGTTGCCAGATTTGAGTTAACATTTTGTATTCCCACTTTTGCCAGAATTGATGTTAAAGCAGCAAAAAGCGCTGATAATAATGCGTATATAAACCACATTGAATTCTCCCTTTACCCGCGGGTTACCACGGATTTTATCTGCATCTAATTCTTATTATTTCACTTATTGTATTCTTAACAAAAGTCATATCATAAGGCTTTGTTATGTAATCCACAACTCCTAGTTTACGCGCTTTTTCTCTCTCTTTTTCTCCATCTTCAGATGTTAAAAAAACTATTGGTACATCTTTTAAACGGTTTATTGCCTTAATCTTTTCGAATACTTCCCAACCATTCATACCCGGCATTATTATATCAAGCATAATTAAATCAGGAATGAAATCATTTTTATTAAGGAACTCCAATGCTTCTTCTCCTGACTTTGCTTTACGAATTTCATATTCATCTTTTAAGTACATTTCTGCAGTTGAAAGATGAAATTCATCATCATCAATCAGAAGAATTTTTATTTTTTTCAAATCTAAAGCCATTTTTTTTACTCCTTTTATTATTAATCTATTAAAATCAAGCTAAATCATCCCAACCCGGCTTTACGGCGGGTATAGACATCGTAAAAGACTGCCAGCAGAAGAATTAATGCTTTAACCACATATTGATAATGTGTACCCAGATTCATCAGAGACATGCCGTTGTTGATAGCGCTCATTACAAGACCGCCGACGATAACCCCAATTACAGAGCCAATGCCGCCGCCGGCAGAAACACCGCCAATGTAACACGCCGCGATTGTATCCAACTCAAATAGGTTGCCGGCCTGAGGAAGGGCGCTGTTCATGTATCCGGTACTCACCACGGCGGCAAGACCGGTTATCCCGCCCATGATACAAAACACGATAAATGTAACCAGCTCCGAGTTAATGCCGGAAAGCTTTGCCGAACGCGGGTTTCCGCCTACTGCATAGATATAGCGGCCCATAACAGTATTGTTTAAGATAAAGTTAAATACAAAAACCGTAATACCTAAAACCAACACTACAATAGGAAGCCCCCGATAACGGGCAAAACGATCCGCAAGGCCAAGAATTAAAAGACTAATCAACACCAGCTTTATAATAAACAGGACAGGCGGGGTAACTTCAAAACCATTGCTAATTTTTTTCCTGCGTCCGTAAAATTCTGAAAAAAAGAAAATAACAAGCAGCAACATTGCCAAAATCATAGCCATTGGGTAATAAGGACCTATTTTGCCAATACGCATTACTTCATCCAGCGTTCCGGTAGAAAGAAGCGAATAGCCCATGTCCTGAAAACTGATGGGGTTAACTCTTGTAACAATGTAAGTAAGGCCGCGAAACAGCAACATTCCGGAAAGGGTTACGATAAACGCCGGCATTTTAGCGTAGGCTACCCATACTCCCTGATAAGCGCCAATGGCAACGCCCATTAAAAGCGAGACCAGCAGTGTTGCCGGCATACCAATACCGGTATTGTAAATCATTGCACTTAACGCGCCGACAAAAGCACATACAGAACCAACTGATAAATCTATCCCCTGTACAATAATAACCTGCACCATGCCGACAGCCAGAATAAGCACATAACTGTACTGGAAAAAAATATTGGTAAAATTACGCGGATTCAGATTGTTTCCGTTTGTTAGCGGAATAAAAATAACCATAATCAGCGCCAGCATGATGAACATTGAATAATT
>Ga0099364_10015407_pt1 | contig 10077 bp, 10 predicted proteins | sample TergutTh196P3_FD_73070 | JGI IMG/M metagenome (GOLD analysis project Ga0099364, IMG submission 73070) | Microcerotermes parvus P3 segment gut microbial communities from Pointe-Noire, Republic of the Congo - Th196 P3 | ecosystem: Host-associated > Arthropoda: Insects > Digestive system > Gut ...
CAGACTTTTATACGCGTATATTCAGGCGAACTGAAAAGCGGCATGCAGGTATTTAATTCTACCAAGAATAAATCCGAAAGAATCGGCAGAATCCTGCGTGTCAGAGCAAAAGAGAGGGAGGAGATACAGTCTGCAGGCCCAGGAGACATTGTAGCTCTGATTGGAATGAAAAGCACAAAAACAGGCGATACCCTGTGTGACGAAAAAAGCCCGCTGCATCTTGAGTCGATATTTATTCCTCCTTCTGTTATTGAGATGAAAGTGGCTCCATCTGTCAAAAAAGAAGAGGAAAAACTTGGGACGGTGCTTAGAAAACTTGCGATGGAAGACCCGTCTTTTAATGTGCGCCACGATGAAGAAACCAACGAGACAATTATTGCCGGAATGGGGGAGCTTCACCTTGAGATTATCATAGACAGGCTTAAAGACGAATTTGGAGTCGAAGCTGTTGTAGGCGAACCCTCCGTCGCGTTTCGTGAGACCATTACCGCAGAATGCGAGGAAAATTACAGGCATGTTAAACAGACAGGTGGCAAGGGGCAATTCGCTCACACCGTCATGCGTATAGAACCCAATAACGAAAAAGGATTTGAGTTCGTTAATATGATTAAAGGCGGCGTAATACCCAATGAATTTATCCCTTCTATTGAGAAGGGAATTGTGGGCACAATGGACGAAGGTGTTCTTGCCGGATTTCCCGTTGTTGATGTCAAGGTAGTTCTGCTTGACGGCTCCTTTCATGAAGTTGATTCGTCGGAAATGGCATTCCGTACATGCGCCTCAATCTGTTTTAAAAATGCCTTCATGAAGTCAATTCCAATACTCCTTGAACCTATGATGAAAGTCGAGGTAAATACGCCTGATGATTATATAGGCGATGTTGTGGGAGATTTAAACAAGAGGCGCGGCAAAATTGAATTGATGCGCCGCTACAGAAAAGGTTCGCAAAAAATTGACGGCTTTGTCCCCCTTATGGAAATGTTCGGGTATGCCACGACCCTCAGAAACATTACAAGCGGTCGAGCAACGTACTCTATGGAGTTTTACAAATATGTTCCGGTAAATAAGGATTTACAGGCAAAGATACTCAAAGATATAGAAGAAAAGAAGAAGAACAGAGCATCGTAAAAAAAATCACGTTTTATTTAAAGTCGAACGGAGTTCGTTAAACCATGATTCTTTTTCCGTTTCGGCTGACTTTACAAATTGCATGAATTTGTGAAGTTGTACGCATGTTTCGGGCATAAGGGCATGTTCTACCTTGCATGCCTCCTGCTCGGCTGTAACAGGGTCGAGTTGAAGCAGATTGTGAAAAAAATCCGACAATAGTTTGTGCTTATTATATATATAGCCGGATATTTTTTTACCTTTTTCAGTAAGTTCTATAAAGCCGTACTTTTCATATTCGATAAGTTCCATTTCCCGCAGCCTGTTTAAAGCCGCCGTAACGCTCGGCATTTTTATACCGAGCTTTTGGGCTATATCTTTTACCCTTACAACCCTGTTTTCAATGGAGAGTCTGGATATAGTCTCCATATAGTCTTCCATGTTAGACGAAAGTACTGTTGCACCATAGAGTTGATGAAGTTCGGAATTATCTGGACTGTTTGCTGTCTGCATATTAGCCTCCACTTTGGCAAGTATTAAGAAATATAAATGGGCAGGTGTCAATACAATTTTGTTTTAATTAAACAGGCTGCGGGGTTTTGGGTTATAATTTCCAATGTTATTGACAAAGTCTTTCTTGGAACTTAATTAAATCATAATTGCGTTGCTATTCCTTCAATTTTTAGAATCTCATTATAGTCTAATTGTACGGTATAGTGTACTGTCCCTATTTTTTACTTGACTTATTTTTACTCTGCTTGTTTTTCAGAACAGACGAATTATCTGTCTCAGACACAATTCTTTGGATTATGTATAATATATAGAAAATTGTATGAATTAGCCATGATTACTATTTTAGAAATTTGAATTAATCCGCTATAATATTGCCGATACTATAAATAAGGCATCCTCTATAGACAGGGAGAATTTAATTTATGGAACAAAAACAACGGGTTGAGCTGATACGTAAAGGAAATGAACTTTTTAATAAAGGCGATATTGAAACTGCGGCAAAGGTTTTTATCAAAACGGTCTACAAAGATGGTCTCACCAGAGTAGCCGATTACTATTTTTTTGATAAAAAACTTCCTCTTAATGCCCTGCCTTATTACAGAATGGTCAATCGTAAGGACATGGTAGACGAAATATATCAGAGGATGTTTTTTGCCTTAGGCAAAATGTTAGGACAAGATCAGCAAAATAAAGTTGAACTTCCTCCGCTGAAAGTTTCGCCTAAACTGAAAATACTTGCGGAGGAGATACTCAGCAGCCAAAATGAAAACAATCAAAAATAGAATAATAAAGTTCTCTTTGTGGATATTGCCGCTTTTTTTATGCGCCTCGCTTTTTGCAGAAGGCGGCTTTGACGATGCAAACTCTTACCTTACCCAAAAGGTGGTTGAGAAAAAACTCAGTAATGGCATAACGCTCATAATGCTTGATACAGGCTATGCCCCTGTCTTGTCGTTTGTAATATCCTTTAAAGTAGGCTCGGTCGATGAGAGTTACCGCACGATGGGCGCCGCCCATCTGCTTGAACACATGCTTTTCAAGGGTACCGATACTATAGGCACGAAGGATTTTAAAAAAGAGAAGCCGATACTCGATAAAATTGAGGCTGTAGGCGAAACCCTTGATATTTTAAAATTAAGGAATCCGTCCAACGAGCTTATTCCGGTATTCGAAAAACGCCTATCCGAACTCCAAAAAGAACACAGCGCTCTTGTTATCTCGTCTCCTTATGACAAACTGTACAGCGAACGGGGCGGGGTCGGCTTTAATGCTTCAACCTCAAAGGACAGGACGGCATACTATATATCGCTTCCGTCGGCAGAACTTGAGTTTTGGGCACAGACAGAATCCGAACGTCTTCGCAATCCGATTATGCGCGAATATTATTTAGAGCGTGCTAATGTGCTTGAAGAAAGGCTTATGCGCTACGATTCGGTCGGAGGCGGCCTCCTGTTTGAAGCTTTTATAGCGCAAGCGTTCAGTTCACATCCGTACAGGCATCCGATAATAGGCTGGCGGTCTAATATTCCGTACCTTTCTATAAAAGATGTAAGAGAATTTTATTATACGCGCTACATACCTTCGAGGATGACCATCACTATTATAGGCAAACAGAATACCGATGAGACATTTCAAATTGTAGAAAAATATTTTTCATCTATCAGCCGCGCCCCGGAACCTAAAGATATAAATGTAGCAGAAGAAAAACAGCTTGGCGAAAAACGTTTTGAAATAAATTTCGAGGCCAATCCCGAAATAATTATTGGTTGGCACAAGCCGACATACCCTTCTAAAGATAACTATGCTTTGGATGTTCTTGCATATATGATAGCCAATGGGAGATCTTCAAAACTGCACAAGGCTCTTGTCATTGAAAGAAAATTAGCCCATTCAATTTTGGCCTGGAACGGCGCGCCCGGCGCACGCTATAATAATCTGTTTGCGCTGTTTGCCGAGCCTGCCGGCGGGGTTTCGCCGCATGAGCTTGAGCAGGCAATATACGAAGAGCTTGACAAGGCCGTCTCCTCAATAACAGAGAATGACATTAAAATCGTTAAAAACCAGATAGAATCGAGCGCGGTCTTATCGCTTTCGCCCAACAGTAAACTTGCCTCGGTGTTGAGTTATTACCAAACGGTCTTTGGAGATTGGCGTTATTTTACAAATTACCACAAAGCCGTTTCAAATATAACGATTGAAGACATATCAGAAGCGTATAAAAAATACTGTGTCAGGGAAAACCGCTCTGTCGGTATTTTGAACGATACCAGAAAAGGTGAAACAAATGAAAGGCCGTAAATTTAAATACTCTTTCAAAGGCTTTTTTATAGTGTTATTGCTTCCGCTCTTATTCTCATCGAAAGCAGTCTCAATGACCGGCTTTGAATTGCCGCGCGTTGAAAAGAGGACGACTGCCGGTGGCGCATCGCTTTTTTTCATCAAGGATGATTTGCCGCGCTTTTCTTTATCAGCCTCTTTCGGTTATGGGCAGCTTTATGAGGATGAAAAGAGCGCCGGAACGGCTGATTTGCTTGCGGATTATCTTATGCTGGCCGGTTCGGAAAAATATCCCGGACAAAAGCTTAATGAAGCGATCTATTCTATGGGCGGTTCCATATCGGTAAACTCCTCATGGGAGAGAACATCTGTTTCCATATATGTGCTCCACAGGTTCAGGGAGCAGGCTGTTGACATTCTCAAAGATTTGCTTGTCAACCCGCGTCTTGATGATGCGGAATCTTTTGAAACTGCAAAAAGAATGCAGATAGACCAAATTAAAAGAAGGTACGATGATCCTGCCGGAATTGCATTTTTTAAAACAAGGTCGCTTATATTTAACGGCGAGGGGTATGGCTCTGAGCCCTCAGTTAAATCGGTCGGCGCCATTACATTAAACGACATAAAGAAAACCTGGAACAATTATTTTACTGCAGGTAACTTAATCGCGGGTATAATCTATGCCGGTGATTTTGCCTCATCTGAGCGTCTTGTATTGTCTGCGCTTGGTTCTATAAGAGAAGGCAGTCAGATCGATTATGCCTCAGATTATGTTTCTGCAATCAAGAATGTGAAGGAAAGCTCCGGCAAGATATATCTTTACCCAAAAGAGATTCCGCAGGCGACTATTGTAGCGGGTACGGCCGCGCCCAATATCCACGACAAGAGAAACCCGTCATTTGATGTTATGAATTTTATTCTTGGGAGAGGTTCTTTTAATTCAAGACTTATGAATGAAATAAGGGTAAAGCGCGGCCTTGCCTATTCGGTAGGCTCGGTCATAAGGGCGCGCGCCCACATCGGCGTGTTTTTGGCCTATGCCCAGACTTCCAATTCGAACGTTGGAGTTACAATGGAGCTTTTGGTAGATAACATAAACGGCATGGCTATGTCGCCGCCGAGCGCCGATGAACTTTCCTGGGCGAAAAAATCCATAACGAACAGTTATATTTTTACTTTTGATACGCCTCAGGATATCCTTTCACAGTACATTACGCGTTTTGCTTATAATCTGCCTGATAACTATTACGAATCGTACCCGGACAAAATAAATTTAGTGGAATCTGTCGATGTAGAAACATCCGCCTTAGGGCTTTTTGAGCCTGGACTCGTAAAAGTGGTTGTCGGCAGCCGCGACCTTATCCCTGTGCTTGAAAAATACGGAAAAGTGGAGGTTCTTACGCCGGATGAGGACTGAGCGGGGTATTGTTACCGATGATGCCGGAGGCAAGGTTCTGGTGGAATTTCTGGAAAGCGACAGAGGATGTTCTTCCTGCTCCTCCTCAAAGTCATGCCCTTTTTCTGCCGGGAGGGACAGAAATTCCATATGGCTTGATAATACCATCGGCGCTAAAAAGGGCGATTTCGTTAATTTCATAATTGAGGAAAAGCATGTTGTTATGGCTTCGGCTTTAGTTTATCTCGTGCCTACGGTACTGCTCATAGGCGGTGCAATTTTAGGAAATGCTGCCGCATCTGTATGGGCTTTGAACAAGGATGTGTTTACCGGAATCGGAGGTATAACCGGTCTTTTGATCTCGGTTGTAATAATAAAAACGGTATCCCCGGTTTTTAATAAAAAAAAGCGTATTTTTCAACCTGTACTTGTGCGCAGCGATGATTTTTTAAAACTATCTTAATAATAGCCGTATAGAAGTCGATATAGTATATAAGGTTTAGCAAATAAACGGATTTAACAACAGTTCAGGGAAGAACAAATGGATAATAAAAAAGTAGTTGATTTAACTGCCTACCGCATTGAAAAAGCTTTAAAAAATAACGGTTACATAGTCAAAAAAGATAAAAACAAGAAGATAAAAATCCTTATTAAACTTAACGATTTAGATAAAGGATTTACGGAGTCTTTATGAGCAATGATATTGAACAAAAGAAAAAAGCGCTGAGAGATGAACTTGAACAGCTCAGGTACGAGTTCAAGGTTGAATTGCCTAAGGCTATTGCCGAGGCGCGCGGGTACGGCGATTTGAAAGAAAATGCCGAGTACCATTCTGCAAGAGAGAGGCAGGCATTTGTTCAGGCGAGAATAAGTCAACTTGCCGAGCAGATGACGCAGTTCGATAATTTAAAGGTGGCTGATATTCCAACCGACAAGGTAGGTTACGGTTCTACGGTTACGCTGCTTGAAAAAGATACCGGTGATATGCTTGAGTTTACTTTTGTGTCTTCAAGCGAGGTAAATCCGTCTGAGGGAAAAATATCGCTCTCCTCGCCGTTCGGCTCGGCCCTTGTCAACAGGACTGCCGGAGAAGATGTCGAAATAACGGTTCCGGCCGGCAAGCGGTTTTATTTTATAAAAAAACTTGTGACAATACACGGGGAAACAATAGAAGCATAGAGGGAGTGCTGTTGTTTTTTTAAGCAGACTGATTCGTTATCTCTGTGAATTTACGAATAAATTCATTTTCTGCGTCAGTAAAACTTATAAGTTCTAGGGGAGGGTTACTGATTATTTTCGGCGAATGATCGAATACCCTCTTTTTCATTAAAGCGTTAAACTCATAAACTAACATATCGTCATCTATTTGTTTTACATGCCTGTCTTCTTCATCTGATAAAGGGCTGTTCAAAAACTTATTGTATATTATATCTTGTAAGCGCTTTTCTATTTCTATGAATTTCGCTAAATGCTTTTTAACTGGCCTTGTCAGGTCTGATATATAGGCTTCATTTGCGTCATGGAGCAGGCAAGCAAGTTGTATTTTTTCGGAAAGTTCTCTTGCTTTAGCTTCGTTTGCGCAATTTATTGAGTGCTGTGCCACCGAAAAAAAATGAACAAAATGCCCATTGGCGCGGCACATCAGCGATAATGCGTGGGCTATGTCCTTTATGTGTATTTGGTTTACATCAGGCGCAAGCGGCGTGAAATCTTCTCCTGTAAAAGTTGTAATATGTTCCATATAAAGAGGCGTCATTAGCATTATAATCCGATATATTTCGAGAAAATCGTTTTTGCAGCCGCCTCGTCATCAACGCCTTTTATTATAGCTCTGGCATCTTTGAAAAGGGTTATCTCAATATTTTCGTTTGAAAATTTCAGCATATATTCGTTTGATTCGACTTTTCCCGATGAGGCGAGTCTCTCCGAAATTGATGTGAAGTCGAGCTCTGTCTTTTTTGCCGGCGTTATCTGCATGGAGTTTCTGCCGCAGAGCGAAACCGTCCGGCTCATCAACTTTGAGTCGAGAAAATCATACTTTCCTTGAACACAGGCTGGGCAGTTTGCGTTTTTTTTAAGTCCGAAGGACATCCATGAGCCATCCCACGCATTAAAACGCGTCATCTTGCCGAGCAATTTATTGTCGCTCCCGGTCAATATTTTTATGGCTTCGTTTATTTCCATTGAGGCGGTTATTGATACGGCCGTCGGGAGTACGCCTACGGTGTCGCAGGTTTCCGTTTCTCCGGCGGCAGGGGGTTCTTCCATAAGGCAGCGCAGGCAAGGGGTTTTACCGGGAACAAAGGCACAGAACATTCCGTTAGTTCCCGTAACGCCGCCATATACCCATGGTATGTTCATACTGTAACACGCGTCGTTTATCAGGTATCTGGTTTCAAAATTATCGGTTCCGTCTATTACGCAGTCCGTCTCTGAGATGAGCTTCTTTATGTTGGATGGATTTATATCCGCCACATGCGCCTCTATTTCTACAGAGGGGTTGATTTTTTTGAGCTTGTTTTGTGCCGCAATTGCCTTGGGGAGGTTGGCTGATATATCGTCCTCGTCAAAGAGTATTTGTCTGTGAAGATTATCCCTTTCTATAAAGTCGCGGTCGGCGATAATGACAGAGCCAACGCCCATGCGCACAAGAGTGTTGGATATTACGGTGCCGAGCGCGCCGCAGCCGGCCACAAAGACCCTTGATTCGCCGAGCCGTTTTTGTCCGGCTTGCCCTATTTTATCTAAAAGTGTCTGCTTGCGATAACGTTCCTGGTCAGGCATACATGCTCCGTTTGTTCATATTCATTCATATTTTACATAGGAAAAATAAACTGCCTGTCAAGCTTTTTATCGTAAGGGTGCGGGGATAGACGAGGCCCACGATTTTTAGAAAGTTCGAGAGTAATTATACGGTTTAGGCCATTGTCAGAACTATGATTTTTGTGATTGTGGTGATTTTTTTGATGTTTTTTTAATTTTTTGTGAGGAAATTCTGTTTGATGCTCTGACCCCTCTTGTTTCTCCCATACGTCATGCCGGACTTGAACCGGCATCCTTTTATGCGTCACCATTATAATGTTCTCTTTGTTAGGGCTCTGACCCCTTTTGTTGATGCTCTGACCCTCTGTTTGCGGCTCTGACCCCTTTTTGTTGATGCTCTGACCCTCTGTTTGCGGCTCTGACCCCTTTTTGTTGGGGCTCTGACCCCTCTGTTTGCGGCTCTGAGCCCTCTTGTTGATGCTCTGACCCCTTTGTTGATGCTCTGACCCCTCTGTTCAGATGCTCTGACCCCTCCCACGTCAGGAGATAAAAAAAGAGGTTGACTTATTTGAAAGCTATGAGTAATACACGTTACGTTATGTAACGTTAGGTTTTTGTATGAGCGATAAATTGACTGAAATTGTTTCGGTAATGCTGTCGGGCAAAGACAAGGCCTCGGTTGAGGTCCTCATGCACTGCCTGCTCACGCCAAAAGAAATTTTGGATATTTCCTCACGCTGGGAAATATTTAAAATGCTTAGCGAGGGGGTGAGCCAAAGAAAAATAGCAGGTAACCTTGGAGTCAGCCTTTGCAAGGTCACGCGCGGTTCACGGGAAATGAAGAAACATAGAGAAGTAATTCTGGAGATGATGGAGAAACTCAAGAAAATAGAAGGCAAGCAATAGCTTTGCTTTGCAAGACTTGAGAGAAATACAGGTTATTATCGTCCCATGATGACCTTGTCTCCAAAGACGACAGTACAGCTTTGCCCCCAGTAGGCTTTGGAAAGTCCGCCTTTTTCGGTAACAATCTCTTTTGTTGTATCGATGATGAGGATTGAAGTTTCGCCGCCCATGACGACCTTATTGCCGACAACGGCTGTACTTGTATAGCCCCAGTGAGTTTTAGAGAATCCTCCTTTTTCGGTAACAGTTCCCGTGGCTGTATCTATAATAAGGATTGAGGTGTTTCTACTGCCTGGTCCCATGATGACCTTATTGTCGGCAACGGCTGTACTTTCATAGCCCCAGTTAGCGTTGGGAAGTTTGCCTTTTTCAGTTATTATCCCCTTTTCGGTATCAACGATAAGGATTGAGGCATTATCGCTTCTGCCGTCTCCCATGAATCTACCGGGTCCCATGACGACCTTATTGCCGGCAACGGCTGTACTTTCATAACCCCAGTTAGTGTTGGGAAGTCTGCCTATTTCAGTTATTATCCCCTTTTCGGTATCAACAATAAGGATTGAGGTGTTTCTGCTGCCGGGGCCCATGACGACCTTATTGCCGGCAACGGCCGTACTGTTATAGCCCCAGTAAGTTTTAGAGAGTCCCCCTATTTCAGTAACAGTCTCTTGTGTTGCATCTATAATGAGGATTGAAGCGCCTTTGCTGTCGCCTCGTCCCATTACGACTTTATTATTGGCAATGATTGTACTGTTGAAACCCCAGTTAGCTTTGGATAGCCCGCCTTTTTCAATAACCGTTCCTTTTTCGGTGTCAATGATGAGGATGGAATTACCATTGTCTTCGAAGCCTCGCCCCATGACAACCTTGTTTCCGACAACAGCTGTGCTATGCCGCCCCCACTCAGCTTTAGATAGTCCGCCTTTTAGGGTAACCGTTTCTTTTTTGGCGTCAATGATAAGGATTGCATAGTGATTATTACCAGGTCCCATGACGACTTTATTTCCTGCAACGGTCGTACTGTTATAGCCCCACCTGTTTTTAGATAGTCTGCCTTTTTCGCTGACCGTTCCTTTTTTTGTGTTCACGATGAGGATAGAATTTTTGTCAGTATC
>Ga0099364_10015408_pt1 | contig 10077 bp, 10 predicted proteins | sample TergutTh196P3_FD_73070 | JGI IMG/M metagenome (GOLD analysis project Ga0099364, IMG submission 73070) | Microcerotermes parvus P3 segment gut microbial communities from Pointe-Noire, Republic of the Congo - Th196 P3 | ecosystem: Host-associated > Arthropoda: Insects > Digestive system > Gut ...
GGGTGGGGGCATGACCGGCAACCAGCCCAACGGTAGGCTCGCAAAATTTTTATCCTCACATATGCGATTTTCGCGCAACCTCGCGGCTTCGCCCTTATTTTTCAAAGTCTGCCTATAATTCATGGTACACGATGGGGCGTGGAGTGTCAAGCATATGGTGTAGCAGATGTTGAGATTTTGCCACATTGATGCCAAATATGGTATGATATTTCTAATACGGTTCGCGGGGTGGATTTGTGGACAAACGGCACTGGCACACACAAGTCACGGCGTTCTTTCTTCAATACCTCTCGGCGCCGGTGGGCGCTTTCACGAGCGATGGGTTTCTGACGGTCCCCGGCTGTGGAGATAGCAAAGGAACGGCTGGTCGAGTTTGGCGTGTTTCCGTCCGATAAAGAAATGCGATGGCAGGCCGCGCATGACTTCGGCGTGATTCTTCCGAATTGAGAAAGGTCGAAAAATCGGCAAAAAAATTCCGCTTCGCGGAAAAGGGAGCAGCGATGGGTGCGTTCTTAGAATCCTGCGAAAAGAAGATGGGAACCTTTTTAGAAGAGTGCGCGGCGCGGAATGACCGGCGTGGCTTTTGCGAATCGTGCGGAAATCTTGTGTCTGTGGGAGATACGGCCCTGGGGTGCTTGGCCCGCGATAAATTGATTATCCCATCTTTCCAGCCATATCCTGGCGGCGGGAATCGGACGAAAGAGCGCAGGCGGTCTTTGCCGACGAAAGCCCTCAGAAATACGCAGAGGGATTGGCGCAGTTATGCCGAATTTTCCGCGCGGAAATACAAGTGTAGATTATTACAAGGCTTTTGATTTGTTGAGAAATTGACAGCACATTGTTTGTATGCTTTAATTAAAATAAGCATAGTAACATGCGTTACTTGTGTGATTCAGGGTGCAAGTAGATTGCAATAAGGCTGTTCGCTTATTGCACTACATCTTTTTTCGCCTGCTGCTCACAGGCGTTAAGGACACCCTCCTTTCTTGGCAGCGGCGGGACTGGAAACGCCGCCGCGCAAATAATCCGCGATATGCGGTTATTATATGGGGTGCAACATGAAAGCGCGCATTAAGCCTGAACAATATGGCAAGCTCATGGAAGATTTCAAGAAGCAGGACATCAAACGAAAAAAAGACCTTGCGCTCAACAGTTTTCTTCTTGGCGCACATACTGCAATGAACATCGCGGCTGACCGTTATCGTGACGATATTCTCAAGGCGACGACGTTTGAAGAATTGCAGCCGGTGGTGCTTGATCTGCTTGCGTATTTGATGGAGCGCGAACAGGGCCTAAAAGATGTTACGCGCTCAGCCGAGCAGCAAGCGAACCAAGATATTCTTGCCCCCACGACATAATGGCACTCAAAACAAATGATTTTCCCGTTCTCCCGGCTAATTATATGTCGTGGCGGGAAATCGGCAGGCTTGAAAATCAAAATATAGAGCGCCTTGAAAATACGGTAAGAGATACGCATAGCAGGCTGATGTCGTTACGCCACATTAAAGGGTTTCGGACTTTAAAAGAGTTTGCCGCGTATTATAATACATATGCGAACGAATTGATAACTGACAAGCAATACAATCAGTTCTATTCTCACGGCAGACTTGAACCGATTGCTCACCTGATAAAGTATTTTGTTGTTGACAGGGTAACGCGAAACGGCGACATAATGCCAATATGCGACTTTGGCATTTTGAAATCTCACTACCAGTATTATAAAAAGAACGGTAGGCCGCCTAAAGTTGAAAACCGTGGACGGATAAAGACGCAGTTTAACAATGATGGCTCTCGGACAAAGGTAGAATTTACTGGTGGCGGTTCGGTTGATATTCCGAAGAATGACGTTTGGAAGCGGTTCACCGATGGTATTAACGCAGCGAATGAAAACAGTACGCACCGAGTATCAATCGTTCAAATGGTTGTGATGGCGCTGCAAATGTTCATGGAATCCCGGCCCGATGTGTTCCTGCCAGTAGAAATGAGCGTTACCGCCGAAACGCGAAAGCGAAACAATGACCGCGTGTTTGTTGACATCTCCCCCTCCCTGCGGAAAAAGATGAACGATACGATTCAGCGATACAACAGCGCAAACATCATGCCGATAACACAAAGCCGATTTATTGAAAGCGCAATAAAAAGCATGATAGAGCGGCTTCCCGTTGAACTGGTTGACCCTGAGTTGGCTAAAAAGCTGGCTGAATCCGACAAGAAATAACCAATCAATATGTGGGGTGGTTTTTTGCATGAAATGCGTTGCCGTAGCTGTGGAAAGTTGCTTGCAATAATGAACGGCGAAGCGGAGATAAAATGCCCTAAATGCAAGACGATGAACTACTTTTCGACCGCCCCGGAAACTAAACGCGGACTGACAGTAGATGTTCCAACGAGAACGAGTTCTCACGCATATATAAGTTACCCAACATATTAAAATAAACAGAGTGCCAAAGAGCGCCAAGCCTAATAGGTTTGTCGCTCTTTTTCTTTTTGTGAGGTATGCGACATGGATAATCCTTTACTACCCTCAGTTATTGATATATCGCCAACTGATGAAGAAGCTCTCAAGGGTGAGCTTGTTGTGCAGTCAGAAACTTCCCTGCTCGATTTGCAGCGCCGCAAAGCTGACATAGAAGCCAGGCGTCAAGAATTGGACATTGACGCCAAAGAGGAGAACCTTGAAGCGATTGACTGGCTTAATCAGCGTATATATGGCCTTGTTTCGGCTGTTACTCAGCCGGAAATGCTCGAACGTGTTGCAGGCAGTACAAAAACAGGAAAAGATTTGCACGAATTGATGAAAGCCGCAAAAACCGCGATAGAGATACGCGACGATTTGCTTGAACATACCTTTGACACATCAATGCAGTCGGGCCGGAAGAAGAAAATCGCCGTCGCGTTTCAGGGGCAAGGGGTTACGCTTATGGTTGGTGTAGAAACAAATGAATAGCACGAAAAAGAGCATTTTGAATCCCGATGGCTCTTACATAAATCTCATAAAGAAAAACCCCGAAGATTACGACGTAAAGCCGAAAGGCAAACCGACAGGGATATGCGAGATATGCGGCGAAGAATTTAACCAAGATTTGATGTATGGCAGGCATGAATACTCAAATTTCAAGAAATGCCATAAATGCAAAAAGAAGAAAAAAGGCGACGATTTAGAGCTTGACACGGAAGTAACGCGGGTAACGCTCGAATACACCCCTCACCCGAAACAGCAGATATTTCACGACAGCAAGGCACGTTTTCGCGTACTGAATTGCGGCTCTCGCTTTGGCAAAGACAGATGCACTACCGCCGAAGCGATAAAATACTTTCTCGATTGCTTGAATGAGGATAGGCCGACAAGCATGATACCGTCCGTCTATTGGTGGATTATTGCACCGACAGAGCGCATGGCGAAACAAAACTGGAACGAACTCAAGCGGTATTTCCCCAAAGAGCTTGTTGTTGATGTTTCAAACAGTGGCATGGTGCTTCAAACCGTTTACGGCGGCTTAATTGAAGTCCGTAGCGCATACGACCCTGAAAGCCTTGTCGGTGTCGGCCTTGACATCGTGACAATCACCGAAGCCGCGAGAATCGCTGACCTTGACGTTGTTTGGGCGAACCTTGAGCAGCGCCTTAACTCCCCCGGACGCGGGCTTAATGGAATGGGCGGCATTGGCATAATCAACAGCAGTCCAAAAGGGCGTAATTATTTTTACAAAATGTGGACATGGGGCCAGAATGAACACCCCGATTATGACCCTGATTGGGAATCTTGGACATGCACTACATGGGATAATCCCGACATGGCTGCAAAGGCAGAAGAAGTCAAGCTTGTGCGCGGAAAACCGCTTACATATAAGGAAAGGTTAAAGCGCAGGCTTGGGGCAAACAGATACAACCAGGACATAATCGCCATGTTTGTGGCGGGCGTCACAAGATGCTTCCCCGATTTCGAGGAAAAATGCGTTGTCCGCGTGCCTGACCTCAATGATAAAGAACGCGCAGAGTATATCCGTAATTGGCGTAAGCCGGAACCTTACGAAACATACGTTGTTTCATATGACCCTGCGAAAATAAGCGACTATCCTGCCGTTTTTGCAGTTGATGAAGCCACCGGCGCACTCAAACGGGCTTACAACATGAGCGGGCTGTCTTGGAACGGACAATACGACAAGCTGGCGCAAATATGCAGGAAATTCAACGATGCACCTTTGGCTTTCAGCAGGACGGGCCACGAAACGATTGCCGAGGAAATGGAAAAGCGCGGGGTAAGGTGCATTACATTCAACGAACAGGGCGCAAACAAAGAAAACTTCGTTAACCGCATGGAAAGCGTTGTTGAACAAGGTGCATTCAAGGTTTTAGATGACGGTAGCCCAGAAAATGATGAAGTTATCCGGCAATACAACGATTATTCGAGGATTGACAAAAATGGCAAGGTCGTTTTTGGAAATGTTGAAGAACCGCATGATGATTACATTTCGTGCGGGTACATCGCTTTTAGCGCGATAAGCGTACCTGATGACACACTGCCATTTGTCGGGCGTGTTGTCGGGGCAAGGACGAGTTAAAGGAGCGGCGCGAGTGAAAAAAGAAAAGCTGCCGTTTGTTGGGCGCATTGAGGCGGCGGGTATCAGCAGAGGGCGCAGATCAAACACGCCAACTACTATCGCAGGCTTTAAAGGCAGAATCACCGATTTACTTAACGCCTTGCGACGAGAGGTTGACGTATACAGTGCAATTGAGCTTATCACAGAGCAGCACCCCGACGCTTCGATGGCAATTCAAAGCTATATTCGCCTTGCGAATAACGGTCACACAATGGAAATCTATGCTTCTGATGGCGAACGCAACGTGCATGCAGAGGGAATGTGGAACGAGTTTGCGGCCCGGCCTGTTGATACGAATGTAAAAGGCTTTGATTGATTGATAGATCAAACGCATGACAGCCAGTTTCGCTTTGGCGGCATGGGTGTTGAGTGCGTTATCAGCAAAAAGGCAAAAGATATTGATGGCATATTCCCCATTCTCCCGCAGTGGCTTTCGTGGGAGCAGGACGCGCAAGGAAAATGGCGTGCATTTCAGCAACAGGTCGGCAAACGTGTTGAGCTTACAAAAGGCAATTTCTTTTGGATAGCGCTTGATAACAAGGTCGGGCAGCCGACAGGCAAACTCTTAATGGAGCCGTCGCTTGTTTCGCTTGACAGGCAGTTGCAGTTCTTTGAGGATTTGTCTGCGGTACTTCGGCGCATGGGCTATCCGCGCAATGATATATCAATCGACCGCGAAGCGGTTATAAAATCCATGCCTGCCGCAGTCAAGCAAGACGCGAAAAGAACACGCGATGAACTCAACAGAATATTGGACTTGGTGCAATCCGATTTTCGCAAGCTCGGCCCCCTTGATGATTATATCCATTACGATGATATGACAATCAACAAAACGCAGGGCGAAAACACGCGCGGCATAGACGCACGCTCGTACTTGGAAATGATTGACCCGCAAGTTATTAACGGACTTTCAACCATGTCAATCATGCTAAACCGCACAACCGGAATAACGGAAACATGGGGAACCGTGCAATTTAAGATATTGATTCACAATATCCAAAACGCGCAACGTGGCTCAAAGCGGCTTGCAGAAAACATCTGCAATTTATGGCTTCGCGTAAACGGAATACAGGGAAAATCCAAATTCACGCACAACCCCGTTGATTGGGAAAGTGAAATCAAAAAACTTGAGGCCGCACTCAAAAAGCAAGAATATCACCGCCGCAACGAAGAATACGGCTGGCAGGGCAAGCCGGAAGCGGCAAAAGATGGTGCAAATATCTCTAATCTTCCCGATACCCCGCCAGATGGACGGACGGCTTATATAAATAAAATAGGTAATTGCGAAATTATCTAAAAAACACAGCAGAAGGAGTGCGTGAAGAAATCAATGGTTGTAAACGATAGTGAACCATAAGAAAGCGTAAAAATTCTACCGCGCTCAAAGCGCGACGTCGACAAGAAATATTCAATATGTAGTATTCATGCAATCAGTCTTCTTGGGCGTCGTGCAAGCTTGACATCATGAAGTTTGTCGGCAAGCATCACACAGAGGAGCTGCACAATGCCAGCGAGAAATAAGTCGGCTTTAGTGGTGAGGACATTTGATGTTTTGCGGTTTTGGATGCCCAGCGTATCTTTGAGAGTGTTAATGGAGCGTTCGACAGCGGTGCGTCGGTTGTAGATGATAGTAAAATCCTCGCAGTCGCGTGGCAGACCGGGATAAAGTCGCAGATTTTTGTCTGGGTAAGTATAAACGCAACGTCCGTAAGGGGACTTACTGCAAGGGTCGTCACATTGGCAAAGCCAAGATAAGCGCCCGTCATCAAACTTTGTGTGCCTTGATTTGGGACAGATGTATTTGAAGCGCGTAGAGCGATGGGCGCCGCGATTGACTCCATGGAAATTGAAAGGCGTGCCATCTTTAGGGCACAGCGGTCTGCCGCTTTCATTGAAGTCAATATCGGCGGCAGGCAAGCCGCCACGAGGATTGATAGGTATGACTACTTTTTTGAAGCCACATTCTTTCATTAGAAAAGTGTAATTGTCATAACTGTCAAAAGCAGCGTCAGCGGAAAACGTGCCGTGCTGAAAAGCAGGATGTTTTGCTCTAAAATCCAACAATACAGGTTTGAGCGCGGTAGAATCCCCAATCTCCTTATCAACTTCAGGATAATCTGTGCGCTTTTCAACTGACATTTCGGGATGGACGTTCTTAAAATCTTCATCCAATAGTTCCAGATGGCGCACGATACCCAGACCGTTGGCGACAACCACTGCTTTTTGAGCGTAACAGAAGTGACCGTTGATGTATTGCAGTTTAACAGCGGGGTTGCTTGCAGCTACCTTTGGCATCAGAGCGGCAGCGCCAGATGATGAGTTGAAAGATGAATCGGATTTAGCGATAAATCTTGATTGCTGCTCCTTGGAGCGGAAGAATTTACGGTTGTTTTCGGCGACATAGCTTTCTATGCCTGTCGTATCAAATACCAGCATATCCGCCAGTGCTTTGTCCATCTCGCGGCAGATAGGCTCTGTCAAATCCACAAGCCGCTCAAACACGCTTCGGATATGTTTGCAAAAATCCTGTTTAAACCGTGTCAGCTTGGAGGCATCGGGAACCTTATCAAATCCGCAATAGTCGCGCATTTCATAGCTGAACCGCAAGGTATTGAGCAGTTGGGAATCTTCAACGTAATGGAAAATCCTCTGTAAGAACAGCGCACGCATAAAGCTCTCAAGCTCATACTCGCGGTTACGGCCAAGACGTTGATAGAAAGCAGCGTAAAACGTGTCAGGGATTATTTCGTCCCAATCGAGATGTTCGTCCAAAAGATTGAAAAGCTCCGGTTTATCATTCTCAAGGCGATCCTCGACGTTGCGATAGGTGTCCAACAGTGACATCTGCTCAAATTTCTTTCGCATGGCTTTTCCTCCTCTTTTGTCGGTGTTTTTGTTAGCTTTACACCTTCAATTATACCATAAAAGTGGAGGAAAGTCAGATATGTCGAGGCTCATAAATCGCTTTAATATCAGATCTATTGAGTTTCGCAAAAGCCTATAAATAAAAACTTTGGAGGGAATAAGAACAATGTTTGATATTAAAGCCCTAAACCTCGGAAATAACACTGGTGAAATCCTTGTTTACGGCGATATTGTTGACACCAGCTGGGAGCGGTGGAGCGAGGAAGATATTACGCCTAAGATGTTCAACGATGCACTTCAATCGCTTGGCAACGTCAGCGACATCAGAGTGCGATTGAATTGCTACGGCGGCAGTTGCTTTGCCGGTCGCACGATGGGCGCAATGCTTCAAAACAAGAAAAAGGATGGCGTACATATTACGACCATCGTTGAGGGCGTCGCCGCAAGCATGGCAGGCGTATTGCTTCAATACTGCGACAAAAGGGTTATGTGGAGCGGCACACATTTAATGCTGCACAAGCCGTTGAATAAGTCTGTCGGCAATGCAGACACACATCGCAAAAACGCCGATTTGCTTGACAAGATTGAGGACGCGCTGATTAAAGCATATATGCAGCATTACATCGGCTCGGAAGAAGAACTGCGCGCCATATTGCGTGAGGAAACGTGGTATGAGGCCGAGGAAGCCCTTGCGCTCGGCTTATGTTCCGAGGTTGAGGGGGTCGCAGAGGTTGCGGCACACGCTTTCGGTTTCAGGTTCGGCGATTTAGTTGTACCAAATGCGTATCTCGGAAATTACGCAGATAAAATAAAAACTTTACAAGAAAAAGGTGGTGAGAACACAATGTACGACAAAGTTACAGACGCGAAAATCAAGTCCTTATTGGACGCTGGCAAATTCGTTTCTCTCGGCAAAGATGGCGAGGTATGTGAAATGGCAGAAGCAGAACTGGAATCTGCTGTCGAATTTCTCACCGCCGAACAGGTGCAGGCGCTTGGCATCGAAAACGTAACCGGCGAAATGATTCTGACCGCGCTGACAGCGCTTGATGAAGCCGGGATAGTCATTAGCGATGTTGCGGCAGGGCTTGCAACGCTCGGCCCAAAAGACGCCGAGGCGATCGCCAAAGCAGAAAGGTACGACGCTATTTTTAGCGGTGCAGTTCAGGAAGCCCTTAAAAATGGCGTTCGCGCAAAGAGTGATAAGTTCGATAGCTCCCGATGGGAAAAGGCCTTGTCCGGCTTCTCTCTCGATGAAGTAAACGCTCAATCCGAGGAATGGGCGAACGAAGCCGAAAGAGAACTCCATGTTGCCGAGGGCAAGTTGAGCAGAACCCCGACATCGGGCGGCGCGTATACCGCAAACCCCGAAGATTACAAACTTTAAGCCTCAAAAACAAACTATTTTAGGAGGATAAATCACTATGTCTAACGAAATTTCTATGCAGGGCGTTGGCGGCATGAAAACCGTCACAATGCTTGGCAAAGCGCTTGGCAAGGACGACAAATACGAGGCCGGAATGGCTCTCACTCTTACCGGTGCAAACGAGCTGGGCTTTGGCGTCGCGGCAGGCTCCCCAGCATTCGGAATCGTAACAAAGGTTGAATCCGATGGCAAACTCGGCGCACAGACCAAAGGATTCACCGAAAGCGCAAAAATGACAAGCGTTGCAGCGAATCGCCCGGCAGTCGGCGATTGGGCGTATTGTAACGCAAACGGCGAAGTCATCAAGCCGCCCGCGACCCTCACCGGCGCACCGAGAGCGGTCGTGACTGCGATTGATACGACCAATCACACCGCAACCATTTCTCTTTAAGAGAAATAGAAAAGCGAGGTAAAAAAGCATGAAAAGCAGAATTATCATCACCGACAAAATTATTGCCGATGCCGTTTCGCAGGGCAGAACCGTTACGGAAGTCCTTGCGGCTGCGTATCAGGGTGACATTGCCGATAGAGTTAAGTCCGATGAAAGACTGAAAAACCTCGACGCCTTTGAACTTGCGATGTATGACGCCGGTATCAGCCGCAACAGCATTGTCAACGAGTTCTACCAAACCACCGGCAACGAGCTCCTTTTCCCTACGTTCATTGACCGCAGACTGCGCGAGAGCGTGGCTGGTATGAACATTTTACCCTTTATCGTTGGCAGCGAACAGTCTGTAAGCGGCATGTCCATTCAGGGCATGAAACTGATTATGGACGATGCGAACAAAGATAATGCGTCGAAGAAGCGTGTTGTTGAGGGTACGGATTTGCCGCTTGCCATTCTGAAACTTGCAGACATGGCAATTACGCTTAAAAAGCGCGGCAGGGCTGTACAGGCTTCATACGAAACCATCATGTACCAAACGCTTGATGTGTTCAGCAAACACCTTGACATGATTGCCAACGATGTTGCCGGTCAGCAAGTCGGCGATGCGATTGACGTCATGGTTAAAGGCGACGGCAACAACAATGCAGCCGAGTTCAAGGAAATGAACGGCGCAGCTCTGACAAACGAGGAAATCGCCCTCTTTGCAATCGACTTTTGGAAGCGGAGCAATTTGCCACTCACCACGCTTATCACGGGCGAGGGCGCGTTTTTTGCGAAGCTCCTGCTCACCACGTTCA
>Ga0099364_10015409_pt1 | contig 10076 bp, 10 predicted proteins | sample TergutTh196P3_FD_73070 | JGI IMG/M metagenome (GOLD analysis project Ga0099364, IMG submission 73070) | Microcerotermes parvus P3 segment gut microbial communities from Pointe-Noire, Republic of the Congo - Th196 P3 | ecosystem: Host-associated > Arthropoda: Insects > Digestive system > Gut ...
ATTATGAAATACTCTTTTTTTAAATTTATACAATTAGTAACAGTAGCAACAACCCTCCTACTGTTTGGATGCACGACTACCCCCAATCAATCCGAGCATAATATCCTAACGAAATCCGATTCGATAAAATATTTATTACAAAAAAGTGCCTCACTGCCTGATTCAATGGTTCATGAAGCGTTTATCTTTACCGAAAACGCATACCGATTAGCAATGGAAAAAAGTGCCGAAAAACCTATTATGCTCGACATTTACTACAAACTTGGTAAACAAGCGGGAGAGTTAGGCTATTATGACCTTGCTTATTCTTATTTGCTTGAAGCCCAAAAAATTGTAGGCAAAAGTTATTCAAAAATTGCTGGCGATATTTATGAAATGCTCGGAAAAGTAGCCCTCAAAAAGAACAAAAATAATTTATCATTAGAGTATCACAACAAAGCATTAGAAATTAGAATAAAAATTGACGACCGCGAAGGACAAGCGTCATCTTACTTTAAAATAGGAAATATCTATCATTACGAACAAACTCACAAAGAGGCATCTAAATGTTATGAAAAAAGCCTGTTAATTTACCGAGAACTTAACAACAAAATAGAAGAAGCCCAAAGATATAAAGAGTTAGAGGCACTTAACACGTTAGAGGACAATTTTACTATCAGTTATACCGACTTTATGCTGAACAATAATTTAGAAATTGTGCTTGAAGATATAAGTTCAATAGAGATGTGTAACGAACAGTTGTTACTCTACAATTTCCAGATTTTGCAGCAAAGAAAATATTACCAAACACGTCTCCACAGAATAATAATAATCGCTTTGTCAATAGTTGCTTTTTTTGCAGCGATAGGTTTATTTACGTCCTATCGCGCTTATAAACAGAATAAAAAGGCACGGGAAGAAACCGCAAAAAGTATGTGCGCCGCCGAACTTATTCAACAAGCAACTTTGCCCCCAAAAGAGTATTTAGATGCAATATTGCCCGAACATTTTATCTATTTTAATCCACTTGAAATTGTTAGCGGTGATTTTTATTGGATAAAAAAGATAAACGACTACATTGTGGTTGCCGTTGCAGATTGCACAGGACATGGCATCCCCGGCGCAATTTTAAGTATGCTCGGAATATCATCGTTGTACAAAATTACGAACAAAATGGAAACCCCGCAGGCAGACAAAATCCTCAACGACCTGCGAGACGAAATCAGCCGACTACTCAACCCAAAGGGAAGACGCGAAAATCAACAGTACGGAATGGACATAGCATTAGCAGTCATCAACAAACAAAACTGCGAAATAGATTTTGCAGGTGCATACAATCCGCTATTTTTAATCCGAAAAGGAAAACTTACCGAAATCAAAGGCGACCGGATGCCTGTCGGATGGTACGAATTCAATAAACCGTTCACTTCCAAACGGTTTAAATATGAAAATGATGATGTAATATATATGTTTTCAGATGGTTATGCCGACCAATTTGGAAACGACAACCAAAATAAACAGAAAAAACGACCGTTATTCTCAAAAAATATAACCAAAAAGTTCAAAGCTAAAAAGTTCAGGAATCTGCTTTTAGAAATCTCAAAAAAACCGTTAGATGAGCAGTTTCGGATACTTGATGAAAAACATCTGCAATGGAAAGGCACATCCCAACAAACAGATGATATTTTGATTGTGGGAATAAAGTTAAATGAGATATAGTGAGACCTAAATTTTTTTGTTAAAAATTCATAAATTTTAAAAACTTTTTTGGTTTTTTCAGTTTTTTGTTTTTTCTTTGCACCGATTTTTTTTTCAAATAATATGGTACAAAAAGAACGTATAATAGAAGAAACGCTTGATTTATTCCGAAAGCAAGGAATAAAACATACAACTATGGACGATATTGCAAAAAATATAGGAATATCGAAACGTACTATTTATGAGACATTTAGAGATAAAGAGCATTTATTGGTCGAAGCATTAAATTTTGCCTTCCAAGAAAACAAAAAATTTATGGAAAAAATTTTTTTGGAAGCCGACAATGTTCTTGAAGCCGTTGTCAAAATTGTTAAAGCAGGTTCAGAGCAGCACCGAAAGCAGTTCAATTTGATAGAAGAAGTAAGAAAATATTACAACAATATATATAAGGAATTATTGCTCTGCAATGAATCAGACAAACTTAAAGAGATGCAGCATTTAGTAGTAACAGGCATAAATCAAGGAGTATTTCGTGAAGATATTAACCCTGAAATAATTGCGTATGTATTTGTCAAGCAGTCAGAAGGTTTATTGTTACAAGACGAAAGTTTGGACTGCTTTTCGAGGGTTGATATGTTTAAAAATATGGTAATTTCATTTATTCGCGGGTTATGCACTCCAAAAGGAATAGAAATATTGGACAATTTAGTTAATTAAACAAGGTAAAAATATAATACAGAGATGAATATCAGAAAAAGAATTATCGGTTGTGTGGCAGGGTGGGCAATTGCAGCCACAATTTATAGCCAAACGCCACAAGAACAAGTAGGGAGTTTGCGCCTAACATTAGAAGAGGCACAAGAATATGCACAACAGCACAACAAAACTGTTCAAAATGCGGGACTTTCAGTTTCGCAGGCACAAAAACAAGTATGGGAAACAATTGCAATGGGGCTGCCGCAAGTAAACGCCACGCTTGATTATACCAATATGTTAGGATTTAAAATGGAACTGTTCGGAACATCATTGGCATTAGAGCCGACAAGCACTTTGCAGGCAACGATTACACAGCTGCTTTTCAGCGGAAGTTATTGGGTCGGAGTGAAAATGGCTAAAATTGGCGCAGAAATGTCGGAAACGGCAAGATTACAAGCCGAAAAAGACCTAAAACAACAAGTACAAACCGCCTATCTTAGCATCCTAACGGCAGAAGAAAACCATAAAATTCTCGAAATGAACTTAGCAAATATTGAAATACTTGCAAAAAGCACAGCAGATATGGTACGCATTGGAGTTGCAGAACAAACAGATGCAGACCAACTTAAAGTACAAGTTGGTACGATTATGAACGCAATAATGTCAGTAGAACGCGCCGTTGAAATGGCATATAACCTGATGCGCTTTTATCTCGGTGTAGGCGTAGAAACAGAAATTATCCTTACCGAAACGCTGATAGACCTTATGAACATAAAATCAACCGAAGAAACATTATCAACAGATTTTGATATAAATGAAAACTTCAATTTTCAATTGATGGAAAAGCAGATAGAACTTGCAAACCGTCAAGTTCAGTTGGAATATGCCTCTTCGTTGCCGACAATCGCTTTGTTTTATAATTATACCTATAAAATAAAGGCATCGACGTTTGATATGACGCCTCAAAATGTTGTAGGAATGCAGGCAAGTATTCCTGTTTTTGCGTCAGGTCAGCGAAATTCAAAGATACAACAAGCAAAAATAAGGCGCGAAACGGCACAAAATAGCCGAGATTTAGTCAGCGACCAACTATTAATGCAAGAAAAACAGCTACGTTTCAATCTTAAAAATGCGATGGAAACACTTGTTTTACAGCAAGAAACGTTTGAAGTATCGCAAAGAGTACTTGAAAGCATCACCAGAAAATATAATCAAGGAATGGCATCATCGCTTGAAGTAATTACTGCCAACACAAATCTATTGCAGGCACAAAGTAATTATATATCAGCGATTATGAACGTCATCAGCGCAAAAACCGACCTCGAAAAACTATTAAATACCTTATAAAAATGCTTAATTCAGAAGATATTAAAAATATGGCTTCCTGCGGAGAAGGCTTTAATGCGGAATTTAAACTTAGTGTTCCGCAAAAAGTACGTGAACTTGCCGAAGAAGTGTGCGCTTTTGCCAACGTTGCGGGCGGTTATCTATTGATAGGTATTAACGACAATAATAAAATAGAGGGAGTTTCGATTGACAACAAGACACGCTCGGCAATACAGAATGTTATAAGAGATATTTCACCTGCCGTTCAAACTGAAATGTACTCCGTAGATGTTGATAGCACAACAGTTTGGGTAATTGAAGTTCAGGCAGGAAAAAATAAACCGTATATTTTTTCGGGTGCTATATATGTAAGGGAAGGGTCAAATACGCAAAAACTTACTAAAGCCGAAGAAATGCGCAGTCTTTTCAGAGAAAGCGAATGCATATTTTTTGATGAAGTACCGTGTCGAAAGTTCGATGTAGAGCGCGATTTAGACACTGATTTTGTTACAGAGTTTAAGATGCTTGCGGGATATCATCAAGGTATTCCAAACGATCACCTTTTCAATAATCTGAAACTCTATACCGATGACGGTTATTTTAAGAACGGTGCGGTATTATTTTTCGGTAAACGTCCCGATGAACTGTTAGACAGTGCTTTTGTGCGATGCGTACTTTTCGACGGAAAAAACAAACTTTATATAGAAGATGACAAACGTATGTACGGTCCGCTGTTTAAGCAGTATGAGCAAGCTTTGGCGTGGCTGAAAAAACATTTAAAAGTTCGCTATGATATAGTAGGACAAGGCGGCAGACCACGCAAAGAACTTTGGGAAATCCCCGAAATTGCTATGAAAGAAGCATTAATCAACGCACTCGCCCACAGAGATTATTACGAAAAAGGCGCAAGAATTACAGTAGAACTCTTTGACGACCGCTTAGTAGTAAACAATCCGGGTGGCTTAGTTAATTCAATTCCGCCCGATAAATTTGGAACCATAAGTAGATCGCGTAATCCTATGGTATTTGGTTTGATGGAGCGTATTAGGATGGTAGAATACATAGGCTCAGGCGTGATGCGTATGAGTGATGCAATGAAAGAAGCCAATTTGCCACAGCCCGAATTTGGATTTAAGGGAACTTTCAGCATTTCGTTAGCTAAACACACAGATTTTGACGGAAATGAATTTATCGAAGAAACGATTGTTAATCAGAATGAATTGTCTGATATTCAGAATAAAGCATTTGCGCTAATAAAAGCAAACAATGCAATAACGAGTAATGAAATCAGTAAAGAGTTGAGTATTACAATGAGACAAGCGCAAAGGATAATTCAAATTCTGAAAAACAATGGATACATTGAACGTGAAGGTTCTGACCGAATAGGTATTTGGATAATAAAATAGAGATGTCGTAGTAAATGTCGTAGTAAATGTCGTAGTAAATGTATATATTATTAATTTTCAATAAATTATATGTATTTAAAAAATGTTCTCGATGTCGTAGTAAATGTCGTAGTAAATGTCGTAGTAAATGTATATATTATTAATTTTCAGCAAATTAGATGTATAAAATAAATATTTCAGATGTCGTAGTAAATGTCGTAATAAAAAAATAATAATAAAAATTCAAAAATTAATAACAATGAAAGTAATTCATGGTATTATACCAATAATAATTGTTTTTATGTATGGCTGCGGCGGAGCGGGAGTGCGCGCCGACAAGTCACAAACCGAAACGCCGCAAGATAGCACTGTTTTGGTAAAAGTTCAAATGGTAAGCGAACAACCTGTCGAGCAATTAACCGAATTGACAGGAAATATTGAAGCCTACAAAGTAAATTACATTGCGCCCACAATTCCCGGACGTATAGACCACATTTCAGTGGACGTAGGAGAACGTGTCCGCAAAGGACAGATGTTGGTGCAAATGGACAGAACCAATCTCGTGCAGGCACAGTTGCAGTTGACCAATGCCGAAAGGGAACTTGGTCGAGTAGAAGAACTATTCAAGTCAGGAAGCGCAACACAGCAGCAGTTTGACCAGCTTACGTCTCAAGTGGATGTCTTACGCGAAACCGTTCGTAATCTTGAGGAGAATGTTTACTTACACTCGCCTATCGACGGAATTGTAACCGCAAGAACATTCGATGCAAAGAACATCTTTGCAGGTGCACAGCCAATTTTAATTGTGATGCAAATTGCGCCCGTAAAAGTTCTAGTTAACATTTCCGAAATTTATTTCCCACTTGTGAAAAGAGGAATGGAAGTGCGAGTGAGATTAGATGTTTATCCCGGCAGAGATTTTGTTGGAAAGATAAATATTATCTATCCCACGGTTGATAGGCTCTCACGGACATTCAATGCCGAAGTTACCATAGATAATAATGATATGGCAATTCGTCCCGGTATGTTTGCACGGGTAGAACTCAATTTTGGAACCCTTGACCACGTCGTAGTGCCTGATTTGGCGGTTATCAAACAGCCGGGTACAAACACACGCTACGTATTTACGGTGGAAAACGGTGTAGCTCGCCGCCGCGAGTTAGAATTAGGACGACTTATGGGAGACAATTTCGAAGTTATTTCGGGCATAGAACCAGGTATGCAGGTTGTAATTGCAGGACAATCAAGATTGTTAGACCAAACGCAGGTACGAATAGAACAGTAAAGAGACGATTTTTGATAATTATATATGTAACCATTTATTAGATAACGATATGGATGGAACGTTAAATGTAAATTATAAACATTTTTTGGACATAATTAAACATTTGCCCAAAAATCAATTAGAAATAGTCAAATTAGAGATGCAAAGTATGGGCGACAAAACAGAAGAAGAAAAAGAAAAATTTATTAATTTGCTTCTTTCTGGCCCCGTGATGGATGACGTACAGTATCAAGATTATTTAGAACGTAGAAATAATTATAATATATGGGACAAGGGGTAATATGTTTAAATTTAATAACAATATAAAGCAAATAAAAGACAATGAACTACGATTTTATACAAACGTATTGTCTCTCAAAGAAAGCCGCTGTAGAAGACTACAAGCAGGAATGGGATGCTATTAGATACACCGTCTGCAATAAAATGTTTGCGCTAATACACCAAGATGGCGACGGCTTACAAGTTATGTCAGTCAAGAACAGTCCCGATTGCGGTGTTGAGTTACGCGAAAAGTATAAAGATATTGTGCCTGCATATCATTTTAACAAAGTTCATTGGAGTTCAATACGTTTAAACGGTGATACCCCTGAAGTTGTTGTTAAGCAGATGCTTGACCAATCATACGAATTGGTTTTTAACAAATTACCAAAAAAAACTCAAAACGAAATAAATAAACAACAATAAAAATTTAAAATATGGAAAAAAAAGCGAATATAAAACTTTTTGAAGAAAAGAAAGTACGTACTGTGTGGAACCAGGACGAAGAAGAGTGGTATTTTTCGGTCGTGGATGTTGTTGGAATATTAACCGATAGTCCAAACCCTCGTAAATATTGGAGTGTATTAAAAACTAGACTTAAGCAAGAAGGAAATGAAACGGCTACAAATTGTAGCCGGTTGAAATTGTTATCGGAAGACAACAAAATGCGTTTTACAGACGTGGCTGACACTGAACAAATTTTCAGAATTATACAATCAATTCCTTCGCCCAAAGCAGAACCTTTCAAGCTTTGGATAGCACAAGTCGCCAAAGAGCGTGTTGACCAATTACAAGACCCCGAACTGTCAATAGAACAAGCAATGTTAGACTACAAAAGGCTCGGATATTCAGATAATTGGATAAATCAACGATTAAAAAGCATCGAAATCAGAAAAGATTTGACGGATGAATGGAAAAAACACGGCTTGCAAGAAGGTGAACAATTTGCATCTTTAACGGACATAATTTATAAAACGTGGTCAGGAAAAACTGCAAAAGAATACAAACATTTCAAAGGCTTGAAAAAAGAAAACCTTCGAGATAACATGACCAATAAAGAATTGGTTATCAACATGCTTGCAGAACTTTCGACAAAGGAAATATCCGAAGTTTCTAGTCCCGAAACAATGACACAACATAAAAACATTGCCAAACGTGGTGGCAATATTGCACGAGAAGCGCGGCTAAAATTAGAAGCCGAAACAGGAAAAAAAGTTGTCAGCCCAATTAATGCTAAAAACATTTTGGGTATTGAAAGTAAGAATTAATCTTTAATAATTGTAAAAATATATCATTATGAATACTATTTTTTTAACATCAAGTTGTAGCGGTTGTTCGCCGCTTTGTCCAACGGGATTTTCATGGCTTTGGTATGCTATCGCCGTTGTTATTGCATTTTTGTTTGGATGGTTTTGGTACAATTTTTTCTCGGCACGCTGGGTTAAAGCCGTAAACTATGGGTTATGTCCTTGCGGCGCTGACATTAGCAACGATGAAAAATGTACTTGCAAGCCCGACATTAAAGCCTTCTTGCCGATGATTGTTCAATTGCTGGCAATCTGTTTTATTGGTTATCTCTATTTTGTATTAGTAAAATTATGCGTTGGAGTAGCAATTTTTGCAGCAGTGGCTTTTATTGGCTGGTTAAAGGCAAACATTTTGTTTTCAACGCCCGATAAGCAACGGCGTATAGACAGAATATTCCTTGATGCAGGATATTTTGCTATTGTATCACTGATTTTTATTCTTTTTGCATTGATTTGATACAAACGATGAACAGAGGCGAAATTATTATATATCAAACACCTGACGGAATTACGAATTTAGATGTACGTTTGGAAAATGAAACTATTTGGCTCACTCAGGCGCAAATGGTAATGTTGTTTGATTCGAGCAAAGCAAATATTAGCGAGCATATCAAACATATTTACAAATCAAATGAATTAGAAGATGTTACAACTGTTCGGAAATTCCGAACAGTTCAAACCGAAGTAAAAAGAGAAGTTTCCAGAGAATTGAAAACATTAGAAGAAAGCATAGCAACAGCAATGGACGGCTCATACGTAGCAATAGTTCCCTTTTTGCCATATATTTTACAGGATTTTTGGGAAATCGGTACACAACCCGAAATTGTGATAAATTTTGTAAAAAAACATTGCATTGCAAAGACTAAAAATATATCTCCTTTAAATGTTTTAGATTTAGGTTGCGGGAAAGGTGCTGTTTCGGTAAGATTGGCAGCGGCATTAAAATGTAAATGCTACGGAATTGACGCAATCCCTGATTTTATTGATACCGCAAAAGAAAAAGCACGAAAATATGGTGTAAACACACTTTGCCAATTTGAAGTTGCCGATATTCGCACTAAAATAGCAGAATTAGACAAATTTTACGTTATAATTTTGGGTGCAGTCGGACAAGTTTTTGGAAATTTTCATACAACACTGACAATATTATCAGACCATTTGGCTACCGAAGGCATTATCATTATTGACGATGCTTATATTGATGACTCAAGTACGTTTCAACAGTCATCTATTTTGAAGCGTAGCGAACTTTTGAAGCAAATCAGGCAGGCTCAAATGGAGTTGATAGATGAAAAAACAGGTGAAATTCCCGATAGCAACTTAGAATTTGAAAACTTACAAAAAAGATGTAAAGAATTGATAACTAAACATCCTGAAAAAGCCTCTCTTTTTGAAGATTATATTCAAAATCAGGCAAAAGAATACGATATGATGGAAAACAGTGTAATTTGTTCGACAATGGTTTTCAAAAAATGTATATTGATGATAAACAAACTATAAAGATAAATCAAAATGATTAAATCAGAAGAAATCAAAACATTATTTGCACAATTTGAGCAAGCCTCCGCTGAATTTGAAGGAGTTGAGTGCTGGAGTGCAAGAGAATTACAAAAATTACTGGGATATTCTCAATGGCGTAATTTTGAAAACACCATTGAAAAAGCCAAAGAAGCATGTAAAAATGCAGGCGAAGATCTTTTTTATCACTTTGCTGATGTCAGCAAAGTGATAGAGGCAGGCAAAGGTGCTCAGCATGAGATAGATGATATACTTCTCACCCGATATGCTTGTTATCTTATTGCACAAAATGGAGACAGCCGAAAAGAGCAAATCGCTTTTGCTCAGAGCTATTTCGCAGTACAAACCCGAAGAGCAGAAATCGTTGAGCAACGCATTTTAGATTATGAGCGTGTAAAAGCCCGCGCTAAATTAGCCGAAACCGAGAAAATTTTATCAGGTATTCTCTACGAAAGAGGCGTTGATGACAAAGGGTTTGCCATTATTCGTTCAAAAGGCGACCAAGCCTTGTTTCGATTAAACACAGCAAGTCTGAAACGTAAATTAGGAGTTCCAGATAATCGCCCTGTTGCAGATTTCTTGCCGACAATAAATATAAAGGCAAAAGATTTAGCGGCAGAAATG
>Ga0099364_10015410_pt1 | contig 10076 bp, 8 predicted proteins | sample TergutTh196P3_FD_73070 | JGI IMG/M metagenome (GOLD analysis project Ga0099364, IMG submission 73070) | Microcerotermes parvus P3 segment gut microbial communities from Pointe-Noire, Republic of the Congo - Th196 P3 | ecosystem: Host-associated > Arthropoda: Insects > Digestive system > Gut ...
ATGATATTAAATAATGAGCAAACAAGATTAAGATCCCTGTCTCTTTTTGCCTTTAATGCCGTATAGACAGTAATTTCATGCCCTGCTTTCTGCCAGTATTTTGCAAAAGAATAAAGCCTTAAGGATCCCATTGCATTATGAGGCGGGAAAAATTCAGTTACAAGCAATATCCTCAAAGCTTAAATACCTTGTCAGTTTCTATGGAAACGTTTTTAACCGCGTTTCTGGTATCAACTATTAATTTTGAATGATTTACAATATAGTCAGTATTAAAACAAGAATGGTTAGTTGTAATTACAACACAATCTGCAGATTCAATTGTTTTATCATCCAATGGCGTATTTTTAAAATTTTTATCATTAACCGTAACGTCATTTACATAAGGGTCATGGTATAAAACCTTTGCGCCTTCTTTTTCAACAAGATCCATTAAAACAAGAGCAGGGCTTTCACGGGCATCGTTTATATTCGGTTTGTAGGTAATGCCCAAAAATAATATGGTTGATCCATTTATAGGTTTTTTATGCCTGTTAAGCGCATAGGAAATTTTATTCATTATGCGGTAGGGCATTTGATCATTAATTGTACCTGCAGTATGAATCATTGAAAGTTCAAAATTATAGTTTTTTGCAATATGCTCAAGATAAAAAGGATCAAGGGGAATACAGTGGCCTCCAATTCCAGGCCCAGGGTAAAAGGCCTGAAAACCATAGGGTTTTGTTTTAGCAGCTTCGATTACTTCCCAAATATCAATATTCATTTTACCGCAAAGTAGCGCAAGTTCATTTACAAGCGATATATTTACAAGGCGGTATGTATTTTCAAGTATTTTTACCATTTCGGCTGCAGAGGGGGAAGAGACCTTATAGAGATGAACAATTGCCATACTGTATAGGGCCTCTGCAATTTCAGCGGCTTCGTCCCCCAAGGCTCCGACAACTTTTGGAGTGTTTGCGGTATTATAATGGGCATTCCCCGGATCAACACGTTCCGGGCTAAAGCATAACCAAAAATCTTTTCCTTCTTTTAAACCTGACTCTTTTTCAATAATCGGCTTCATGAAATTTTCTGTAGTTGTCGGGTATGTAGTGCTTTCAAGGCTAATGAAAGTTCCGGCTTTCATATTTTTCCCAATGTCGATACAGGAATTTTCAATAAAACTCATGTCCGGTTTTTTAAATTTATCAAGGGGTGTAGGAACGCAGATAAGCACGGCATCACATTCCCTTATACGGGAAAAATCGGTAGTGGCGGATAATTTTTTTGTTTTCGAGACTGCATTTAATAAATCTTCATCATTGACATCATTTATATAATTCTGCGAATCATTAATCATATCTGCCTTTTTCCTGCTTTTTTCAAAACCAAGCACTCTTACATTTTGAAGAGCAAAAGTAACAGCCAGCGGCAGCCCTACATAACCTAAACCAATAATTCCTATTACTATTGATCTTTCCTGAATTTTTTTTAGTATTTCTTTATTATGCAATTTTATTTTCCTTTGAAATCATTTCTAAATATTTATTAGCTGCAATTTCATTTGTATTATTCAATATTGTTTTTTCTGTTTCATTAATTATTTTACTTTTTTCTTCTGCCGGCATTGTACATAATTCATTTAATATACAAACAAGTTGATCTGTATTTCTTGCCTCACATAGAAAGCCGTTGGTTTTATCTTTTACTATACCGTCGATTCCCCACCCCTTGCATCCAACAACAATATTTCCTTTAGACATTGCTTCAAGATAAACAAGGCCGAATGTCTCAGGTGCAGAAACTAATATAAATATATCAGATAATTTTAAAAATGACAAAACTTCTTCCCTTTTTTTTTCACCCAGAAAAAAAACCCTGTCTGTTAAATTTTTAGCTTTTGTTATTTCCATTAAATTTTCTTTTTCTTTTCCATCGCCAATTATTATATATTCCCATGTTTTGTTATGGATTTTTGATAATGCGTCTAAAGTAATATCAATATTTTTTAATTTATGAAATGCTGCAACTGTGATGAATATTATTTTCCCCTTATTTTTCCAGCTTTTAGCTTTTTCCAGGAAATATTCATGGGTTTCAATATCATCCTCACATATTCCTGAATTTGCAATAAGCATTTTTGATTCGTAAACAGGATGTATTTCTTTTAATTTTTCATTTATTGAATATGATCTGCATACTATTTTTGAACATTGCCTTAAACATTTATAAAATCGTTTTTTGTGAATATACATCAGATCAGTATTATGAACCCCAATTATAAAATTACATTTAAAAAATACAGATAATTTTCTTCCTATTGAATATGAATTATACATATGCGAAATTATATAATCAGGTGTAAAATTAATTTTTATCAATAATTTCTTAATACTATCAGCGCCAAAATACCTGTATATTTTTGGAAACCTGAATAATTTTTTATTATAAATTTTAACACTATCTAATTCAAATGAACTATCTAGTTTTTGATATAATGCTCCTTCTTTTAAAAAATTTTTATATGAAGGATATAAAGTATGTACAACAATAATATTATTATTTTTTACCCACCCCGCAGTAAAATTATGCAAGGCATAAGATATTTCACTCCTGGGCTGCCCAATATAAGAAGGATAAAGATGGGTTATCAATAAAATATTCATAAGCTATTTTTATTCGGATTAATTTTTTCTAGTGTTTTTTTAATCTGCGGATAATTCTCAATAACCGCTTTTAACTGCCTGTCGTTTCCGCCTTCATTTAGATTGTAAGCACTAAGCCTTTCCTTTTTTTTAATTAACTGTAATTTTTCCAAATTATCAGAAGGAACAACAACATACGGGCTTTCCCCGCCAAAATACTCCTCGTTAATCACAGCCATAGCCCAAAACCAGATATCATCGGCATAAGGGGCTAGTTTTGTGAATAGTTCTTTTTTCAGAATATCCTTATAAAGGCATTTGGGAGGGTACAATATACCGCCGACACCCACTGGGAATACTTCATTTTGATCAATGCATTGTTCAGAGGCAATACATTTATCCCATTTATAATATGGAAGGGCATCATTATTTTCATCAACATTTATTCCATGGGCACGGCAGCAGATAATCTTCCCTGGGTTTTTTTTATGTAATACAATTAAGCTTTCAAACCAGTTGTAGGAATAAAAAACATCGTCGTCTACGGTAATTATAAAATCATCGGGAAATTCCGATAAAGCAGGAATTAATTTTTTATATGATTTTATGTCCTCGCAAAAATAAATATCAAGCCCTTTTTCAACTAACTTTTCCATAATTGGCGGTATTTTTTCTTTATCTTCATGCGCTACCCAAAGAATAATTTTGTCCGGTTTTACACTTTGGTTTAAAAGAGTAATAATAGTATAAGGCGCAGTATCTGAAAGCCGTTCCCCATAAGAAGTGAGAGAAACAATAAACATTGGATTATTTTTACTTTCAAGAAAAGCAAGTTTTGGCAGTATTCTTAATGTTTTACGTTTTTTATTCTTGTCCTGAAACTGAAGGTGTTTTTTTTTGAGCAAGATTCTAAGTTTTGCCGGTATAAAAAACTTGAGTATTCTTTTAAGATGCCTGTTCACTGAATCCCTAAACCCATTCTGAAATTTCTTTTTTTGATACTGACCAATTTGTCCCTCTGGTTAATCCCTTTATTTTACAATATCGGCAAAACGGAACAGCTTTAGTTAAAAACAATAAAATTTCCGATATACTATTTGCTTTATAAATATCAATATAATCTGATTCTGACACTTGTAAATTTTTGTTAAAATACTTATTAAAATGATTAATATGTGGTACCAATGAACATGTATACAATTTTCCATCCTTGAGTGTTATGCAATTATTTGACTTTACGCATAACCTGAAATTTTTCAGAACATTCTGCCTGCCTTCCAAATCCAATGGAATTTTATCCATAAATCTTGTAATTTCTCCCGTGTTGCCAAAATATTCCAATTGGACACCATAAGTACCGGCAATTTTCTCTATATCCGTAAAATCAAGGTTAATTGGATATCTTGTAATAATTATTTTAATCCTGTTTTCTTTACAGCATTTCCAAAAATCTTCATTCATTTTATTTAACAATATTCCATTTGTCACAATGCCAGTATTGTGTGTATCAAAATTCTTACCTGCAATATTAATTATTTCATTGATATTAGGATGCAGCAAAGGTTCCCCGCCAAGCAGGTATAATTCTCCTATTTTTCTTCCGGTTAAAATTGATAATCTTTCACAATCTTTTTTAAATATTTCTACATCTAAAAAAACAGGAGCAGAGAGAGGTGAAAAATGATCGCAGCCGATACAATTTAAATTACAATGATCAGAGAGATGGACTTCAAATTTAAGGAGATTTCTGGGCTTTAATTTTATTTTTAATTTTGCCTTCCTTTTGGAATTTTTCTTAAAATTTCTATAATAAATCCTTAATTTTTTTGGAGTTATTTTTTTTAGTATTTTTTTAATTTGTTTTTTCATTACAGTTCCTCGATCCTGCCGTTGGTCATTTTTAATCTTCGCTGGCAGTGTTCTACGGTGCTAAGACGGTGGGCAATTACTATAAGTGTTTTATTCATGCTTGCATTATAAATCTCATCCATAATTTTTGCCTCGGTTTCATTGTCCAAAGACGAAGTTGCTTCATCCAAAACAAGTATTTCAGGATCGTTGTACATGGCTCTGGCTATTCCAATACGCTGCTGCTGCCCGCCGGAAAGCTGTATCCCCCCCTCCCCTACTTTTGTATTTATGCCGTCTTTTTCCTGCAAAAAGTCCCATATATTTGCTTTTTTTAATGCATTGATTATTTTTTCTTCATTACACTCAGAACCGTAGGCAACATTTTCCCCGACTGTCCCGTCAATAAGATAAATGCTTTGGGGAATATACCCGATTTTTTTTCTCCATGAACAAATATTTTCTTCGCACAATACAACACCGTCTATGGATATATCTCCCGTTATGGGCTTATGTACACCAATAATCAAATCGATAAGGGTTGTTTTTCCGCTACCGCTTCCGCCTGTAATTGCAACCTTCTCGCCCTTTTTTATTTCCAAAGAAACATTTTCTATCACTTCATCGCCGGTTGCATATTTAAAAGAAACATTATTTATTTTAATTATTTCTTCAAAGTTTACAGGGGTGTTTCCTTCGTTTTCAACCGGGATTTTTAACGCATCGTCTACCCTGTCAAGACAATGAAGCATAAAAGATATTTGATTGATATTTCCCAGCAGCCTATGAATAGAAGGCAGTATCCTGTATAAGGCAAGGGCATACATTGAAATAATTGGAATTACCATAGAAGTGTCATTATATGTAACAAGAATAATCAATACCGCAGCTATAAGCATGGAAAAACCCAGGCTTTCAAGGGTGCTTTTTGGTACTACCCCAAGAGTCTGGCTTGTTACCGTTGTTCTAGCCGTTTGCAAAATTGATGCATTATATCTATTCCCCAAATCTTTTTTATTTCCTTTTAACCTTACAAATTTATAATTTCCGAATGCTTCCATTAAAATTTTAAATGTTTTGATATTTGCCTCTAGCCGTTTTTTACCTAGAGATTTACTTTTTTTGATTATTAAAAACAGGAAAAGTACAACAAATACTGCAAGTATTACAGTAAGAACTAAAGTCATTTTATAATTTACAATCAACATTACAGCATAAATTAAAGTAATTGTAAAAATTTCGGTAAACAATAATAATATATTATTTAATATAGCGCTTAAATTACGCGCCTCGCTGTTTATTATACTAACAAGTTCCCCTGAATTTTTTTGCACAAATATAAAATACGGCATTGACATAAAAATATTAAATAGTTTTTTTTGGAAAGAATTACTGGTAGCAAAAGAAAAACGGTTAATAAGATATGTATGGGCAATATTGTATACGGCACGTATAATATAAAATACAATTATTGCTATACCAAAATAAATTAGAAAAGTTTCTATCTTTAGATTTCCAAACAAATCATAAATTATTTTATAAATGCCGCTCTCTACACTTGCAGGGTCAGATGATATTGCGATAAAAGGCATTATTGCGGTAACTCCGACTGTTTCAACAAGTGAAAAACCTATTGTCATGAAAATAAGCACAAAGAGATACACTCTGTGCCTGACAGACAATAATTTATAAATTTTCAAAAATGCAGGTAATATTAAATTTATTTTCATCTAATAAAAATGCCCTATACCTATTGAAATTTCCCTATTCCCGCCGCTGGGTAATTTTCCCGTTGTAAACATATCTCTTAAATTCACTGCAAAGCAAAAACGGATATAATACCTTCTAAAAGCAGCAGGAAATACAATTAGCTCCAAGCCCCCAGTCGCTGCAATATTTTTAAAATTAAAGGATACTTCCTCTTTATCACCAATTTGCGGCTCATTGTAAAGGGCAAGGTCGATAACAGGAGAAGCATGAAATTCAAAATCAAAAAACCTAAGCTTATGATTTTTAAGCCATTTAGAAGGGGCAAATACAAATAAACGGAAAGGAAAATCCATGTTAAGCGACAGCATATATTTTGCTTTTATTTCTCTGTCCGCAATGCCGCGCAGCACATCGCCTGCCTGATCATGGTATTCGGGATCGTGATAAAACCATTGCCTGAAAAAAAGCCGTGTTGAAATACCAAAAAAATCCCTAATTTTAAAATGAGCTGTTCCCCTGACCGAATAAGAAGCTGATAAAGGGTCTTTCCCTTCGCCAGCCCTGTAAAAATCATAGCTTAGCGAATTGTTTAAAGATACATTAAGGCCGTTGCGGAAATTCCCCTTCCAGTCAATATTTTCAAAATAAAGCGAATGGTTAAGCCCAATAAAAGGCCCCTTGCGAAAATCATGCAGTTCCCATTCTTCCTTTAACTCATGGTTAAAAACAGCGAAAAGGTTAGGCTTATAGGTAAGTTCAGCAAAACGGGATGTATCGGCAGGGGTTTTTTCATCATTGCCCGGCTGCTTTACAGGGCTTTTTTCATAACCTTTGGGCATTTTAATTTTTAGCCCTGTAGGTATTTCCCATGATGTATAGAGCCTTGTTGACATATAAAGACCGTGTTGAAAATAATCGTAGTTTATTTTATGCCGGCTTGAATTTTCTTCGTTATAATTTGACGATTCTTCAATGCCAAAAATAAAAATTGTTCTTCTCCAGGGAAGCTCCATTGATAAGCCGGTAATATTTTGATAATAGACCGATTCCCATTCTTCATAAAATCTTTTCCCCTCATAACTGAAAGGAGAATCTACATGAGGCCGGTATACAAACAAATTGCTGAACCTTACATTCCATTTTAATCCGGCTGCCCAAAAAGGTATATTTGTATCCACAAGTATATTAAAGGAATGACGGTAGTTTTCATCATATTTATACCCTAAATCAATTCTTAAGGGTTCCATCCTTCCCAGAAAATTTCCATCTCTGGCTCTGATGCTAAGATCAAACCCGCTGTTGGTGCTGTATTTTGGATACGGCACGGCAATAAAATTTAAGGTATCTTCGGTTCTGATTTTTAAAATTGTCTGATAATAGCCCTCTGTATTTTTTTCACCTATAGAATAAACAACTTCAACAATATCCCTTAGCCCCCGCTGATTAATTAAATCCTGGGTTTTGTCCTGAATGTATTTATCAAGAGCTGTAATGCCTTTAATTATTTCGCCCTTTTTTAATTTGGCATTGAAAATTAAAGCGTTGGGAAGCGTTCGCCCCTTTATATCAAAATCAAAGTCAACTATTATAAAAATATCATTTTCCTCGTAGACGGTCTCCACGGCAATTTCTTCCGGCGGTATTTCATTTGCCAGTATAACTTCCTGCACTGATTCTTCTGCGTTTGCCTCTTCCTGAGAATATACATGGCAAACGAAAAAAAATAAAATTAAAAATATAATTAAGCAATTTTTATTCAAAATTAAACAGCTCCATTTGGACAAAACTACCCCGTCGGACTAAATATGGCTTTTTTGGGTAATTTATTTTTACACAAGCAAATTTACAGGCGGCCGAAACACACTCTATCTTAATACTTGATAATCTTATTAAAAATACCATAAAAAAAGGCGGGTTTCAACTGTTTTTTTTTGCCTTTACACTATATTGGTTTTACTTTAAAATTGAAACCAATGCCGCTGGGACAAATTTTTTTTAACAAACCTACAATAGAATTGGCAAAAGCCCTGCTGGGAAAATACCTTGTTTTTGGAAAATTGAAGGGGAAAATCGTTGAAACCGAAGCCTACCTGTTCCATGGCGATCCCGGCTGCCATGCAAGCAAGGGCCCTACAGCCCGTAATGCGCCAATGTTCATGGAGGCGGGCTTTACCTACGTTTATTTAATATACGGCATGTACCATTGCCTGAATATTGTCAGCGGGAAAAAAGGCGAAGGCGAGGCTGTTCTGATCCGCGCTCTTGAGCCTATCGAAGGCATAGAGCTTATGAAAAAAAGACGGAAAACCGACAAGATCGAAAATCTTTGCAATGGGCCAGGCAAACTTACACAGGCTTTCGGTATAACAAGGAAGCATAATATGCTTTCGCTTCAAGGCAGCAAAATCCAAATCCATGGCAGCATTCTGCCGGACAGCCATAAAAAACTGGAAATCGTATCAAGCACCCGCATCGGCCTTTCTGCCGGAGCGGATTTGGAATTAAGGTTTTACATCAAAGGGAATAAGTTTGTTTCTAAAACCTTAAAATCAGCGGCCGGCTCTTGATTTAAATTCAGTGTATAGGCGGTTGTGGAGAGCCGCTGTTTCATCGCTAACGTTTTCTATCATTTCCATTAAGTCAAAGTCAAAGCCTTCGGGGATTGTAAGGAAGTCCTTAAATTCATCTTTGATGTAGGGGTCTGAGCCGGAAAAAGTGCTGTAGTAGCCCAGATACTCAAAACACCGCGCGCCGTTTTCGGCATCAAGGATATAATTTAAAAAGGCATAAGCGGCATCCGGGTTAGGGGCATTTACAGGAATAAAAGCCGGCATAATGCCAAAGCCAAGCCCTTCCTCGGGATAAACTACGACAAGCTGTGGCCTTTCCATTTTTGCCATTGTCACCTGGGAGGTATACATAACAGCGATGGATATTTCACCTGATAATAATTCATCGTGTAAATTATCATCACGGATAAGGCGGATATTAGGGGCTAGTAATTTTAAGTGTTCCCCTGCCGCCTGTATAACTTCAATGTCATTGGTATTGTAACTTTGCCCCATTACCTTTAACGCCATTCCGTTTATCACCCTAAAATGATCGATTATTCCAATACTGTTTGCAAGGCCGGTATCCCATAAATCGGCATAAGCTCTGATAGGAATATTTATTTTTTGCGGGTTGTAAACGATAGTTTGAATTCCCGCACCGTAAGGGATTGTATATTCACCTGAGGGATCATAAAATTGATTTTTATAAAGATGATTAATATTTTTATAGTTTGAAAGATGCAAGGGATCGATTTTTTGCGCCAAGCCTTCGTTGATTACATTTTCTACGATATAGTCATCGGCAATTATCAGATCGTAAGCGCCGCTCTCCCCGTGCATAAGCCTTGTCATCATGGTTTCATTGGTATCAAAATTGACATACCGTATTCTGATTCCGGTTTCTTTTTCAAAGCCGTCCAAAATTTCCTGAGGAAACATTCCGCTCCATGTGTAGAGGATTAATTCATTTCTGTCCGTACATCCTGTCAATAAAACCGTCAAAGCCGTTAAAATCAGCATTTTTTTTATCATTTAATTTTCCCCCTGGCAATGAATATTTGACATTATTTTAGTAAGTATTGCGTCATTGATGAATGATTTTATTGTTGATAGCTGATTTCTTCAGCACTAATTTTATCTTCCTTATCTACAGTAAGCTTAAAATAAAGCGGCTCTGAATCCACACTTAATTTGATTGTGCCTTCATCTTTCTGTATAAAAGCAAAATCCGCCGCATCCCACTGCACAAACGGTCCTCCAATATGCCTTATCTTTGCAATGTGCGTGCCTTGCGGTAAACTTAAATAGTGAAGATCTAAAAAAAACTTCCAAACCGGCCCGCCGC
>Ga0099364_10015411_pt1 | contig 10076 bp, 9 predicted proteins | sample TergutTh196P3_FD_73070 | JGI IMG/M metagenome (GOLD analysis project Ga0099364, IMG submission 73070) | Microcerotermes parvus P3 segment gut microbial communities from Pointe-Noire, Republic of the Congo - Th196 P3 | ecosystem: Host-associated > Arthropoda: Insects > Digestive system > Gut ...
GTCTTTATCTGCCGCATATCAGCAGGAAGTGCTGTTGCATGGAGATTTACAATTTCACAATATTTTACTAAAAGGCAATGGTAAATACGTTATTACCGATCCGCAAGGTCGCATAGGTACGTACATTTTTGATATTCCCCGATATATTCTGATAGAGTATTATAATATGCCTAAAGACGGACGCTTTGATAAAATCAATTATATTATTACGTATTTAGAAAAAAGCTTAAATGTTCCAAGTGCAATCATAAAACAGTGTTTTTATGTAGAAGCAACTATGTTTGAGTGTTATTGGGCTTCGTTTGATGATTATAATAATGACATCAGCACAGTAGTGTTTGCAAAAACCATTATGTACTCGAAAAGATTTATATGATTGTAAATGATTTTACTAATCCACATCATGTAAAATTAGAACACATAGGATTACATAATGTAGATAACACATCAGATTGCATCTTCGAGGGAACAACAGCTTTTTTCCCTGCTAACTCCTGATATCCTCATTGTCAAACAGTTTCATTGTTATTCCTACGCAGTCAAGTCCCTGTTGTTTTGCTAAAAAAGCGGCGACGGAACTGTCAAAGCCGCCGCTCATTGCAATTAACGCTTTTTTACTCTTTACATACTGATTCATAAGCCCATGTACTCCGTATAGACGGATTTTGCCTTATTGCCGTCTATTGTGTTTTTAATGATCGCCCTTCCGTCCCTGAAAAGCGTGATTTCATATTTTCCGTCTGAAAAAATCAAAGTGTACTGATTGAAATGAACAGATCCAACCGGCTTAAGCTTTTCCGATAAAGCATGGAAGTCAGCGTTAATAGGTTTAGCTGGTACTATTTGTACCGAATTACTACCGCAAAGGCTGGTGGTATATGAACCGGAAGCTTTGCCGTAATATTCATAGTATCCATGTACACAAACCGGACAATCAGGATTTTTTTCAATTTTTAATGAAGCAATATGATTTTCCCATAAATCCATTGAAAATAATTCCTTGCGGACAGAAGCAGAACCTACCAGAAGCTTAATTGCTTCTGCGGTCTGGATTGAAGCAATGGCACCAGTAGCCATATTCAACACACCAAATGTGCTGCAGGAATGGCCTTGTGCAGACACTGATTCTGGAATAAAGCATCTCAGACAGGGATAATTATCTTCTTGAAGAATATTCATTGTAATACTTGAGCTTCCCAATGCTTCACAATATATCCAGGGAATTTTTAAGGAGTGACAAGCCTCGTTTATCAATAGCCGTATTTCCCAGTTGTCGGTAGCATCCAAGACCAAATCAACGTCTTTTACCAGACTTTCTATGTTAGAGGAGTTCACATCTGCTATAATCGGCTCTATGCTAATTTCCGAATTGACCCTGGATAAATGGTTAAACGCTGCAGCAGCTTTTGGCAGGCTTTGCCTTGAGTCATCTTCATTGTAGAGAATCTGCCGCTGTAGATTTGATAATTCTACATAATCACGGTCTACTATGCGTATATAACCAACTCCGGAACGGCAAAGATTATTGGCAGATACTGTTCCCAGAGCACCAACACCTATTATCGTTACTTTTGAGTTAAGGAGTTTTTTTTGCCTTTCTTCGCCGATATGGCTAAAAACCATTTGTCTTGCATAACGTTCCATTTTTTTCCTCAAGTCTTGGCGCAAAATTCCAGGGCATTCAGACAGATGTCTATATCTTCTTCAGTGTTAAAATAATTTGGGCTGATGCGTATAGTCCCACCTTTATCCAGCGTTCCAATACTGCGATGCGCATCGGAGGCACAATGAAGCCCGCTTCGTACGGCAATGCTAAAAGCAGTATCAAGCATAATGGCTGCATCTGCCGGAGGTTTATTTTCTATTAAAACCGATACAATATTACCCCTGTTTTGATTCATTTCAGGACCAATCAAGCGGATTCTATCCATGTTGCTTATTCCTTCTATAAATTGATTTATCAAACTGGTTTCATGTTGTTGGATTTCCCCAATTCCTTTTTCTAAAATAAAATGAATGCCTGCGGCTAAACCTGCCAACCCCGGGGTGTTGAGTGTTCCGCTCTCGAACTTTTCAGGCAGGGACTCTGGCTGCGAAAGCAATTCCGAATCGCTGCCTGTACCGCCTTGCATGATTGTTTTTAGTCTCAAACCTTGCCTGACATAAAGACCACCGGTTCCCTGCGGCCCCAGTAAGCCCTTGTGCCCTGGAAATGCGAGCATGTCAATATACATATTTTGTACATCAATGATCCTCGAACCAGCGGATTGGGCAGCATCTACCAAAAACAGAATATTGTTTTCTTTGCAGAACTCCCCTATAGATGATATGTCGTTTACCGTACCGCTTACGTTTGATATATGTGTGCATACGAGCAGCTTTGTATTTGGTCGTATGGCTTTTTTTATATGGTCCACATTCAAACCATAATTCAAATCAGTGGGCAGCTTGGTTACTTTGATTCCAATACTTGCCAAATAGTGTAGAGGCCGGGAGACAGAATTATGTTCAAGTGAGCTTGTTATCACGTGGTCACCCGGTTCAATTATTCCTTTAATTGCAATATTTAATGCAGTGCTTGTGTTATTTGTGAAAATGATGTTTTCAGGTGAAGCTGCATTGAACAAGCGTGCGCAGAGGAGTCTCGTTTCATCTACTATCTGCCCTGCAGCCAATGAAAGCCTATGCCCGGAACGTCCGGGGTTCCCGCATTTTTCACGCATGGTTTTGTTTATGGCCACATACACGCTTTCTGGTTTTGGGAAGGAAGTCGAGGCATTGTCCAGATAAATGATCCCCTGATCCATATCTAATTGCGCCCGTCGGTTTCTGATAACTGTGTAGATAGATAACGTTCTCCCGAATCAGGTAGCATTGCTACAATGGTTTTGCCTTCGTTTTCTGCTTTTGCAGTAAGCTGTAAAGCTGCCCAAACTGCCGCGCCTGAGGAAATGCCGCAGAGCACCCCTTCTTCACGGCATAACTTTTTAGCCGTATCAAAGGCATCTTCGTTGGTTACACAAATGATTTCATCAATCACATCACGGTTGAGGATTTTCGGTACAAAACCCGCACCAATGCCCTGTATGCGATGGGGGCCAGGTCTGCCGCCGGAAAGCACTGGTGAGGCATCAGGCTCAACAGCGATTATTTTTACCGACGGCTTGCGGGATTTTAATACTTCACCTACACCGGTGATCGTTCCGCCAGTGCCAACACCGGCGACAAAAATGTCCACCTCGCCCCGGGTGTCCTGCCAGATTTCTTCTGCGGTGGTAAGCCGGTGAACCTGTGGGTTTGCGGGGTTTTCAAATTGCATGGGCATAAAGCTTCCGGCAATTTGCGCGCAAAGATCCTTTGCTTTTTTCACCGCCCCTGCCATGCCCTCGTTGCCCGGTGTAAGCACTAGCTCCGCACCAAGCATTTTAACCAGCTTACGCCGTTCTATGGACATGGTTTCCGGCATGACCAGTATGAGCCGGTAAGCCTGGGCGGCACAGGCAAAGGCCAACCCTATGCCCGTGTTGCCACTGGTTGGTTCTATCACCACGCCGCCATCTTTGAGTTTACCTTCGCGTTGCGCCGCTTCAAGCATTGCAGCTCCTATGCGGCACTTGACGCTGCCTGCAGGATTAAAGGCTTCCAGTTTGCCAAACAGTATCCCCGGCAGCCCTGCGCTTATCCTTGGCAGACGTACCAGCGGCGTTGCCCCTATTGCTTCGGTAATGCTCTTGTAGGATGTCGCACGAAAAATGTTTGTTTTACCTGTGTTTGAATTGTTCATATTGAATACTCACTTTCATTGTTAATATCGTATTTAAACAGCGATGTTATGCGCTGTTTAAGTTCCAGAAGCTCAGTGTCGCTACGGCGGCGCGGACGCTCTACATCAACTGTAAAACGGTTTCGTATGGTTCCGGGGTTAGGCGAAAACACTACAACTTCATCGGAGAGGTACAGCGCCTCATCGGTGTCGTGGGTTACCAGCACAATAGTAATGCCGCTTTCTTTCCACAGGTTTAATAGATCATCCTGTAAGCGTTCGCGGGTCAATGCGTCTACCGCAGCAAAGGGCTCGTCCATTAAGATTATTCGCGGCTGTACCGCCAGAGCGCGGGCAAGTGCCAGCCTTTGGCGCATACCGCCGGAAAGCTGTGAAGGGTATTTGCGTAACGAATCTGCAAGCCCCATTTTTCGTAGATAAACCATAGCCGCCGCTTCACGCTCGTTACGCGCAACACCCCGCAGTTTCAGGGTAAACATGACATTCTGTAAAACAGTCATCCAGGGAAACACTGCATAATCCTGAAAAATCATGGCAATATCATGTTTGGGGCGATTTTTAAACATACCGTTTGCCAGAGGTGATAAAAATTTATATTTACGGCGGTACGCTTCCATCTCCTTGCGGGTAGACGGCAAAGGTTCCAGTACCTGCACTCCGTCAATGAAGACGCTGCCCTCGGTGGGGGCCTGCAAGCCGGCAAGGATTTCCAGAAAGGTAGATTTTCCGCAGCCCGAAGGCCCAAGTAAACTGACGATTTTTCCATCCGCTATAGTCAACGAAACCGAAAGAACCGCAGTAAGCCCGTCCGCAGTCCTATCCTCGTTGATAATGGAAAAAAACTTGCTTATGTTGCGCGCTTCAATCATCTTTTTTTCCTCATATTAGCGCCCCACCTTCCATACAGCCAGCCTCAGTTCTATATATTTCAATACTTCAATTAAAAACCAGCCTATCCAGCCAAGTATCACCATACAGACCATCATTTCGGGAATGACAAAGTAATCTTTGGCCTGTCCCAGAAGGTAGCCTATACCCATGCGGCCGCCGTAGGATTCGCCTATAAGGAGCATAACCAGCCCCATGGCGACACCGGTTTTGAAACTCATGATGATGTAGCCGAAGGCATGCCAGAAGTACACTTTACGGATTAGGGTAAATTCGCTGGCTCCAAAAACCCGTGCCGAGGCAAGGTAGCGAGGGTCTGTGTCCTTGATGCCTTGATAAGTGTTGAAGAGTACAGGGTAAAAGATACCGAGGAACATGAGGAATATGTGCATACTGCTCCCTATACCGAAAAAGATTATAGTCATGGGAACCCAGGCAGGGGGAGGTATGGCAGAGAGCATCTGCCAGAGGGGAAGCACAAAAGCGCGTATCTTCTGGTTCCAGCCCATTAAGAGTCCTATTGGAACTGCCAGTACTACGGCTATAGCGAAGGCGGCGAAAAAGCGTCCCAGGCTGTAAAGTATGTGGAGTATAAGCTGTCTATTCCAGAGCATAAACCAAAAGCGTTCTGCAACAGTGGAAAGACTTGGTATGAGGCTGGTGGGAATCACTCCCCATCGGGGGAGGAATTCCCATGCCAAAAGCAGCGGAATAAGTACTGAAAGAAACTCCAGAGAGAAGAAACTCCTCGTTGAGTTTTTGAGGAAGCCGCCGATTTCAAATAGCAACCGGCGTATTCCCCTCGTTTCATAGCTATTAGCCATTACCAGGTTATTCCCCTTAGCTGGGGTGCAAAGAGACCATCACCGGGGTTAACGGGAAAGGTTCCCATTCTTACCAGGGCATCGGCATAGGCCTTAAGACCCTCGGTATCAAGTCTGGTCTGGAAGCCCAGATTCGGATTGCTGTTGATAATAGCCTGCTCGGAAACACTCACGTATTTAAGCGCAATGGCCACAATCTCAGGAGCCGAAGGATTAGCCAGGATGATCCTGTTTGCCTCTTCAATTGCTTCAAGGAAAAGTATCACATCATCCAGCCTGTTTGCCACAAAATTGGTATTGGCATTGATGGTGCGGCAGGGTGGATTTTCACCTGCAAGGTTCGCTTCTATGATTCCATCTCCGTTGACATCGGATCTTCCATCAAAAACAGTCCTAAATCTTGGTCTGCCCTGGGCATCCACCAGGAGCAGGGCTTCGGCTACAAAGGGCTCCTCAAGAATAGCCCCGCTAACGCTTCCGGCCTGGAGAGCCGCTAAAGCTGCTCCGGGGGCAAGGGTTGCAAGTTCAAATTCCACATTGTACAGATCCCTTAGGTTATCCCTTATAGCTATAACCGCGCAGCAGGTAGCCGAGAGCCCTGCAATTTGCAAACCCCTTACATCCTGGGGACTTCGTATAGGCGAATCTACAGGAACCACCAGCAAAGAGGTGCAGGGAATCTTTACCTGTGCAATGATAGTAAGGTTACTGCCGTTGGCAATGGGGGTCATTACGGCGGTTGGGCAGGCAAAGGTAATGTCTGCAGTACCGCCGACCACCGCAGCTACGGAGGCATTGGTCTGCTCAATCACCACATCAAGCCCCCGCTCAGCAAAAAGGCCTCTTTCATAGGCGACATACAGGTTCAGGTGGTGGGTTGAATTGGTGTCAGCCACGACAATTCGCCTTTGCCCCTCATTCCGTTCTGAACGAGATCCGGCTTCAAGCGTCTGGTTAAAGCCCAGTAACAATAGTCCTATACAAAACAGACTAACAAGAGTTTTCTTCATAAAACTCCTCCTTAAAAAATTGAATTTAACACAATGGCGGTTTACGACGTGTTAATGTCGGCTATCGTTAGTATATATGCCGTTTTAATAGCATATACTAATGGCGGTTTACGACGTTCCGCCAACGGCGGAATGTAGGTGCGGTGCAGCCGCACCGTAAACCGCTGCGCTAGACGCCGTTTTAATGGCGGCTAGCGCTAGTATATATGCCGTTTCACTGGCATATATACTTTTCCTATGTGTTTACTAGGTTATAGTATATTTCTATATTTGTGTCAAGTAGTTATTTAATTTTTTTCTTTTTCTGGTGGCAGTTAGTTTCTATTCTTGGGGAAAAAGCCCATATCGTAACCCAGGCTAAAGCGGGCAGCACTGCGGTAATTTATTTGATTTAAATGCGGGTTAGTCCAGTGAAGGTCATACTCAAAGCGCAGATCAAAAAAGATGTTTCCTGGACCCAGACGCCAGCCTGTGTTCATCCCAAATACAAAGCCGGGAAAATCCGGTTCATAATGGTAATAGGCAAGGGATTCATCCTGACCGCTTTCGCTAATGGGCAGGTATAAAGATATACCCCCAAAAAAGCCGGTTTTTAACCTTTCGCCGCGCAGTACGAATTTAACCAACAGGGGAAAGGTTAGACCCATGGATCTAAAATTCCCGTGCAGGTCGTTCGTAGAAAAATCGGTGTTAAATTGAATCTCGGTCTGAAGTCCAAAATAGCTGGTAAAAAAGACAGTCGCCTGCAGCGCCATGTTAATACTGATAAACGAAGTTACCTGGGTACTAACCGAGGTATCCCTTAAATCGTAGGTCCAGCGGGAATAGCCTCCGCCTGCCCTTACACCAAGGTAAAGCCAATTTGGCTCATAAACCCAGGGTCTGATAATTTCCGGTTCAGGAGGGACGAAATCTTCTATCCAGGACAGAACCCAGGCAAGGAAAGCATTTAGGGTAACAAGATCATCTGCATCAAAAAGAGTGATTTCGTCACTGCCCAAAAGCCTAGCTCCTTCCAGCCTCCAAAGGTATAGACGTATACGTGTCGAACCCTCGAAATCCAGGTCGGGAGTTGCTTCCCCCGTTATGGCAAAAGCGGCATCACGCGTAATGGAAGGACTGGGGCTTATCCAGGGGGGGAAACCTCCGGGAGGTACATCGGGGGGAAGATTATCCAGGTCTATGGAAAAAACCCTGTATTCTACATTCCCTGCACGGGGGACTTCCCTTACCATACCCTCAAAAAAAAGAACAGCAATTTCACTATCTGCTGACTCTCCCCTAAAGGGATGCAGTGCAATTAGATCCTGTGCTTTTAAATTATTAAGGGGTAAAAGAAAAAAAATCAATGTTAGGGTAAAAATCACAAGAGAAGGCAGCTTCTCTTTAAAATCTTCCATATTTAATTGTAAAATTATTTTCCATTCTCTGCAATATATAATATCGTATAATATTGTGTATTCGAAAAATATATTGTAAAATTTAAGGATGCCTATCATAAAAAAGTCCGGAAAATCGCAATTTTATACCTTGATCATAATTATTTTTATTCTTGGAAGTTGCGACTTATTTTTCTCGGATTTGGCTAGGAAAATAGACACTGATACTTATGAAACAGGAGCTTCTTCACCATCATCATATACGGTAATTTTTAGCCCCAATGGAGGAATAGGGCACCCCATACAAATGCAGGCGGCGGCTGGCACCAGCATAAATCCCATGCCGCTAAACGCAAGGTGGGATAATGATATACGCATCTTTTTAGGCTGGAACACCAGAGCCGATGGCAGCGGTAGTCCATTTACAGGAAGCTCAATAGTAAATTCAGATCTTACCCTTTACGCTCAGTGGACACCCGGCTCCACTGCAAGTTCTCATACAGTAGTTTTTAACTTAGGAGGCGGGGATTTTCCATCGCCGGGTGCAGAGGTCTTTCAAACTACAAATGATTCCAAAGACTGGAAAGTAGTTGCGCCTACTCTGGTTCCGGAAAGATGGGGCTTTGACTTTGGAGGCTGGTGGACCCAGGATGGAAGCGGAATTTCCGGCTGGGGAAGCGAGTGGAATTTTAATAATGATGCAAGGACAACAAGAACCCTTCATGCCAGGTGGAATCCGATGTTGTACACTCTGGTTTATCACCAAAACAATGGCAGCACTCCCCACAGTGAAAGTTTCCCCAGCATTCCCTTCGATAACACCGGAACCATACTGACATTTAACCATGACGATTTAAATTTTACTCCTCCAAAAGATCCTGTCAACGGAGATGATCATGTTTTCCTGAACTGGAATACTGCAGAGCCGGTGGGTGTTTCCCCCAACCCGGAAGCCACAAGGTTTTATCCGGGTCAGGCTCTTAACATACTACCGGACTGGGGTGAGCCACCGGAGACCGGCAATACTTCACTTATGATAAACCTCTACGCCCACTGGGAAGAGGATACTTCCGGTACACCCAACTCTACTTTCACTGTAAACTTTAACCTTAACGGCGGCGAACCGGGCGGAGGAAACCCCACAAATTACCCTGCTTCCCTAACTAATATATCATCGGGCGCAACTATAACAAGACCTTCTCCTGATCCTGCAAGAACAGGTTATACCTTCGCAGGCTGGTACACAGCCCCTACAGGAGGCAGCCAGTGGATCTTTGGAACAGGAGGAACAGAGGTAACAGCAAACATCACCCTCTTTGCCCGATGGACGATCCGAACTTACAATATAGCGTATAACGCAAACGCAGGCTCTCTGGGCAGCCCGGGCGGCAGCACGGCAGGAACTTCCACTCCCATAGCATACAATGCCTCCTACACCATAGCGGCTAACGGCTTTACCCTGACAGGCTACACTTTCCTAAACTGGAACACCAATGCTGCAGGAACAGGAGAGAGCTATTTCCCGGGACAAAACGTCATAAACATACCCGGCTGGAATGGAGAAGGCAGTCCGCCCACAGTCACTCTCCACGCCCAGTGGGAAATAAACACCTACACCGTTAGCTTTAATTCCAATGGCGGCGACCATGTACCTGCCATCCTCGATGTGCCTCACAATGAAACAATAGATGAACCCTCTCCGGCACCGGAAAAGCTGGGTTATAAATTCGTAGGCTGGTTTACAAAGGACGGCTCTTCCAATGACGACTGGGGCGATGAATGGATCTTCGGCACAGGCGGCACTGCAGTAACAGACAATATAACCCTCCATGCCAAGTGGGAAGAAGACCCAACAAGTTTTATCCCCAGATGGACAGTCACCTTTAACTCCCAGGGCGGTACTCCCGCAACCATAACTCTGCGTGCCACAGAAGGCAGCACCATCCCCGCCGCGCCCACCAGTCCTACCCGTTCAGGCTATGCCTTTGATGCCTGGTATACCAAAGACGGCACAAGCGATGGCGAGTGGGGCGATGAGTGGGTCTTTGGCTCAGCTGGCACCGGTACGCCGGTTACCACTACCACCACGCTTTACGCCAAGTGGACAGCGACTTTTTACACAGTAACTTTTTACCTCAATGATGAAAGCACAAACACACCTATTGAAATAAGAGAAATAACAGTAACAAGC
>Ga0099364_10015412_pt1 | contig 10076 bp, 3 predicted proteins | sample TergutTh196P3_FD_73070 | JGI IMG/M metagenome (GOLD analysis project Ga0099364, IMG submission 73070) | Microcerotermes parvus P3 segment gut microbial communities from Pointe-Noire, Republic of the Congo - Th196 P3 | ecosystem: Host-associated > Arthropoda: Insects > Digestive system > Gut ...
GTTTTGTCTTAGTGATCATTCATAAAATTGTTATTTCATATTGTGTTTATGGTTGAACAATGAATGGCATTTTATCATTTCAATGGATCAGAGAACACTCTGTGTTGGAAGATTATTTGCTTAAACATTTGTAAATGAAGAAATCAGTCCGCAATTAAACTATTATAGTAATTTGTAGGACAGACTGGGAACAAATGGATAATTTTTGTACAAGAAATTTTTTTACTACGAAAGTCTATTACATCGAACAATGGGTGACAATGATAACGTGCTAAATTAAAGCTTCGAAAGTACTTTTCCTTTCAGTTTATACTCACGTATCGATCAAGAAATGGGAGAAAGTAAAATTCAAAGACTAAGTTAAAAGAAAATGTCACATTTCTTCTAATACGGTATTATTTACTGTGAAGTGTATGTAATTTGCGGCACATACGCGGCAACAGAACGAAATATAGAGACTTCATTGTATCTTAGAAATATACGGAACAATATATTTTGATTTTACTAAACAATTACATTTTCACTTCATTTCCCTTTCTATATAACAGCGACATCCGGACTGTCAAAGTTCAGCCGTTGTTTGAGAAAAAAAATTAATATGATTTGTTGTGTTCTCAAAAAAAAAAAACAAAAAATGAAAACTGACTTGCTCACAAATACGTGTATCTGTTGATACTACTTTAAGCCTTGTGGGATTTACAGGAAGAGCAAGGAGGCCTGACACAAATCCAAATGTAAAGGAAATTTCCAGCTAAATTTTGCAAAACACAGAGCAGTATTCACTGTATCTGCGCCGTGTTTTCTCATGATATTGCACCCTAATTTCTTGTATTTTTCAATATACAGCGACGTTTGGGACTTTCTGTTCAGTTGACACTTGAATGTGTTCGTTACACTGCCAAAGATGACGCGAGAATAGAATTAGTTCTGATTGTTTTAGGTCACGTTATGTAACTGCAGATTATAGAATTATCTTAGTTGAGGACGAGGTTTTGCAAAGTAGAATTTTGTCATCAGCACAACAAATTATTATTTTTGTTATAACTTACACCGCTACATGTTTCTACTACAATTCATTATCGTCATTCAATTACAATTATTTTTAATTTTATGAAATTTAATTATTTCAACATGGCGCTCTCTAACTGCTCTCAGAATTAATAAATATTTGTTGTAATGTTGAATGTTACCTATGGATATATGCAAAATTTGTATTTTACAAAATGAAAATTGGGAAAGATATTTGTTGCCTAATACCTTCCTTTTGAACTCTTATTTACACAGTCTTCCTCTGAAGTTGTTTTCTAAACTTTTCTGTATGACTTAAAATAAAAATATTTATGTTTTATGATTACATATGACAGAATTTCAACAAGTTCAGTAATTCTCTTACACTACATTTTTCATTCAAATATTTTGGTCTGCACCAAACTACTGTTAATCTCACCTTAAACCAAACAAACCTTTACACATAAAGTGCAATCAGACTTAAAATGCTGCCTTTATATTAAGGAATATGAACGGTAAATATGTTTGGAATTTTTGGTTCCATTCTCGATATTGTTTTTATTGCTTCAGGGGCGTGGCTCCGGCAGTTTGGTAGATTAAGTATAGATAAATTTGGTAGGTAAATTCTAAAATCCCCTTTGGGAATCTCGAAATTAATTATTACTTTGGTCTCAATTACAGTAATGAAACCTTCTTTTTACAATTAAATATATCGTATTGTAAGTAAAAAACCAATTTAAACGCTTAAGTAATTTTGATGAGGAACACTCCAAATTTGATTTGTTGTGTTTTCCTTGTTTCTTTATTTAATTGAAAATCTAAATACACCAAAAAAACAATAACATTTCAGTCAAAGAAAAATACATTCATTTCATACATATTCATACATACATATTTCATCACTTTCTTCTATATAACTTTCATTTCTAATAATATTTCATCTGCATTTTCCTGTGTAGATCCTAGAACTTATAAGGTATTTTGAAATATTAAAAACTACTTAGTGAAATCACCACATTATCAACAGACGGGAGCGTTATGTATGACTGTTGGAGGCTGCTAATGTGTTTCACAATAATGCAAGCCCAAATGAATGAAACACTAGGGCATCTACATCTGAATTATATTACGAACACTAAACCAAGTGACTGAGGGATATGGTTTGTGTTTTTTCTGCTTATGTTCGTCTAAATACCTCTTTTTATTAAAAAGAAATTCCGAAGATTTTTGGTCAGTCCTGCACTGTGATATGGTCTGGACGATTTTTGTTAGACTGCCTTAAAGCTTGCGTTATAAGAGTGTTGGTAGTCTGTAAACAAATGTTGTTTAGGTTATAATTTTAATTTATATATTTATGAGATTTTAAATATTTGTAGTCTGGATAATTAATTTGAATCTCGTTACAATTTACTTCCGTTTAACATAATTGGAGGGGAAAAAGAAACAAATTATGGACTAAAGGTAAAATAAATTATATGTACCAGTTCATAGATTTCTCTTGGAACAGGATAAAGGAAACTGATTAATTTAAAAATGAAACGACTTTTTAGAAGGAAAATATAAAATATTTTGTCTCAGGGGTGCTCTATATTGACTCAAAGCGACTGTGTATGATTGGGGTCATGTAAAAACGACAAATAAATTGTTGAAGTCTTCTAGGGGTTAGAGGTATATTGGGCAGTTGGGAAAGTTAGAGTTTTAGAGGTATATTGGGCAGTTGGGAAAGTTAGAGTTTTAGAGGTAAATTGGGCAGTTGGGAAAGTTAGAGTTTTAGAGGTATATTGGGCAGTTGGGAAATTTAGAGTTTTAGAAGTATATTGGGCAGTTGGGAAAGTTATAGTTTTAGAGGTATATTGGGCAGTTGGGAAAGTTAGAGTTTTAGAGGTATATTGGGCAGTTGGGAAAGTTGGAGTTTTAGAGGTATATTGGGCAGTTGGGAAAGTTAGAGTTTTAGAGGTATATTGGGCAGTTGGGAAAGTTAGAGTTTTAGAACAAAATCTTTCACGATAGAGCAAAATGACACATTGAGTCATCCATCTACTTGTACTTGTGAGAACGTGTTTCTGTCTGTGCTTCAACGTGACTCAAACACATGTTACCTTCAAATATCCTCAGGAAAGACGTGTTCTGAAATACTGCAAACGCCCGTATAATGACAGTGTAACAAATGATTTGCTTATTAGAAAGGTAACAACTGACATTTTTTAATTTGTCGTTTATTCAATCAGAGTACTCTCTCTCTCTCTCTCTCGTCTTCCTTGTTTTCGCCATGTGGAAAAGGCAATATTGACGTCTCTTTCATAAATAAATTTTATGATCCATCTGCTTATACCTGACAGCAACAAACACAACCTCTGTAAAATACAGGTTACAGTTTCAATATAACCGTTTCTAATACATTTATGGATGCAGACAGCAACTGACATATTTAAATTTCTTTCAGTTATTACGTCTGTAAAATTTTAAGTTTAAATATTTGGGGGTTTAAAATAATTTTTTGAATGTGTTAAGTATGTTAGTTTAGGTCACATTTTGAAGTGAAAATTAATTATCTGTAAGAAAATACTTTGTCAAACTAGGCATGCTTATATTAAATCACATGAAACCTATATTTGTCTTCACGTAATACGCAACACGATGCGGTATATATGCATAACTAGCGGTGTTACTGTTCAGACTTACGCTGTTGTGAACTGTGATATTTAGAACTAAGAGGGAAGTTCAGTTCTACTCTCTTATACTCTTATTCTCATCTATTTGGCCACATACGTAACAAGGGAAGAATGTGGATTCGCCCTTCATAAATAAAGATATATTTGGAGAATATATCATGGGATTTGTTATATATATTCTGTTAAAGGTCTCCTAAATTTCAGAGTAAATTTTTTGCCTCCAGTATGATGTCGGATTCTTATAAACTTCTACCGAACCACACGGCGTCTTTTCGCAGGTGGCCGCAGGCTTCACACACACTGGCGACAAAACTGCAAGGATTAATAAGTATAAATATTTTTGTATAGAGGGATTACATTTTCGAAGTACCCGTCATTTTAAACGACAACCTTCAGAGCGAGTCTCACAAACCTTATGACTCTCCTATACTAGTCACGTGATTAGCAGTTACTACGTAAGCAGAAAAATACCGGCTTCTCCATCTGTCTACAGAAACACATTGATCCACCCGCACATGACTTCACACACTCTCCTGACTTGTAGAATCGACCTAGACAAGCTAGTGTTCCTGCGGCTGTATTCCTAATATATGAAATTGAGGGTGTGTTAAACTTAGTAGTGGACATCCCGTTTTGTTAGGTATAATATTAAAATGAGAAAAATATATATATCTTCAAACGCAACTATCTTATTCTTTAGTAATTTAAATAGTGGCGAATAGTTTCGGCCTATGGAGGCCATCATCAGGCCAAAATAATTATAAAAACTGACATGTCCCTTTATACAATGTATTATTCGTCAATGTCATAGAATCTTAATTTCAATCGTATAATTCTTTATAATTGATGCCTGCTGTAGTTTTGTTGTCGATTGTGAGTGTAACATAAGTATTGCACGTATATTGTTAAATTATTAAAATTATTTTTTGTGATACTAATTGCAAAATTACATACTGGTTACACTGTTTAGATACTGAAGTTCTATTATGTATATATATATATATATATATATATATAGCATAACTTGGCGCATTAATAAGTTTGTTGTTCAGATAAATTTTCTTCGGAAGCTACAAATTAAATCAATTAATATGTATTCTTGTTGAAACTGAGTATTAAATTTGTGTACAGCTGCGTTCTTAATCCAGAGCAGGGTGTTGTAGATAACGATATATTTATTTACGTCTATAAGACAACAAGAGTCTTTTAAAAGAACCAACAGTATTTTAATTAATGCATGACGGCATGTTTCGGCTGTGCTTACAGCCGTTCTCAGGCCAACTTGTAGTACAGATCAGTTATAAGTTTGCGCGTACGATATGGGATCCCATAATGTTTACGTGTGTAGTACAAGTGAAATAAAATATTCCATGAAGCATTGACATTGAGATAAAAATCTGCCTTGTGGACCTTAACATATAGGTAAATAGATATACATTATTTTATAGTACATTGATTAGGAACAAATAGTGTATAGACGTGATGTCATCGTAGAATATTATTATATCAACATATTTTGGATAGACGTAATGCCACTGTAACGTACTATAAAAAAAAAGCTTTTTATGGGCAAGTATAAACCGCGTACGCACATACAATGAGACCAGCCATACAATCTCACAGATGGGTATAACAAAATATGAACACGGCAATACGACAAGTGTAAAGTACAATCCATGGCTCCTGCAGTATAAACACGATACAAATGTGGTTCCAGTATGCTGAGTTATAATCAAGATTTAATATCGATAAGTAAAACCTCTACATGTAATTCAATACGACGTATGGCACTCACATAATAATGTTCTCGTAACAACGTGTGTTAATAACATCATAACTTGTATCCTCACAGTGAAGTACATCAGTAAAATTCTCGAATGAAATTGACCTGGGGAAAAGCAACCCTGGATACCCTATTGTACTAACCATCCATGTCAAATGGAGACACGGAAATCTATACTTTATTAAATGTTGCATGGTTTTACTTTTGGTTTTAAACTTACCCAAAAAAAGGTTTTGTCTTATAGTAATTTAGAGTGACATCTCGTCTATCCAAAATAATATGTTGATATAATATTCTACGATGATATCACGTCTATACAATATGTGTTCCTAATCACTTGTAATGTAAAATAATGTATATCTAATGACCTAAACGTTCAAGTCTACATGGCACATTTTTATCTCAATGTCAATGCTTTATGGAATAGTTTATTTCACTTGTGTTACATATGTAAACTTTATGGGATCCCATACGGTTCGCGAAGTATTTATACCTGATCTGTAATAAAAGTTGGCCTGAGGATGGCTCTAAGCACAGCCGAAACATGTCGCCATGAATTAACTAAAATATAGTTGGTTTTTTAAACGACATTTTTTGTTATAGACGTAAACAAATATACCTCTATATTGAAACACAACGGAATGGATTCCATTACATTTGTTATATATACACGTTATATTTGTTATATATACGTTGCGTCGTGTCGTATCTATGAAGCATTAGATTAAGTTTAATGTGTGGTCTTTTATGGTGAGTGTCGTCATAAGGTGTTCAATGGTGTTATATAGATCCATTAATGTGTGTGTTAGCAGCGGGTGTACGCTGGCAGCAAACACACACAATAATGAATAATTGCCTGAGAAACGGAAATGGTCGTCCATTGTAACCATTAATTAGAATGGTTATAAAGGAGTCTGTAGTAATTAATGATGATTTGGAGAATATTTTATCCTTGGAGGATTGAGATAGCTTGTGATTGGAAAAAAATACAAAATGATGTGCTTAGTGATCTGTACTGCTCACCCAAAATTTTTCGGTTAATAAAATCCAGAAAAATTAATTTTTTGGGGGGGGGGAAGGACACGTAGCATGTAGGTTGACTGGAGCGTCATATACAGAATTTTGGTGGGTAAACAGAAGGAAAGGTTCCACTGGGGAGAACAAAGCGTAGATGGGACAGTGTTATTATGATGGATTTTCAGGAAGAGGGATATAGGGGCATGTGTTGGATTGAGATGACTCAGGTTATGGACAGGTGACGGGCACTTGTGAAATCGGAAATGAACGTTCGAGTTCGGTAAAATGTAGGAAAATTTTGATTAGCTAAGAACCGGCTAGATTTTCAAGAAGTTCAGTGCCTCTTGGAGTAAGTGAGTGAGTGACTAAGTAAGTAAGTAAGTAATAAGTAAGAGGTATATTATTTTTATTATATTTATTATATATTTTATTAAATTTATTAAATATTTAAGCAAAATAGGAACACAACGAAGCAGTGCATCAATATTCTTGAGGCTTCAAGAAAACTTATGATTCAGTTATGAGAGAAGTTTTATATAATAGTGTCACTGAGTGTGTTATCAACATGAAACTGGTAATTCTAACAAAAACGTGTCTGAATGAAACCTATACCAGAGTCTGTGTAGGAAAGCATTTGTTTGTCATATACACTATTACTGATAGTTTGAATATAGGAGATGTTTTATTGCCGTTGCTTTTCAAGTTTCCTTTATAAAACGCCTATAGAAGGTTTTAGGTCGACCAGGATGACTAAAATTAAATTTTACACATCAGCTTTTGGTGTACGTTGATTGTGCTAATATATTGGGCGTGGAATTACTTACTAAAAAGAAAAACACAAAAGTTTATTAATTATCAGAAAGAAAGTTGGAGAAAAAGCGAATAATAATAAAACTAAATACATGTTCATATCTCGAGATCAGGATACAGGAAGAAATAAAACTATAAAGAGTAATAATATTTCTTTTTAAAAGAAGTAAATGTTTAATTTCAAGAAGAAATTAAGAGCAGACTGAAGTCAGGGAACATTTGTAATCGTTCAGTATAAGATGTTTTGTTTTCAGCTTTCCTTTCAAAAAATTTAAAAATCAAGTTATACAGGAATATGAACATATCTGTTGTTTTGTATGGATGTGAAATTTAGTCGCTCACATTGAGAGAGGAACGTAGGCTGAGTGTGTGTGAGAATATTGTGCTTAGGAGAATATTTGTGTCTAACAAAGGAGAGTGGAGAAATTTAAATAATTAGGAGCTTAGTGATCTGTATATATCACCAAATATTTTTTGGGTGATCAAAACAAGACGAAAGAATTGGGAGGGCCATTTACACTACTGTGGTGAGGAGAGAAGTATACAGGGATTTGGTGGGGTAATCTAAGGGAAAGAGAACACTTGGTAGATCCAGACTTTTATGAGAGACTAAAATTATTTTAATATTACTTCAGGAATTGGAAAGGGGGGCATGGACTGGATTGTGGTGGCTCTGGATAAGGTAAATTTATGGGAATAAATTTATTGTGTTTCAGATACTTAATTTGAATCTCGTCACAATTTACTTCCATGTAACAGAATTGGAGTGATAAAGAAGCAAATTATGAATGAAAGGCACAATGAAGTGATATGTACCAGTTCATAGTTTTGTCTTGAAAAACATAAAGAAAACTGATTAATGTAACAAACAATCCGGCCTTTTAAAAGGAAAATATAAAATATTTGGTTTCAGAAATGCTCTATATCCACTCAAAGCGACTGTATGTGACTGGGGTCACGTAAAAACGGCAACAAATTGTTGAAGACTTTTAGGGTGAGAGGTATTTGAGAAATTAAAATTTTTTAAAATCTTACGCAATGGGGCAAAATGACGGATTGAGTCATTCATCCAGTTGCACCTGTGAGAACGTATTTCTCTCTGTGTTACAACGTGACTCAAACACAAGTTAACTTCGAATATCATCAGGAGAGACGTGTTCTGAAATATCGCAAACTCATGTATAATGACACAATGTAACGAATGGTTTGCTTACTAGGAAGGAAAATGTGGAATTTTTTTTAATTTGTCGTTTATTCCATCAGAGTGTTCTCTCGTCTTCCTTGTTCTCGCCATGTAGGAAAAGACGATACTGACGTCTCTTTCATAAATAAAACTTTGTGATCCAACTGATTATGTCTGACATCATCAAACACGGCCTGTGTGCAATTCAGGTTACAGTTTCAATATAAACGTTTCGAATACATTTATGTATGCCGACAGTAAGTGACATATATTTAAATTTCTTTCAGTTATTAAGTTTGTAAAATTTTAAGTTCAAATATTTGCGGGTAAAAAAATCTTTTGAGTGTGTTACGTAATAATTAGTTTTGGTCACATTTTGAAGTGAAAATTAACTGTCTGTAAGAGGAAAGTTTGTCAATGTAAGCTTACTTATATTCAATCACATGAAACGTTTAGTGGTCTTCACGTAATACACAACACTATGCAATATAAATTCACAACTGCTGGTGTTGCTGTTCAGCAGTACGCTGTTGTGCACTGTGATATTGACAGCTATGATGGAATTTATTGCTGCCTTCTTTTACTTCTATTCGTATCTACTCGTATTTAAACACATACGTAACAAAAGAAGGACTTAGAATCACCCTTCATAAATAAAGGTATATTTGTAGAATATATCATGGTATTTGTTATGTATAATCTGTTAAATTTCTGCCAAATTTCGCAGAAAATTTGTTGCCTCCAGTATGACGTCGGATATTGATCAACTTCTATCAAACAACACGGCGTCTCATCGCATGTGTCCGAAGGCTTCACACACATCGGCGTCGAAACAGCAAGGATTTGTAAGTATTAAGACCTTTGTATAGAGGGATTACATTCCCAAAGTACCCGTCATTATAAACGAAAACCCTCAAAGCAAGTCACACAAAACTTATAACCCTACTATATTAGTCACGTGATTAGCAGTTACTACGTAAGCAGACGAATACTGGCGTCTCCATCTGTCTACAGAAACACACTGAACTACGCGCACATAAATCCGCAGCTAGTGGTACCTGCGGCTGAATTTTGTGGCATAGTGAAATTAATCCCGATATATGAAAGTTGAGACTATGTTAAACTGTGTAGTGGACATCCCGTTGTGTTAAGTATAATATTAAAATGAAAAATATATACTTCTTCAAACAAAATTATCTTATACGTTAGTAACTGAAATAGTGGTGACTAGATTCGGCCTATGCAGTCCATCATCAGCCCAAAATATTTATAAAAACTTAAATGCCCTTTTATACATTATATTATTCGTCAATGTCACAGGATCCCATTTACAGTCGTATTGTTCTTTATAATTGATGCCTGCTGTAGTTGTGTTGTCGATGTCGAGGTTAAAAAAATGTTGTACAAATATTGTTAAATTATTAAAATTATTATTAGTAACACTAATTGTAAAATTACATACTTGGTACACTGTTTAAAATATTAAAAGCTTACTAAGTATATATATATATATATATATATATATATATATATATATATATATATATCTTGTCCCATTTATACGCTTTTTTTTTATAAAAATTTTTTCACTCTTCTAAATATC
>Ga0099364_10015413_pt1 | contig 10076 bp, 8 predicted proteins | sample TergutTh196P3_FD_73070 | JGI IMG/M metagenome (GOLD analysis project Ga0099364, IMG submission 73070) | Microcerotermes parvus P3 segment gut microbial communities from Pointe-Noire, Republic of the Congo - Th196 P3 | ecosystem: Host-associated > Arthropoda: Insects > Digestive system > Gut ...
AGTTTTTGAGTATAGTATAATTAGAGTATAGCACGATTCTTTTTCTTTTGCAACTGTTTTTTTTATTTTTTGAAATATTTATTGGAAGTAAGGGTGTAATACCCCGCCCCTTGGGGCGGCTCTCTCGCCCGCAGGCGAGGGGTGCAGGGCTTGCCCTGCGGTGTTACCTTACATTCCCGCTCAGTGGAGGGCTAATACAGCTTCTTAAATTTGATTTTGTCAAGGACTGCGGAAATTATGAAAAACGAGGCTATACTGCCGCAGGCTTGAACGACATCACCCGGTAAAGCAATCGCACCCGCAATCCATATATTGGGTTCATCGGTTGCGAGAACGCCAAAGGCGAAAAGTGATATAGTCGCCGCAAAATACAAGACCATGTTGACAGCCCCCGCAATAAAAGGTGCGACAGTATTGCGCTTGCTTAAAATGGTACTTTCGCGGCTCGTGAAGAATAAAGCGGTGACGGGCTTTATAATAATTGTAAAAGGAAACCACATTGTCAGCCCCGCAAAAAGGTTAAACAATCCCGGCCCTAATGCGGCGACTGCCAGCCCATAAGGAAAAGGCAGAATCGCCGCCGCAATCCATACTAAAGCATCGCCGAAGTGAATAACCCCGCCCCACGGCAGGGTTACCCTCACAAAAAATATAGATGTAGTAATCAAGGCGATAAATACCGCCGACAGAGTCAGATTTTTGAGCGTCTTTGCTGTACTCATTAATAAAAATTTACCCTCTCATAAAATTAACATACTGTCCCCGAAACTAAAAAACCTATATCGCGCCTTAATCGCTTCATTATAAGCAAAAAGTGCCTTTTCCCGCCCGATGAACGCGCTTACTAACATCAGCAGTGTGCTTTCGGGGAGGTGAAAATTAGTCAAAAGCGCATCTATTGTCTTAAAGCAGTATCCGGGCGTTATGAATATATCGGTGTTCCCCGAACAGGCTTTGCCGCCGATTGAATTACAAGATTCAAGCGTTCGGCAGGCAGTTGTGCCGACTGCGATTACGCGATTGCCACCGGACTTGCATTCCCTGATTTTCAGTGCCGTTTCTTCGGGCAATATAAACCGCTCCGAGTGCATTTTATGCTCTTCTATCTTCTCGCATTTAACGGGACGAAAAGTACCAATCCCGACGTGCAGAGTAACCTTAGCTGTATCAATTCCTTTTTCGGTTAGCCTGTTAAAAACTCTGTCGGTAAAGTGAAGCCCGGCAGTGGGTGCGGCGACTGAGCCTACTTTGTCCGCGTAAACAGTGTTGTACCTGTCATGTAAGTCGGTTTTGCTTTTAAGCTCGGGCTGGTTTGCAATATAGTGAGGGAGCGGCATACTCCCGATTCTGTTAAGCAGCTCGTAAAAATCCCCCGCATAGTTGAACTTGACAAGCCTGTTGCCGTTGTTTACAGTTTCGATAACCTCTGCCGTCAATCCCTCGGGAAACTCAACAACTGCCCCTTTTTTCAGCCTCCTCCCCGGATAAACCATTGTTTCCCAAATACTCTCGTGAGCCTGCTCCGAATGTTCAATCGGCTCAAGCAATAAAAACTCAACAGATATGCCCGATTTTGATAGTGTTCCGCCCTTTCGTGTTCCGATAATACGCGCGGGGAAAACCTTTGAGTCGTTCATTACAAGCAAATCACCTTTATTTAAATAATCGGCGATATTGTAAAAATAATCGTGCATAATTGTATCAGAGGCACGATTAACCACCATTAATCGAGAAGAATCACGCGGTTCAATCGGCGTTTGCGCGATTAATTCCTCAGGTAGTTCATAATAAAAATCTGATTTCAACATAGACATGAATAATATAATAGCATATTTTTTTCAAAAAGTCAACACTTGACATTGAGCTTATGCCGTGTTATACTTTAATCATGATACACGAAATTCTTACGGGGAAAAAGTGTGCCGAAAGCATGATACATGAAATTCTTACAGGTAAAAAGTGTGCCGAGTGCCGCGGATGCTGCTTTTTCGATAAAAACGATGACTGGGAAATTCCCGCTTCGGTGACTGCAACGGCAGCAAATCCCGATTCGGATTTGCTCATATGTGATTTTCTTACCGAGTGCGGGTGTAGCCTGAAAGAGGAAAAACCGCTTGAATGCGCTATTTATCCGTTTCGGGTAATGCAATTGGGCGGTTATAGGGTAATCGCTCTGTGCGTTTATTGCAAAGCCGTAACGGAGCTTTCGCTGTCGCGCATAGTAAAATTCACCGAAGGCAAAGCTGAGGAGTTTTTCGCGCTTGCGGACAAACACCCCGAAATAGTAAAAAAGTATAACCCGGAATATGTAATATTAAAAGTGGAAATGCACGATTGCGCCGAGAAAGGAAATGGGTAAAAGTTTGAAAATAAATCTACGTAAATGGGAAAACGAAATTTTATGGCACATTTGTGCAGAAAGGAAAAGGGTAAAAATATGAAGCATAAGTATATAGGCGTGGATATAGGCGGCACAAATATCGCCTGCGGAATAATCAGCGATAAAGGGGCTATCTTACACAAAAAGTCCATCAAAACCGAAAGCGAAAAAGGTTATGAGTCAATTGTGAAAAACGTCGCCGCACTTGTTACACAGATGACTCAAGAGGCAAATATCCCGATTGGGGAAATAGGGGGGATTGGAGTAGGCTGTCCCGGACTGTGCAATAAGAATTTGGGCATTGTAGAACGCGCCGTCAACCTCAATTGGTACAATGTACCCCTGTGTGCGGATTTGGAAAAAGCAACAAAACTGTCCGTAACCATCGACAACGATGCAAATGCCGCCGCTTACGGGGAATTTGTCGCAGGGGCGGCAGTGGGGGCAAACTCGGCAATTGTAATCACCCTCGGCACAGGTGTCGGTTCGGGAATAATAATTGACAAAAAGCTGTATTACGGCATGAACTTTGCCGGCGGCGAAATAGGGCATATAGTAATCAATGCCAACGGTATACGCTGCAATTGCGGGCGTAACGGCTGTTTTGAGGCTTATTCCTCGGCAACCGGGCTTGTACGCATGACTAAAGAGGCGATTGAGCAAAATCCCGATTCGGAAATGCACCGTATTTCAGAGCAAAACGGCAAAATCAGCGCAAGGACAGCGTGGCAGGCGGCAGAATTAAAAGACCGCGCAGGTCAAGAGGTTGTAGACAAGTATATACAATATTTAGCCTGCGGACTCACTAATGTCATAAACATATTTCAACCCGATATAGTCTGCATAGGCGGCGGAGTTTGCAACGAGGGGGACAAACTGCTCATCCCGCTGACTCAATCAGTAGCTATGCAGGTTTTTTCGCGCGATTCCGAAAAAAATACCGAGCTTGCTATTTGCAGGCTCGGAAACGATGCCGGGATAATAGGCGCGGCAATTTTAGCAAAAACCTAAATGGGTTCTAAAAAGCCGTCCCAATAGGAAACGTGCCGAAGAAACGATAGGACGGCTTCTAACATTCCTCAACAATCCTATACCCTGCATTTTGTATCGCCCTTTTAACTTCACAGAAATGCGCTTTATTTTTGGTTTCCATTGAAATATGCAAATAACAGCCGTTAATATCGGTGTTTTCTCCTCCGGTATTGTGCATGACTTTTATGACGTTAGCACCTATATCAGCTATAATCGCCGACACTTCCTTGAGTTGCCCCGGCTTGTCGAGCATTTGAATTTTCAACTCCGAAAGCCGCCCGGTAGTCAATAGACCGCGGCTAATCACGCGAGAGAGAATATTAACGTCAATGTTGCCGCCCGAAACAATTGCACAGGTCTTTTTATCCTTTAAAAAAGGAAGTTTACCGAACATCACTGCGGCAACAGCGACCGCACCCGCGCCTTCTGCAACAAGCTTTTGCTGTTCCATAAGCGTGAGTATTGCTGTTGCTGTTTCGTCATCGCTGACCGTTACAATTTCATCCACGTATTGTCTGCAAATCTCAAATGTGGTTTTACCGGGGGATTTTACTGCAATCCCGTCCGCAAAGGTTGACAACCGACTTAATTCAACCCTCTCGTTGTTTTCGAAGGACTGATACATACTTCCCGCACCCGCCGCCTGAACACCGTAGACCTTGCATTGCGGGTTGAGTTTCTTAACGGCAAACGCGACTCCCGAAATAAGTCCGCCCCCGCCAATCGGCACAACAACTGCCTCAAGACCGTTAATCTGCTCTAATATTTCAATCCCGATTGTCCCCTGCCCCGCTATAACATCAATATCGTCAAACGGGTGTATAAACACGCCCCCGCTCTCTTTTTGAAAAGCAATCGCCGCTTTGTAAGCATCGTCGTACACTCCGTCTACAAGCTCTACCCTTGCCCCGAGTTGCCGAGTTGCTTCAATTTTGGACAGCGGTGCAATGCTCGGTATAAATATAGTTGCATCAATCCCTGTTCGCGCCGCCGAAAGTGCAACTCCTTGAGCGTGATTCCCGGCTGAACAGGCAATAACACCTTTTTCGCGTTCTTCGGGCGGGAGCATGGCAATTTTAAAGTACGCACCACGCACCTTAAAAGAACCTGTAACCTGTAAGTTCTCCGCCTTAAAATGCAGGTTCTTATTAAATGAAACAAGCGCGGACGGAATAATGTCTGTTTTCCTTACACAATCCTTTAACAAGTGTGTCGCTTGGTATATTCTATCAAGAGTTAATTCCATTTTTTTACCCTTGTCCTTTCTGCACAAGTATACTTTAAAAGTTTCGTTTTCCGCACTTCCTTTCTGCAACCTCTCTTACTTTGTAATAATATCCTTAATCGAGCCACCGGGGGGAATCATCGGAAGGACTATTTCGTTCGGCTCAATTTTAACATCAATAACAACAGGTTGATTATCCGCTAAACAGCAAACACTTTCAAGGACTTCATTAAGTGTTGACATATCATCCGCCGAATATCCCTTTGCACCAAATGCCTCTGCCAATGCGCAAAAATCGGTTTTACGCCCGGTTAAATCGCTTTGTGAATAACGCCCCCCGTAAAAAGTCGTCTGCCACTGACGCGGCAAGCCCAGCGAACTGTTATTCAATATAACGATAATAATAGGCAATTTTTGCGAAACAGCAGTTGCAAGCTCAATAAGGTTCATTCCGAAACTGCCGTCGCCTGTAAAAAGGACTGTTCTTTTTCTGCCGTTAGCGATACAGCCGCCGATTGCCGCACCCAAGCCGAACCCCATTGCACCGAGACCGCCCGAAGTAAGCAAAGTCCGAGATTTTCCCAATTTATAATATTGCATTACCCACATTTGATGTTGACCCACGTCTGTTGCGACTACAGTGTCATCCCCGCAAAAACGCCTTACCGTTTGGATTACCTCCTTAGGCGCGAATTCGCAATTCTCGGATTCAGCCTCAATCTGCTTTAAAGCGTTAATGCGACTTAGCCATTTTTCCGAATGTTTTTTAATGTGTTCATCGGGATTCAGCTTTTTCAAAAGCTCCACCAATATTCGTTTTACATCACCGCAAAGCGAAAAATGCGGCGTTACATTCTTGCCGAACTCCGAATCGTCAATATCAATATGAATAATCGTCTTGTCCTGTGAGTATTCAACCACGTTTCCGGTAGCTCTATCTGAAAATCTCGCCCCCAAAACAAGCAATACATCACATTCTGACTTTGCCATAGATGAGGCATACCTCCCGTGCATACCGCACATTCCGAGATTAAGCGGATAATTGTTGGGAAGCGCGGACAGACCCATCATGCTCAATCCTACGGGAGCGGACAGTTTTTCCGACAATAACCGCAACTCTTTTTCCGCGCCGCTTGAAATAATCCCGCCGCCCGCATATATAAACGCCCTTTCACTGCGGTTAATTACCTCGGCAATCTCATCTAAGCTTTTACTGCGGCAGTCATCCGCATCGCCGCCGCTAACGGCATCGGCTAAAACCGCATTGTCGTCAAGACTGTCGGCAATATCGCTTTGAATGTTTTTGGGAATATCCACAAGCACCGGACCGCGCCGCCCTTCATTGGCTACACGGAATGCCTCTTTCAAAACACCCTCAAGCTCGTTTACATCGCGGACTATATAATTATACTTGACCATTGTTTTAGTAATGCTGACAATATCGACTTCCTGAAAGCTGTCTTTTCCCAAAAGCGGCACGGGGACATTCCCGGTAATCGCGACTATCGGAATGCTGTCGAGATAAGCATTGGCGATTCCCGTAACGAGGTTAGTTGCCCCCGGGCCGCTTGTAGCTATAACAACGCCCGTTTTCCCGCTTACTCGTGCGTAACCGTCCGCCGCGTGAGCCGCACCTTGTTCATGAGCCGTCAAAACATGATTAATGCGTTCGGAATTTTTATATAATTCGTCATACAAAGTCAATACCGCCCCCCCGGGATAACCGAATACCGTATTGACACCATGCGCAATAAGCTGTTTAATAACAATCTGCGCCCCGTTCAACTTTGTTTCCGCGTTTATGAGCATCTTAACCTCCTGTCCCCGCCGCAACCGACGCAATAACCTCAACCTCAGCCAGTACTCCGCGCGGAAGTGCCGCCGCCGCAATGCACGAACGCGCAGGCTTGTTAGAAGTAAAATATTTTGCGTAAATCTCGTTAAATGCCGCAAAATCTCCCATATTTGTTAAAAAGCAGGTGGTTTTTACAACATCGCTAAATTCACAGCCCGCCGCATTAAGAACCGCTTTAATGTTTTTCATAATTTGCTCAGTCTGCCCCCGCACATCGACTCCTATAATTTCTCCTGTATCCGGCGACAGCGGTATTTGCCCGGAACAAAACAGCAATCCCCCCGTAACAATACCCTGTGAATACGGCCCGATAGCCGCAGGCGCATCTTTAGTCGAAACAATCATCTTTTTTACCCTTTCCCTTTCTGCACAAGCGTACCGTTGAAAGTTTCGTTTTCCGCATTTACGCAGATTAACTTTCAAACTTTTACCCTTTCCCTTTCTGCACAAGCGTGCCGTTGAAAGTTTCGTTTTCCGCATTTACGCAGATTAACTTTCAAACTTTTACCCTTTCCCTTCTCTTTATCAATTTACTTTTTTGTCTTGTATTTTTGTGTAGCTTGTAGAATAGTACCATAAAAAATGTCATTTGTCAAATACTTATTCAAAAAATGTCAAAAAAATTTTAATATTGACTTTTAAACCGTCTTATGATATACTTTGCTGTGATTATTATCAGGAGGATTGGTTTGCCTATGCCGAAAATTAAAACGCTTTACGAATGTATAGAGTGCGGGAGAGAGTACCCGAAATGGAACGGACAGTGTGCCGGCTGCGGTGCGTGGAACACTATTGAGCAGATTGAGCAACAACCGGGAGTGTCGCTGCCGTCGGCAGTAAGCGCGGGGTATGCCCCTGCGGCTGTACGCAAGCTCGGCGACATAGACTGCGATGATGATGTCCGCATTGATACCGGGACGCGGGAGTTGAATCGTGTCTTAGGTGGCGGACTTGTCAAAGGCTCGGTAGTCCTGCTTTCGGGTGAACCGGGAATAGGAAAATCGACCCTATTGCTGCAAATATGCGACAATATGGCACAGAAAGTACTTTACATTGCGGGGGAAGAAAGTCAGCGGCAGATTAAAATCCGCGCCGAACGCCTCGGAATATCTGCCGACAACCTACTCATTGCGCAAAGTTCCGACTTATGTGCGATAATAGCGGCGATTGAGCGGGAACTGCCCGAAATTGTAATTGTCGATTCAATACAGACAATGAAAATAGATTCAATCAATTCCGCCCAAGGAAGCGTTACTCAAGTACGCGAATGCACTAATTTACTTACCGCAGTTGCCAAAAACAAAGAAATACCTATTCTTATAATAGGCCATGTTAATAAAGACGGCGGAATAGCGGGACCTAAAGTGCTTGAGCATATTGTGGACACTGTGCTGTATTTTGAGGGGGACAGGCGGCTGTCCTACCGGATTTTACGTGCGGTTAAGAATAGATTTGGCTCAACTAACGAAATAGGCGTTTTTGAAATGTACGAACGCGGTCTGCGCCAAGTTGAGAACCCGTCGGCAATGTTGTTGTCCGGGCGGCCCGGCGGCGTTTCGGGAATAAGTGTGCTGTGTACAATGGAGGGGGCGCGTCCTATTCTTGCGGAAGTTCAGGCATTGGTGACAAAAAGCGGATTCGCCGCGCCGAGACGGGTTGCAAACGGCTTTGACTATAACAGGCTATGCCTTATTTTGGCGGTTCTCGAAAAGCGGACAGGTCTGTTTTTCGGGAGTTGTGATGTGTATATAAATATTATAGGAGGGATTTCCGCAACCGAGCCCGCCGCAGATTTATCGGTAGCATTGGCTTTGTATTCCGGGCTGTGCGATGAGCCTGTGCCGGAAACTCTCGCAGTATTCGGCGAACTCGGATTAGGCGGCGAAATACGCGCTGTAAACAATACCGCCGAGCGTGTCCGCGAATGTTTGCGTATGGGATTTACACATTGTATCACGCCTAAAAGCGAGTTTTGCGCCGATGGAATAAAAATTATTAAAGCATCAAGCTTGGAGGAAATGTTTAAGGCGGTTAAGGAAGCATCAATCAAGCCTGTTTTATGAAGTATAATGCCGTGGTCGCGTACAAAGTTTCCTGCATGAAAGGGGGCAAAAAATTTTTACTCAAAATTCCCAAAAACTCTTGCAATTACCAAAAATCCATGTTATACTAAAATTACGCCATGAAATGCAGGTTCAAAAACGCTGATTTCTGCATAGAATGGTAGTACAATTAATTATGTCGTAAAAACGACAGAGAAATGAGGAAAAACATGGTGGGAAAGAAAATGTTCGTATCAACCCGAAACAGGAACAAAATTGTTTCGCTGTTTCTAAGCGCGGCTATGCTACTCGGAATTGTCACAGCCGTGCCGATGAGTGCATTTGCGGACGAAGTAAGTGCCGCGCGTTTCGAGTATGAGGGCTACACTATTGACTACAGTGTCGCCGGGGCGGGTAACAGCCCGAATGTTACCGTTACTATCACCAATACCGGCACGGAAATAATCCGGGATTGGGCATTGGTGTACGATGATTTCGGCGGGAATATCACGGGGGTTTGGGGTGCGGTTGTTTCGCTGACGGAATCCGGTATTTTACATGAAGAATTGGCGGCGAAATACAGCGATAACCCCGAAGTGTCGGAAATGTTGGAAAATTTTCGTAAAAAGTTTATTTCCGAGCTTGAGTACGTGGAAAGCGCGAGCAACCGCGGGATTTTGCCGGGTGAATCGGTGAGTTTCGGCTATACTTTGAGCGATGCAACAAGCACTCCGGGGTGGATTGGATTTGAGGCGGATAGGGTTGTTGCGGAGGTTGATGTGGTTGCGCCTGTTGTTGAGGAAGCGGCGGCACAACGGTTTGTCGATGTATTAGCGACAACTGCTAACACGTTGAGAACCACTAATAGTGATACGCCGTTATTGTGTACCCAGATGAAATGGTATTTTGTATTAGAGGGGAGCGGTGCAAATCAAACTGCAACAATTGTCGCTTGTTTCGTAAATAGTGATGTGATTGAAATACCCGAAACGTTGCGACCGAGTGCTGGGAATATGTCAAACTTAATGACCTTATGGAACGGAAAAAATCTCCCTGTTACTAAAATTGCTGATGAGGCACTCCAAAATTTAACACAAATTAACGGGGTTCAAATTCCCGGAACTTTTACGCACATAGGACAAAGGGCGTTTAGAAACTGCCTATACCTTAATAGCGTGACGTTTGACGGGCAGATTCCGCCTACTTTTGGCGCAAATGTTTTTCAAGGAATCTCGAACGCTTTGACAGTGCGTACACCTGCCAAAGCGGTGTCGCGGTACAGAAGTGTTCCGCAATTGTCAAGTTTTTGGAACAATGGTGATTTTGTTGTGTGTAGTGCGTGCGGCAAAGGGCGGAACTGTGTCTGTTCGTACAGATTGGGCGATGTCAACGGCAACGGGGCGATTGATGTTTTCGATGCGCTTGCGATTCAGAGTTATTCAATCGGCAACACAAGCATAATCGTAAACGGAAACGACCCTTGGCACGCGGCTCGAATTGTAACGAACGGAAACCCGGCGAATGCCGATGCAGAAGAAATTT
>Ga0099364_10015414_pt1 | contig 10075 bp, 11 predicted proteins | sample TergutTh196P3_FD_73070 | JGI IMG/M metagenome (GOLD analysis project Ga0099364, IMG submission 73070) | Microcerotermes parvus P3 segment gut microbial communities from Pointe-Noire, Republic of the Congo - Th196 P3 | ecosystem: Host-associated > Arthropoda: Insects > Digestive system > Gut ...
TTTTAATAGACGGCAGGAACGAAAAACTACTACTTATTTCCTTAAATAACTTATCTAAATCATACATAATTATATAAAAAAAAGTGCAAAATAAAGAAAAAACACGTTGTTTTTATGTAAAAATAAAAACTTTTGCATTTTTGTCATGCTGAAACAAATTCAGCAGGACAAGCATTTTTTACGTAATAACGTTTTTATAGGTTGCATTGCATACTATTCATCAGCCAAATTAATTCCTGTATTTTATTAGCCAAATAAATAATTGTAGAATATTATACACTTTCTGTTATATATAAAAATATCACTCCAAATACTAATAAAATCAATACTTTAGAAGATATATATTAACATATTTTAAAGTAAAACAACCTTTTGGCAAAGTTTTTTATACATAATTCGTATAGCATAAATAACAAAATGCTATATAGCATAAATAACAAAATGCTATAAAAATAATTAACTTTTAATAATAATATTTGGAGCAAATATGCCATTCGGAGTAGGCGGAAACGCAAGAATTAGAACAAATATATCAGCAGAAAATGCCTATAATGCTTTAGAATTATCTAATAGAGATATATCAAACAGGCAGTTAAGATTATCAACAGGAAAGCGAATAAATAATGCTGCTGACGATGTCGCAGGATATATTACATCAAGACATCTACACGCAAGAAACGGCGCATTAAGGTCATCATTACTAACCGTAGGTGATGGATTTAATATCACTAACATTGGAATGGATTCGCTTGATAATATTTATAGTTTGATGGTAACAATTAAAGAACAAACCGCTCAAGCAGCATCAGGTGCTATGGGAACAGATGAAAAAGTTGCCCTTGCTAAAGCCGCTTATCGTATGGTGGAACAAATACAAACTGTATGCGATTCTACTGTATTTGGTGGCAGACAACTATTAGATGGAACTTATTCGGCGGATTTCTATGTATCTACTAATGCAAGAAACGAACTACTTACTATTCCGATTAGTTTGGAATTTGATAATCCTGATTATGATATTAGAGGAAATTATTTTAATGTAAATTCTATGCGAGCAGGCGATTACTTTGCAGGAGTTATGGGACTTGATATGACTGACTTTTATATTGTTGGTGCAGGTGATGATATGGGTATATTTCATACCGATAGAATAGGACAGACGATGCAGAGTTTGGATGCTGCAATACAAAATATTAATAAAGCGGCTACATATCTTGGTAGTATTTCTAATAGATTTACTTCCCAAGAGGACTTACTAAAAGGACAAATAACAAATTATAATGCCGCTATTTCACGGATTGAAGATGCTGATGTTGCTAAAGAACAACTTTCTTTAATTAAATCGCAGTTCTTACAGCAATCATCATTGGCATCATTAGCACAAGCGAACCAAAATCCACAACACTTCTTGAAGTTGATACAAGGATAAAATAGCGTGTGCGTAGTAAAAACAGCATAGCATTGCTGTTAAAAAAGCAAATGTTTTTCATTTGCAATAATAAAGTAAATTAAAATTTTTATAAATATATAATAAGGTATAATAGTAATGAAAACTTTATCTAAAAAACAAAATTACGTTTTAACAAATTTGGCTGGCGAACAGCAAGAAATAACAACTAAAGAATTACTTGCTAAAACTATACAAGCAAGAATGATGTTGTTTTTAGAACATATCGGAAAGTTAGAACAATTTAAAGCAAAAATGGTGTGAAAAATATTAGGGAACTAAAAAAGATTTTTATAGGTCACATATTATATTTCATATTGTAAGATAGTGTTAGGGTTTAAATCAATTTCATTGACACCCCAACAAAGAACACCAAATTTGTCAATATAAACACTTTTAAACTTGCTTTCAGAAGCATAACGTTTAAAAAAAGAATGAGAACGATTATTGGCAAATAAAGACGATAGGTCTATAATTTTCTTTTCATTTCCTTCAAAAGTCAACTCTAATAAATGTTTTTTTAGAGGAACAACTTTTATGGGACGCTTTATAATTTCTTTGTTATTTTTTGTGGTTTTATTTGTTTTTGCCATATAAAATACTCCGTCCAAGCACAGCGTGTATATGAATTGGATGATGCTCATTTGTATAAAACTTAATTGTTATTCCTAAATAACTATAAAGTGTTGGCATATTCTTAAATAAACTAAAATGCAAAAATACGGTTTTTAAAAAATGTTATGCCATACCGAACTTGTTTCAGCATCACCATATTTTATGCAATTATGCAACACAGGGATGAATCCCTGTGTTAAAAAGACAATTATTTAACACTGGGATTTATCCCCGTGATGAATTATGAGATGCTGAAACAAGTTCAGCAGGACATTTATTTAGTTAATTTAAATTGAAAATATTTTTATAGTATTCTATTGTATTAATAATTCCTACTTCGAAAGGAATTGTTTGTTGCCACCCCAATTCATTAATAATTTTGCTTGCATCTACACCATAATGCCTGTCGTGACCTAATCTATCTTCTACATATTGAATTAATGCTTTAGGTTTATTTAAGTAATCTAATATCGTATTTGCTATTTCTATATTTGTTTTTTCTGTATTTGCGCCGACATTATACACTTCTCCAACTCTGCCATTTAATAAAACATTTAGTATTGCGTCACAATAATCTCGGACATTTATCCAATCGCGGACATTCATACCATCGCCATATATCGGTATAGGAAAATCATTTAAGGCATTAAATATAATTAATGGAATTAATTTTTCTTTGTGCTGATTTGGACCATAATTGTTGCTACAGCGAGTAATTAAGACAGGAAATTTATAAGTATAATAATAAGATAAAGCAATTAAATCGGCTGACGTTTTTGATGCAGAATAAGGACTATGCGGCTCTAATGGACTACTTTCTGTGAATTTAGAACTACTTTCTTCTGATAAAGAACCATATACTTCATCTGTCGATATTTGTATAAATTTCTTGTTTTTATAATCATTTTGCCAGTATTGTTTAGCACAAGTTAATAAATTTGCAGTTCCTAAAACATTAGTTTTAATAAAAACATTCGGATTTAATATAGAATTATCAACATGCGTTTCTGCCGCAAAATTAATTATATAATTTACATTATGACGTTTTAGTATTTCAGTTACAGCAGAAGTATCGCCAATATCAATTTTATAAAAAATATAATTTATGTTGTCATTAACTTTTATATTATTAGTATTTGCGGCATATGTAAGTTTATCAATATTAATTATGCTATTAAATTCAGGGATATTTATATGGTTTAACATATTAATAAAATTGCTCCCTATGAATCCTGCCCCACCCGTAATTAGTAAATTGTTATTCATATTTGCAAATATAACTATATTTATAAAAATAAAATTTTCTATATTCTGCTATGCCGTATTTGACAGCGTTGTTTTTTTTGCTAAAAAACGTATTTTTGTATTTAAAATTTCATTTATTTTAAAAAGTATGAAAGTATTCGCAAAAACATTTTTTGTAGTAGCATTTGTAATTATGCTGATAAGTCCTAATAATGTTATTTCTGTTCCTGCTACACCTGAACTTATTTCTATAACACAAGCCGATGGCTCAAAAGTAGAAGTATATCTTAAAGGTGATGAAAGATTCCACTGGTTTGAATCAAAAGAACAATTTACGTTGTTAAGAAATAATGACGGTTATATCGTATATGCAGTTAAAAATGTAAATAATGACCTTATTCCGTCCCAACATAGATATTGGAATGATGATGCACAAGCAATTCCAACAAAAGAAAAAGAAGATTTTATAAACCAATTAGATAAAAAACTTTTCTTTTCTAAACGTCAAATAGAGCAATTTATTGCTAATAATGAAGTTCCAAATATCAATACTAAAAATAACGATGACTTGCAACAATATAATGTAAATAATATACAAGGAGTTAGAAAATATATCGTTATTTTGATGTCTTATCCTGATTTGCCTTTTAAGAAAACAAGAGAAGAATTTCAAAGATTATTCAATGAAGAGAATTATCAAGATAATGGTAGTGGTTCTGTTAGAGATTATTATATTACTAATTCCTATGGTAAATTTACGCCTGAATTTGTTGTTTTTGGTCCCTATGAAACGCATTATACTATGGATTATTATAAAAATAATTCGCGTGATTTAGTTCGCGAAGGTATAGATTGGGCATATAATGATATGATATCTTCAGGAATTTATGAAATGTCTGATTTTGATAACACAGGCGATGGATATGTAGATGCAATAAATATAATATTTGCAGGTTGGGGCGAAGAAGCAGGATATACTCCTGGAATATGGTCACATGCATCTTATTTAAATGATAATAGCGTTTATTATGGTGGCAAACATATAAGTAGATATTGCTGTTCGCCTGAACTACGTGGCAGCAACGGAAATAATATTGCGGGAATAGGAGTGCTGTGTCACGAGTTTTGTCATACGTTTGGTGCACCTGATTATTATGATACAGATTATGCTACAAACGGACAATATACAGGTGCAGGTAATTGGTGTCTTATGGCTAATGGTAGTTGGAATTCGGGCGGTAATTGTCCTGCAAATATAAATATCTTTCAGAAATGGATTTATGGTTGGGTTAATCCTATTGATTTAAGCACGCAAGATATGGTTGTTACTAATATGCCTAATTCTGCTAATAATTCTGTGGCTTATAGGATAAATACTGACGTTGTAGATGAGTTTTATATTATGGAAAATCGGCAAAGAGTGGGCTTTGATAGGTATGTTCCAGGAACAGGACTACTTATATGGCGAGTCCATCAATCTATGACTAACGAGATACCTCATTATGCTAATAATGTAAATAGCAAGCATCCGCAAAGAATGTACCCTGTGTGTGCTTCAGCTATTTATGCACAACCGAATCAAAGTCCAAGTAGTTATGGAACTATTAATACAGCAGGAACTCCTTTCCCCGGTTCGTCAGAAAATACAGAATTTACTGACAATTCCATACCATCTGCTGTCCAATGGAACGGAAGAACAAATAATAGACCTATTACAAATATATCAGAAGCAAATTCTCTTATTAGTTTTAATTTCAAAGGAAGACCTGACGACCTGTTTAGAGTGCCACCCGAATATATTTATGATATTAAAAGTGCAAAACATTTTGAAGATTACTATACACCTTATAATGAAGAAAGTAATGGTATAAATTGGAGAAGAATGCAAGACCAAAGCCAAAATAACGACTGGGTACTTGAACTTAGAAGTTTTACCGATGCAGATAAATCGCAGAAGGATCATTATTTATTCCTGCCAACGTTTCATTTTTATAAAAATTATATATATACCTTAAAACTACATTACAGAGTATATAGTGGTATTTATCCAGGAAATATGAAAGTATATTTATGCAATTCCAAAAGCATTTATGATAAAAAACTTATTATGGATTTTGGTAATGAACTAAATAGATCTAATTGGTCAGAAATTTCTACAACATTTACTATTAATAATGAAGGTGTTTATTATATAGCATTATGTACTTATTCGGAAGGCAATCCTATGATTGTTTATTTAAGAAGCATATCTATCGGTGGCGTTCTCGGAATAGAAGAATATGATAATGAGAATAATATCCTTATATTTCCTAATCCTGCAAGCAATACGATACAAATAATAAACAATTCCGATGAACACATAGAAAGTATAGATTTCTTTGATATTGATGGCAAAAATGTATTAAAATCTGTGCCACAACAAGACGAACCAATCAATATATCTATGTTAAATAAAGGCACTTATGTAATTAAAATAACTACTAAAAATAAAATATATAAGAAAAAAGTTGTAAAACAATAACGTATAAAAATATGGACAGAAAAATGAACATCGTTCTAATAGCAATACTAATTGTAGTATCGGTGTGGAGCATATATAACAATAATATATATATACTAATAACCAATATTTGTGTTATATCGGGGGTCCTCATAGAGGATAAAATAAGAAAAGATATAATGAAAGAAAATGCAAATATCAAACGCATCAAAACTACAAAAAAAGTTATTCCCGTTTTGTATATAATTGGCGCAATATCACTAATAATATGGGCATACTCACGCTATTTAGATTAACTTTCTTTTATCCTTGCGAGCAAACTCTTATGTTTTGCTCGCAAGGAAAGAATATGGTTTCCTACAAATAATCGCATTTACAAGTAAAGTGACGTAAAAACTTTGCTTGATATGTAATTTTCATCGGACAGAGTTTCTCTCTATTATTATAAACTTCTATCACTGCTTCAGCAACATAATCTAAATGGCTTTTAGTATAGACACGTCTTGGAATAGCCAAACGCACTAATTCCATTTGCGGAGCAACATATTTGCCGTTTTCATATCTGCCGAACATAATAGAGCCGATTTCACAAGTGCGGATGCCACCAACTTTATATATATCTACTGCAATAGATTGACCTGGAAAATGTTCAGGTTTTATATGTGGTGCAAATCTTTTTGCATCAATATATAGTGCATGCGCCCCCGCAGGCAATACTAATGGAACACCATTATCGGTAAGTTGTTTTGCTAAATCAGTAGATTGATTTATCCTATATCGCAAATAATTTTCATCCACAACTTCGTTAAAACCGATAGCCAATGCTTCAAGGTCCCTTCTTGTTAGACCACCATAGGTAACAAATCCTTCCATTACGATAAGGTTCGTTTTGCATACTTCGGCAACATCGTCAATGTTAGTAGCAATGAAACCACCTGAATTAGCCATGCCATCTTTTTTAGCAGACATAGTTGCTCCATCAACATATTGAAACATTTCTCTGCAAATATCTATAACAGATTTATCGGCGTAGCCCTTTTCTCTTAACTTTATGAAGTAAGCATTTTCTGCAAACCTGCAACAATCAAAAAAGAAAGGTATGCCATATTTTTTGCAAATTTTAGATGTTTCTCTAATATTTTCCATTGATACGGGTTGTCCGCCACCACTATTATTAGTAATAGTAAGCATAACAACGGGAATTCTTTCTGTGCCATATTTTTTAATAGTATCTTCTAAACTATTAAGGTCCATATTACCTTTAAAATCGGCAATAACTTCAGGTTTAGTTCCTTCTTCGGTCGGCAAATCTAACGCCGTAGCACCTACAAACTCTATATTGCCGCGAGTGGTATCAAAGTGAGTATTATTTGGAATAATACTATTTTTATTTGCTATTGCAGAAAACAAAACCTTTTCTGCAGCACGACCTTGATGCGTAGGAATAATATGCTTGAACCCTGTAATATTACGGATAGCATCTTCAAATTTATAATAACTAATAGACCCTGCATACGCTTCATCGCCATCAAGCAATGCTGCCCATTGTTTAGAACTCATAGCAGTAGTGCCACTATCAGTTAGCAGGTCTATAGTAATTTTATCTGAACGCAAAGAAAAAGGATTATAGTATGCTTCTTTAATATATTTCTCTCTTTCTTCGGCTGTTGTAATGTTAATATGTTCTATTGTTTTTATTTTAAATGGTTCAATCTGTGTTTTCATATTTGATAACATTATTTTCTACTAAATTGCTATTTTTTAAAACAAAAATACAAAAAATAATAAATAAAATCATAAAATAACTTTACAGCAATTACATAGTTTTTAACGTTTTTTCTTTTTTTAGTTTTTTATTTGCTTCATATATTGATTTCTTTTGTGCTTTTATTCGCTCTTTATTCGCTTCGTTATATTCTTTAAATCGCTCTTTATTGGCTTCTCTATATGCTTTTTGATATTCTTTCATATTTTCTGTCTTTCGTTCTCTATGTGGTATATCTTTCTTAATAATTCGCTCTTTATTCGCTTGATAATATGCTTTAAATTGCTCTTTATTCGCTTGATAATATGCTTTACTTTTTTGATTAATTCGTTCTTTATTTGCCTGATGATATGCTTTACTATATGCTTTTTGATATTCTTTTCGATATTCTTTTATATTTTCTGTCTTTTGTTCTTTATTTCTTTTAGAACTATAAAAAACGCCTTGACATTCAGCAGAACAAAACTTACTTCTACCTTCTGTTATTACTTCTATACCACAATTTTGACATATTTTTATTTCATACATAATTTTACTTATATTTTTTATTTTTTTAATTTATTTGCTTCATAATATGCTCTATTTTTTTCTTTAATTAACTCTTTATTTGCTTCATAATATACTTTTGCTTGTTCTTTGTTTGCTTCATAATATGCTTTATTATATGCTTTACTTTTTTCTTTATTGGCTGCTCTATATATTTTTAATTGTTCTGTAAGTCGCTCTTTATTTGCTTCATAATATGCTCTATTTTTTTCTTTAATTAACTCTTTATTGACTGCTCTATATACTCCCTTATATTCGGCTATTCGCTCTTTATTTGCTTCATAATATACTTTTGCTTGTTCTTTATTTGCTTCATAATATGCTTTATTATATGCTTTACTTTTTTCTTTATTGGCTTCTCTATATCTTTTTAATTGTTCTGTAAGTCGCTCTTTATTTGCTGCTCTATATTTATAATTATATTCTTTTAACCGTTCTTTGTTTGCTTCTCTATACATCCTTGAATATTCTTTTATATTTTCTGTCTTTCGTTCTTTACTTGTTTTAAAACTATAAAAAACGCCTTGACATTCAGCAGAACAAAACTTACTTCTACCTTCTGTTATTACTTCTTTACCACAATTTTGACATATTTTTATTTCATACATAATTTTACTTATATTATTTTATAAAAACATACAAAAATAACAAAAAATTAGTCACGTTTTTTTTGTTTTAACACAATTTTAAATGAAATAATACAGTGAAACAACGTATTATACCGAACTTGATGCAGAATTACAGAGTAAAAAAGTAGTTCTGAAACAAATTCGGTATGATAACATTTTTAGATTAACATTTATCAATATTTTATATTTTTCATTTAACTATTCTGTAACCTAACCCTATATTAACGCTAAAATTCCTTAAATGATTGGCTTTTATATGGGCTCTTCCTTCTAAATCTATTCTGTCGGTTATTGAATAATAATGTCCCAACATCCAAGCAATCATTAAATTATTGCCTGCATTTTTTACATCTAATTTCAAATCAATTGTGTTTTTAATGTGGTATGAGCCAAGTTCTACGCCAATATAGGTGTTATTATTACTAAATCGCAAAAAGTTAAAAAACATCCCCATTCCAATAGAAACCTCGTTAAGCATATATCTTTTTTTGCTTTCATTTATCCCATAAAATTTATCATAATGAACACCCAAACTGAAAAAAGCATATTCATTAATTGAATTGCTAATGTTAAAAGAAAAATTATATCCTTTGTGAAATTCCTCGTCAGGTATATGAAGTCCCAGTAAAGTTGCCGTTTTTACAAAATTAAAAATTGGTGCTTTTTCAATGTCTTCTGTCTGTTCTTTAACATACTCTTCATCTAAATCTTGTGAATACACAGGCAACAAAAATATAGGACATAAAAAAGATATTAATATTAGAAAGTTTTTTTTCATATTTAGATAATTACTATCCGTATTTTTACAATTTATTGTTTTCTATTTTTTTGAAATTGATTGTGTATTAGCACAATTTCATCATCTAATATATGAATAATATTAAATATTATTTCATTTTCTTCACTTATTCTTTGTATTGCTTCGAGTAACAACTTATTTTCTAAATCTAATGGTTGCATTTCGTCACATAACTTTTCAATTAGATTAAAATATTCCTCGTTTTTATCGCATAATTTTTTAATATTTTCTTCTATTTTATGCTTTAAACCGTTTTTATATTTTGTAAATTCTTCTAAATTTTTAAACAACATTTTTATACCTCCTGTATTTTATACATTTCCTATTTTTACTTATGTTCATTAAGCCATCAATGCGAGATGGTCGGTGTTGTAAAATCAAATTGGATATTATCATAAACATTTGTAGTAATATTACTACACGGATTGTATTGGAATCCCCCCCCCCCCGTGGGGAAGTTTCTATATTATTTTGTTTGGGATTTTTTTCTTAAATGTGGGATTATGAGGGAAGAGTTTATTTTTTTGTA
>Ga0099364_10015415_pt1 | contig 10075 bp, 9 predicted proteins | sample TergutTh196P3_FD_73070 | JGI IMG/M metagenome (GOLD analysis project Ga0099364, IMG submission 73070) | Microcerotermes parvus P3 segment gut microbial communities from Pointe-Noire, Republic of the Congo - Th196 P3 | ecosystem: Host-associated > Arthropoda: Insects > Digestive system > Gut ...
TCTTTTTCCTGTCAAAAAACGATAAAAATTGCTTATTGTAATGCATTTTCAACCGCCTTTAATATCCCCTTGCTGCTTACAGTTGCTCCGCTTACTGTGTCAACATCAAGGCTTTGATGAAAAATTATCTGGGGGACAATTGTTTCAGCTTGTCTGCCTATTCTAGAAGCAATATGTCTAATGATGTCTATTTTTGTTATACTCTCGTTTTGGATTGATACATCCAAAACCACTTTCACGGGGGTGCCTCTAACACTGTATTCCCCGCGATATACACCGTCTGTTTTGCCAATGAGATTCGGCATTGAAGCTATTATTGAAGACAATGACGATGAACAGCTAACCACAAGAACTGTGACAAGTAAAATTAAAAACGCGCATAAATGTTTCATTACGCCCTCCTTATAGTTTTATGCAACTTATTGCCTTGATTATTGGCAATATACTGCATTATGTCAATAGGAAAATTTAAAAATCAAGAAAGCGTTTAATATTTCTTTTCACGGTTCTGTTCAAAGCCCCAGTCTCAATTTCATATAGCCTAGCCAAATCACGGTCACTTCATGCTTTCAGTCGAACATTACCTTTTGCAGCTGGCACAGATGATACCTTCCCAGACCCGCATGAACAACATTATTTGTGAGGAAATGATGAACTCGTTAGGTGTTGCGGCTCTGGTTTCTTATTACATTTATTTTGTTTTCTAACCATTTTTCTAATTCTATCCATTTTTTATACTCTGTTTGATCTATTTTTCTGATTGCATTTTTAGAAGCGACTATTAGTTTATTATATGATAATATTTTTAATGTGTCTTTATATCTTAATTTTTCTACTAATTTTTCTACATATTTTTCTTTGATAATTTTATTATAAATAGGGCAAATTTCCGATTCATAATAAATGAAATAATTTTCTACATTTATATTTTTCTTTTCAGATAATGCTTTACCAAAGCATAGATTCCTCATAAATTGATATTGATTGCCTTTAAAAGGACATGGACAAATATTTTCTTCATTATCATAAATGTATATTTTAGGAATATAATCCCAATATTTTATTTCTTTTGCAGTTAATGAACAATGACTTGTTTTATCGTTTTTTGGATTTGTTTGCTCTTTATAATCACCATTACATTGTTCCATTGGTTGCGAACATGATCCGCTATCACTTTCCATAAATTTGCATTCAAATAATAGAACGTTTTCTGTATTTGATATTACCACATCTATTTGTGTGGAAGGTTTTTCATTTAATAATGTATGATCAGTATATTCAAAATCAATATTCCAATCAGTTCCAGATTTATCAAATATTGCATTTATCAACAAGTCTTTATAAGGCGATATTTTAAGTAATCCGAAAACATCTATAACAACACCTTGCGAGGAATTTATCTTATCTGTGTCAATATTATTATGATATTTATGCCAATCAAATACTTGAAAATCGTCTATTGCATTCAATGAATAAGGAAAAATATTGTTCTTTATACTCTGTATCTTTAATTCTTCAATCATACATTAATCATATATTTTTTAATTTTTTTGTCAAGTATGCCAAAATCCGTTTTACCTAACTGCTAATATACAAACGAACATGAAACTAAAATTTAAGGATAAAAACCTATTTTCTTAGTTTCTTTTGGTTGTTCTAACAGATTGTTCAAAGCTATGATTATATCATTAACACGTTTGTCATTTTTTTCGATATAAAGCATAAGCAATTTACGCAGCTCATAGATTTGTTCATTTGTTTCTCCATGAGAAATTGCAAAATGCCTCATATTCACAAATATTCTCATAATCTGAATATTTACCTCAATTGCTTTGTTCGAATTTAAAATGCTGGATAACATAAGAATACCGTGTTCAGTAAAAACAAAAGGTTTGTATTTCCTGGTATCCTTGCTAAAGGTCACAAATTGTGACCTTAGATATTTCCATTCCTCATCTGTCAATTGAAACATAAAATCGGATGGAAAACGGCCAATATTACGCTTGGCAGCTTGATTCAATTGCTTTGTTTCTACTCCATACAATTCAGCCAAATCTCGGTCCAGCATTACTTTCTGCCCGCGGATTTCGTGGATCATGTCCTGGATAGGTATTATTGTGTTTTTCATGTATTTATCTCCTCTAGCCTATACGGCGCGAAAATGAGATTTGCTTTGAAATTTGAGAGAAAAACTCTAAAAATTACAAAATTTACCACAAAAAAGCTATATGGAGTCTTCACTCTATCATCTCATGATAGACTGATATGATATAATATATATAATGAAAGACCGAAAGAACATTCCAAAAACGGCATTACCCCGACTTTATTTTATTGACCGGGAAATTGCTTCGGGGAAATACCCCAACACAAAAACCCTGGCGAAAACATATGAAACAGGGATCGCCACTATCAGCCGGGACATTGAATTCATGCGGATAATGCTAAACGCCCCCATCGAATACGATTATATGCGGAAAGGCTATTATTACACAGAAAAAACCTTCAGACTCCCCGCTGCCTACACTTCCGCCGATGATATATTGGCCCTGGGTATGACGAAAACCCTCCTTGCTCTTTACAGAAACACTCCTATATATGATGCGGCAAGCCAGCTTATGGATTGCGTTACTGCCCCTTTGGAAGAAACCGAGAAGTCCCGTTGGTACGAAGACCGAATAATCGTGCCTCCTGTACCTTCAACACAATTTTCTCCGGAAATATGGCAAAATATCTGTGAAGGGTTACGGAAAAATCTAATTATTGATTTAGATTACCGCAATACCTGGAAAGGCTCCTACTTTTCCCGCCGAGTCCACCCTTATCAGCTTCTTTTTGACAATGGTTCCTGGTATCTATATGCCTATACAGAAGAAAAAAATGACACTCGAATCTATGGATTGTCTCGCATGAGAGAGGTCCGCCTTAGTGACAAAACATTTACATTCCCGGATGCGGGCGATTTCTGTACCCATTTCGACGGCAGTTATTTTGGCGCATATTCCGGATCAAAAAAGCAGCATTTCCGCATAGCCTTTTATGGCAACGGGGCTTTACGTATTCAGGAGCGCCGATGGGCAGCGGATCAACAGATTGAGGAAACTCAGGAAGGTCTTATATTGAGCTTTACCAGCGCCCAATACGGGAAGGTTCTGGAACTGGTAATGTCTAACGGCCGGGATGCCATGCCTCTTGAGCCTGAGGAACTTGTGCATGATTGGCAGGAAAATCTACGGGATATGCAGAAGCGTGCGGATTCTGCGAATTAGTGAAAAATTTTTTTCACACTATCGCTATATGATAGAGTGAATGTAATAATATTAAAGACAAAAGAGTATGTTTCATCATGAATTTTAGAGAAGTAAAAGTCGGTAAAATAGCGCCTGGAATTCTTTACAGAAGCGATAGTCCAATAAAGGGCTGCAACATAGGAACAATAGAGCATCTAGCAGCTAATGCCGGCATCAAATGTGTATTAAATCTTGAAGATCACAATTCTAATCTAGAAAATATTTCAAAAAAAATACCCTGGTATAATAAACTTGTAATTGACGGGTGCGCGATTGGTCTGAAAATGAACTTATCTATACCTGGCGCTGATTTCAACCAGAAACTCAAGAAGGGTTTACAATTCATGGTTGCTCATGAAGGCCCATATCTTATCCATTGCTTTGCAGGTATTGACCGAACAGGCTTTATGGCTGCTGTTCTGGAAGCCTTAATGGGCGCAACTATTCAAGAAATCAACAATGATTATTTATTATCATTTAGAGAAAAAGAAGAATTAACAAATCAAATTTTATACCAGCTTTCAAAAATGAATCACGGAGTACGAGTAGACAATAAAAACCTTCAAATTGCAGCGGTGAATTATTTATCAAATGATGTGAGGCTTTCAAAAGAAGAAATCATGAGGCTTGTTAAGGTTTTGGGTGATGAAGAGTTTGAAAAAATAATAGATGTTGTAGAATCATCTAAAGATGGTGAAATTGAGTATAGTGAGGAATTAGCTAATAGAGTTGTTGAAAAATTGTTTGCAGGAGTCTTGGAAGAAGTGCTAAATACAATTTATCACACAAAATATGGATTCCCTTAATGTTATCGCGGCTTGTTTTAATTCAAACCGTTTTATAAGCGCGGAGGCTACTTCCTTATATCCATCGTTGTTGATTATGCCGGATGTTACATCGCTGCCGCTTGCCTTTATTCCAAATACATCAAACGCGTCTTCTTCGTTGGAAATGCAAACGTCAACAAACTCCATGAGTTTGCTCATTACTTCCCCGGCCTTTTCCCGAGACCAAAGATTCACACGGTAATTAAGATCGCAGGAAACTGTTACACCTTTTGCGCGCGCGGCTTTGCACGCAGCGAGACATATCTCTGCCGCGCTGTCTGAAAGCGCCGGAGTAATTCCTGTAAAATGAAACCAATCAGCCCCTTGGAATATTTTGTCCCAGTCAAAGTCGGACTCAGCGGCTGCAGCGATAGCTGAATGAGCGCGGTCATAAATTACTTTAGAGGGACGCTGAGACGCGCCTTTTTCAAGAAAATAGATACCAACCCTGTCGCCGCCCCGGACTATCAAGGAAGTATCCACTGCGAATTCCCTAAGATTATTAACCGCGCCCTGCCCGATTTCATGCTTGGGAAGTTTTGTGACAAAGGCAGCGTCAATACCAAACCCTGCCAGAGAAACAGCGACATTGGCTTCGCCGCCGCCGTAAGTCGCTCCGTAAGATTTTGCCTGAACAAAACGATAATAGCCTTCCGGCGCAAGACGCAGCATAATTTCACCAAAGGTAACCACTCTTTTCATAAATACTCCTTAGATTTTATCTATAAATATATAGTATCAATTTTTGTTTTTTTATCATAGGCTGGTGATAGTCATCGTTTTAAGCTATACTCATCAACATGAATAGCGTAAATAAAAACTTCGACCCACAAAAAATCAAAGCGCTGGCGCTTGATCTTGATGGTACTACCCTGCTGCCGGAGTCGGTTCTGGGTGAACGTACTGTTAAAGTAATAAAAAAATTGATTTCCAACGGGATGCAGATAATTATCGCCACAGGCAGAGCGATTGAGTCATCTGAGAAATATTACAGAGCTATGGGCGCGGAAGGTCCCATGGTGTTTTTTAACGGTGCAGAAGTTGTTGATATTCCTTCTTACAAAATATTGGACGCTAATTTAATCGGTCTTGATGTGGTAGATTTTGGAACTGATTTGGCGCGTGATATGGGAATTCATTATCAGGTTTATTTGCCGGCGGGAATATCTCCAGATACCGGCAGGCGTGATCCAAAGCAAAAATGGGGAACGCTGTTGATCGAAAAAGAATCTAACGAAGCGGATTTGTACCATAAACACACGGGTATTGTTCCGGTTATAAAAGACCTAAAAAGCATTACAGCTTCGCCGGAACTACAGGGCTGTATCAAGGGGATGTTTATTACCGACCCATCTCTGCACGATGAGATTCGCCAAAGAATGAACGAGCGTTTTGGCAGCCGGATAAATGTAATACGCAGTTTCCCCACATTTTTGGAAGTATTAAATGCCGGAGTATCCAAGGGCGATGGGGTAAAAACCGCCATGCAATACAGAAAACTTGCACCGGAAGAAGTATTTGCCTTTGGAGATGAGGAAAACGACCTATCAATGTTTGAAGCTGCGGGTTTTTCCGCCGCCCCGGCAAGCGCCAGGGAAAAAATCCGTGAAAAAGCGGACATAATTTACGGCCCCATCGCCGATGAAGGACTTGCCGCTTATCTTGAGGAAACTTTCATATTTTGAATCCGTTCCTCAACACCTTCAAAATTACTGTCTAAAAACAGCATGTCGTGTATATTTTCAAGGGCGGCAGCAGTTTCTTTTTTCCACGGTTTTTCTTTTAATCTGTCAAGGGCAGCATACGCCGCTGTATCATCGTAATTCTCGCAGGCTGTCTTTATTACCAGAAGCTGTTCAGTTAAATACGCCGTATCTTCGATAACTTCCGCATCACAGTTATCCGGCAATGCAATAGAACCAATATCTCTTACCAAAGTTTCAAGGGATTCTATAAATGCTTCATATTTGGAGGTGATATATTCCATATCACCCCTCTTTCCGGCTTCCGTCAATGCAGACGCTGTTTTGGATATTTCATCTTCCCCAACATTGGCAAGCGCAGACTTCATTGCGTGCGCGGTAGTGGTAAACAATTTTATGTCGCCGTTTGCCACTGTTTTACGCAAAGTTACTACGGCTTCCTCTGCATCGCTGCGGAACAGTTCAAGCAGTTTTGGGTTTGTTTTGGTTTCCCGATTATGTTTATCGTCTTTTACCGTCAGCTTATATTTCGCGGCTTCTTCGGGATACTTATCCCTTACGAATTTATTCAAAACAGCATTTAAGTACCTGATGTCAATAGGCTTTGAGATAAAGTCGTCAAAGCCGTTTTCCTTGAACATAACATCGTTGCCTACCAATGCGTTAGCTGTAAGTGCGACAATCGCCCCTTCATACCCCCGCTGGCGCAGCTTATTCGTTGTTTCTATACCATCCATCTGCGGCATCATGTGGTCCATGAATATGATATCGTAGGTATTCCCTGCTTGTATTTTGTCGAGCGCCTCATAACCGCTTGATACAGCTTCAATTTTAAGCTCGTAAGGAAGCATTAACCCTTCCGCTACAAACAGATTAGATCGAACATCATCCACTATCAATATTTTTCCATACGGCATAGGATAGTATACAATTTGTACATTTTTGAACCGCCTGTTTCCTGAAAATGTAAAATTGCGAATTTTTTCGGAAAGCTCTTTTCCTATTACTTCCTCGTCCACAATTTCCTGCCTGACCGTTGCGGTAAACTTGCTGCCTTTGCCGTATTCACTTTCAACCTCGATAGCGCCGCCCATCATTTCAACGAATTTTTTAGTTATGCTCAAACCAAGCCCTGTTCCCTCAATATATTTAGTAGCCGAAACGTTAAAACGCATAAATTCCGTAAACAATTTTTGAATATCCTCATGTTTTATACCATGTCCCGTATCCTCGACAACAAAGCGCAGCATCAAATCCGAGCCTTGCCAGAAATGATTTACAAATAGTTTCACACTTCCTTTATCAGTATATTTTATGGCATTTGACAGCAGATTTGTTAGAATTTCTTTTAGCCGCAATTCATCGCCGCGCATTTTTGACGGCAGGTTTTCATCTATATCAAGAAACAATTCAATTGGCTTGGAACCTATCCGCATGATATTCAATGTTACCGCATCGTTAATAAGACTTGGCAAACTATATTCTGTGGGGACAAGTTCCATATTCCCCGTCTCAATTTTTGACATATCAAGAATGTCATTGATAATCGCAAGCAGATCGTTTCCGGCATCGTAGATATATTCCAATGCCTTTGTGTATTCGTCCGGCAGTCCGGGTTTTTGAAGCTGCATTTGCGATATGCCGACAATCGTGTTCATGGGAGTGCGGATTTCATGGCTCATTCTTGCGAGAAACTCAGATTTCGCCCGATTTGCCAGCTTGGCGGCTTCAAGCTGTTTTACTTCGGCAAACATATCTTCTGTTCGCGCCGCCATTTCTGTTATACTGCGTTCTAAAATTTCAATTTCATTGCTTGAATGTGAACGCGGTTTTTGTTTCGATTGATTAAAAAAAACAGGCAATGCCGCGCCGGGGCTGTAAGAAGATACGCCGTTTACAAGATTGCGTACTGGTGAAATCACGAGCTTTCGTACAGCATAAGAACCTGTTGCGGCAAATGCCAGAGATGTCAACAAAATGATAACGCCAAGTAATGTGAATACAAGTATTCGTTCTCCTAATACTTGGTCTATAGCAATAGCAACATTCGCAAGAGCCGCCGTACTGCCGTCCGCACGGTAAATAGGTTCGACCGCAATAAGCAGCCGGCCCCATTCCGTATCAACGATAAACGGGTCAACCCGTTCCCCTCTGCCTAACGCCGACAAAAGATCGTCATATTGTTCGCCTTCTAATGGAATAACATAACCCAAGTCCACTTCCCCGTTTTCTTCCGCATCAAAAATAATAATCTCGTCCCTTTCGTGTACTCTGGAAATATAAATATATGTAACGCCGCTTTCGCGCTGTTGAACTTTTAAATGTTCTAAAATGTGATGGTACTCATCGTCTTTCTCAAGGGTTGAAAGATACCGGTCAGCCGCTTCGCCGTCCATCGTGGAAGCCGCGATTTTTGACAACAACACCGCCTTGCTTGTGTACTCGGAATCAATACGGTCTTGATAAATAATTGTTAAAAAAACCATCATAACAATTCCTATGAACAGCGAAAGGCTGACTAGAATCATCATTAAACGGAATCCTAACGATCTTTTCCACGAGACTGGCAACTTGTTTTTTTTATCCAATTTCTGCAAACGATTTTTCATTAATAATAACTCCTGCTATGATATGTTTTTTATTTCTAGTTATGAATGAGCATTGATTCTTCCCGAAAATCATTGGCCACATTCAAAAAAGCCTCTACGATTTTGGGATCAAAATGTATGCCGCTGTCTTTCTGTATTATCTCCACTGCTTGTTCATGGGTAAAACGTTCTTTATATGGACGTTTGGAAACCAGCGCGTCATAGACATCCGCTATTGCCAAAATTCGTCCCTCTAGCGGTATTTCCCTGCCGCTTAACCCTCTTGGATAACCCGCGCCATTCCATTTTTCGTGATGATAGGCTGCGAACCTCTTTGCATGGTACAGGAAAACATCGTTATCTACTCTTTCTATAATCCGGCTGATAACCATTTCTCCCTTGTCACAATGCCGTTTAATAATATTAAATTCATCTTCGGTAAGTTTTCCGGGTTTATTCAATATAAGATCGCTTATGCCTATTTTACCAACATCATGCAACTGCGCCGATGACAAAAGTATATTTTTATCCCATTCCGATACTTCATCTTCATAAACACTGGAACGGAGAATTTCATCTACAAGGAGTCCGAGATAAACCTGCGTCCGCATAACATGACCGCCTGTTGTTTCGTCCCGGGTATCAATCAAATCTACTATAACGCCTATTGTAGCGTCATTGACTTCGCGCAGGGCTTTTTGGCTTTCTTTTATCAGCTTGTCCGTTTCTATGTGAGTTTCTATTCGTTTTATAAGTACAGGCGGCGAAAAGGGTTTATTGATAAAATCAAGCGCCCCCATTTCAAATCCTCGTATTTCCGCTTCTGCGTCATTTCTTGCCGTAAGGAAGACCACGGGGATTGCTTTCCATCTTTCATCCGATTTTAGTATCCGCATTGCCTCAAATCCATCCATTTCAGGCATATTAACGTCCAGCAGAATAAGGTCGGGTATTATCCTTTCAGCTATTTTGAACATTCTTTCGGCTGAAAGCAGGGCATATGTTTTATATACACCGTCCAATGCGGTTTTCGCTGTAAATAAATTGGATTTGTTGTCGTCGACTATAAAAATGGTTTTCATATACCCACCCCCTTCAACGCATTACCATGTATAAGTATAACAGAATACTTGGTCAAATGCTATATCCCGCGGTACCTGCCCTCCACTAGACGGCCAATGCCGATAAATTTCATGATTTTACTACGATTCACTCCGTAATGTATTGTATAACGGGACTATATTGACTATAATAACGGAGAAAACCAACCACGGAGGGTACTTTATGCCACAACAAACCTTTTCAAAAACAGCTTATCAGGAACTGGGCGATTTTATGTACGGAAAGGCTCTGTATCCTGTCGCGCTGAAAAACGGCATGGTCATAGGAGTGGGTACGGTATATCCTGAGATAAATTTTACACTCCCTACAATGTCCATAGAAAAGGATACTATGCCCAAAATAACGGCCATTTACCGGGAAATAATTACGGAAATATGCGTCAGGGCCAGAGAATTGTATGTTCCGGGTTTTATTGCAGAAATTGAAACACTGCCGCCGATGACATTCAATCCTGAATGGGGTATTGAGATTTGCAAAATCGTAGTGGATATTATAAAAGAACATGAAGCCAAATATGGAATAAAAGGGGCGGTGAGAATAACGCC
>Ga0099364_10015416_pt1 | contig 10075 bp, 7 predicted proteins | sample TergutTh196P3_FD_73070 | JGI IMG/M metagenome (GOLD analysis project Ga0099364, IMG submission 73070) | Microcerotermes parvus P3 segment gut microbial communities from Pointe-Noire, Republic of the Congo - Th196 P3 | ecosystem: Host-associated > Arthropoda: Insects > Digestive system > Gut ...
ATAAAAACTGCCCAGCGTTTGTAACGTTTTATCCTCACAATTTCTTCTTCTATTCTTATTCTACAGTATTCTTTCGAGAATACTTCTGTTTCTAAATCTTTTATGAGCATTCCGGTATGTTCGAATTTAAATCTTGGTTCTTCCTCTTTTAGCGAATACCATGTTTTGTCGTTCAATTCCTTCTTCGTTACGCGCAACAACTTTTCGCCAAAAGAAACGCTTTCTTTTGGCGGAATTAAGTCTTTTATATTTGTTTGCCAAAGCTCTTCTCTGCTTTTGCCAATTAATTGCGTTAGTCCATTGCTTACTGAAATCACTGATCCTTTTTTATCGGATACGCACGCTGGAAACGGAAAACTCTCAAATATGTCATAAAAAGTTAGTTTACTTGCGCTTTCAGAATTCTCTCTTTGAAAAACCAAATAGCCTGACAGTATCAAACCAATTAAGGTCAACAAAATTCCAACCCATGATAAAAAAGGAAGAACGTATTGTATCGCCAAAACAGAAATGATTATACCTTGAGCGATAAACTGCAGCGGCGCCAACCATATTACCAACCCAAGCGATGATGCCCTAAAATATAAGACTGTCAAAGCACAAATAAAAAAAACAGACAGAACCCACATCTCAATACGTACACTGCCTTCTTCAACAGAGAACGCGCGGGCAAGAAAGAAAATTGGAAACGCTAATACTGGAGGCGACGTTATCCAAGTAAGCATTTTTCTCATCGGGTAAACCTCAAATTAAATTATTTAAATATCAATGATTCGGCAGAAGGAAATTCAAGCGTGTAATTTACTGATATTTCAAATTTTTCACCTGGCTTTAACATTATATCCCAAGTTAACAGATTGTCTTCAGTTATTTCACCCGGAGTCGGATTATATTTTATATCCCTAATCAGTATTCTACTATTAGCAGAAACCGGAATCCGGTCTTTTACAGTTATGGTTTGTTGAGTCGGCATTCCATTCATTATTTCAATAGTGTAACCGTCATTAAGGTATCCGTTGTTACCCCACCATGACGAATCCGACTTTGAGATAATATTCTTTTTTTCCACATTTACAAGAGGCGCCGTTCCGAACGTTAACTCTGCTTCTTCTCCTTCGTTAAAGCTTCTTATCTGAAAGCTGGTGGACGCGCTGCCGTCAACATTGAACTTAGCGTTACTCCCTATTATAGCTTGTTTCAAAGGCGTTGTTTTCGCTACCAGGTATACAGCCTTTCCATACTCCGGAATACTGATTAAAGATGTAGTGGAATCAATAAAATAATTCCCTAAAGATATTTCATCAACGACCCCGTCTCCTTTAATGTCCCCTTCTGAATCAATAACGATTGAAATTAAGCCGCTTATCATCTGCGGGGGGCTTGGAGCAAACGCCAATTGCATCTCGCTGGTATCTGGTCGGGCGCCGGACTCATATACTATTGATCTCCTATCACTTCGAGCAATCGGTTCCACTTTGGGTCTTATATCCACTATCAGGGGAGGTAATTGAGGGACAGTGTTCCTGCGCTCCGGATTGTTTGTGTGGAATCTTACGGGAGTGTTAAAGGCGTCAAACCCTGTACGTTGAACCACATACGCATATAGCTTTGCGTCGATTCTTCCTGTTTGAGCATCAAGATTAAACTTGTATTCCGGCGACCAATGCGCGGCATTTGTAAAAGCTTCAATTTTTACAGTTGAGTCCGCATCCGATTTTCCGATTACTCTTATTGCTCTGTCGTGGTTATCTGGTAATTTGGAGCTAAATTCTTCCGTTAACGCGTCAAGTTTGAGTTTAAGTTTTTCGCGTTCATCGCTTAGATTTGAGATTTCAAGAGCGGCTCTTTCGTTTGCGTTCTGAGCTTCTACAAGATAATAAAAATAACTATCATAATTATTATCCTTAATTCGCATTTCACCTAGTAACTTTAGTGTTTGGACAAGAGAACCAATCTTTGCGTCAAGTAAAGTCATTTTGTCTTTGGTATCTTCGATTTCTGTTTTAAGTTCAAACAAGGAAGGAGGGACCCAGCCTGGTCTCCATATCGGAACCGTTCTCCATTCCGTTACCTGAGTAAAAGAAGAAGGTAACGCTATTTCAAAATTTCCTTCCAAATCTGTTCCGCATTCAAAAGTAAACATAGCTCCATTTGGGTAAAAATCAATTTTAGAGATGTTGGGATACTCTTCTAATGAGCCGGCATATGCTGTATTTATCAAGAAAAAATAGCTTAGAAGCAAAGTCAATTTTAATAAGAATTTCATTTTTATCTCTCCTATTCAAAATATGCTCTATAATACCTTATAATTAAGTAATCGGAGGGAAAATATTTGCTTAAATGTGGAATAATTGGTTTACCACTTTGTGGAAAGAGTACATTACTTAACGTTATTACAAGAGCGGGAGCGGAAGTTAAACCTTATGCAAGCGGAAAAACGGATCCGAATCGCGCTATTGTTAATGTGCCTGATAAGCGTTTCGACAGATTGGTTGAAATACTTGAACCAAAAAAATGTACCCCTGCTTCTGTCGAATTTGTCGATGTAGCGGGATTATCCAGAAATGCAAGCAAGGGCGCAGGTCTTGGTAATTCATTCCTTTCGTTTGTTTCTGAGTCTGACGCTTTGCTTCATGTTATCCGGATGTTTGACAATCCGGATGTCATACATCCGGAAGATACAATCGATCCTGTTCGCGATTGGCAAATAGTTGAAATGGAACTCATATTCCGCGACCTTGGAGTTATAGAAAACAAGCTTTCGAGACTTGCCGCCAAGAAAAAAAACACTCCAGAAGAAATCGCGGAAATTTCTCAGCTGAAGCGGCTTCAAGATTTTCTCATGGAAGAGCGCCCTCTTCGAGAGTTCGCGCTTACGGAGGATGAAAAACATGCTCTTTCCGGCTATACGTTTTTAACATTAAAACCAGAGCTAATAGTGCTTAATCTGGATGAATCCCAAGCGACTCTGTCCGGGCAGGATGAAGCTTACGTTAAAAAGCTCGGGGATATTGCTTCATCTCGCGGACTTGAGATGATAAAGATTTTTGGAAGAATGGAAATGGATATATCCGAGCTTATGCCTGAAGAGCAGATTGAATTTATGAATGAACTGGGGCTAAAAGAGTCGGGCAGAGAACGTCTCATAAATGAAGCATATAAACTGCTTGGGTTGATATCTTTCTTTACAATCGGAAAAGATGAAATCAGAGCGTGGACGCTTCGTGGCGGGAGTAACGCACTTTGCGCGGCGGGCGCCATTCATTCCGACTTTGCTCGCGGTTTTATTCGCGCGCAGGTAATTCATTATAACGATTTTATAGCAAATGATAATTCTATATCAAAATGTAGAGAAAAAGGAGTTTTGCGACTTGAGGGCAAGGAATATATTGTTAAAGACGGAGATACGATTGAAATTAGATTTAATATTTAGCATAAAATAACAAGGGGGATTAACAGAAAATGCAACTAGGACTTGATGAACTGATATCAATGCTTCTTGCCAGAATGGACGGCATGAGCATGGAGGACGAGAATATTAAAAGCCGTTTCAATATAGTATCTCGAGTACTATATAAAAAAGGAATTCTTACTGATCAGGACATAATAGATTCTGTTAAGGAAGAACATAAGGTATTAAAAGAAATAGGGTTGATTGAAAAAGAGCCTGATCAGGCAAGCGTTGAAGCTATCGCTAATAGTATAACGCTATGGCTAAAAGGCGATTCTTCCACTATACGCAAGAGTATGGAAGAATATGAGCGCAAAATACAGGAAGCTATGGCAAAGCAACAGCAAAAGTCAAAACTGGATGTTGCTCCGGCTGCCGCTCTTCAGCAACTTGACCGCATCAGCGGAAAACAGTCCAGCGGTAAAAAAATTATATTTTAATTAAGGACAATAATTAAATTGATGAAGATAGCAAGTATTTGGGCCTATATAGGTAAAAAACCAATTCTAGTTGCAATTATGGACATAGTTTCAGCTTTTTTTGGAGTGTACATAGGTTATGCCTTGCGATTCACGATTTTTTTACCTAGTATTTATTGGAGAGATTTAATAATAATCGGTTCAGTATTTTCTACTTCTTTAGTGTTAACTTTTATTTTTCTTGGCGATTATAGGATACTTTGGACCCAGAGTACAATTGAAGACTATACGGCGTATGTAAGGCACTATTCTCTGGGGGTTCTTATTTTTGTCGTTGTTTTAGCTTCTACCTCAATAGCGTTTATTCCACGTTCAAGCATGGGCTTATTGATATTGGCCGGTTTAGTCTTTTGCGGAACGCTCAGAGTATCATGGAGAGTATTGGCGCCGGAGCGATTACACAAAATCACGGGCAAGAGAACAATAATCGTAGGCGCAGGAGAAGCCGGTACTTTATTGGCAAGGGATCTTAATAGTAAACAAAGTGAGTTTATGCCCATAGGATTTGTCGATGACGCGCGGGATAAAGTTCGGCGTTCGTTAGCCGGTCTGCCCGTTTTAGGTAGATGCAACGAGTTGGCAAACGTTATTAAGGAAAAGAATATAAGCGTTGTTCTTATAGCTATGCCGGCAGCTTCGAGCAAACGCATCCGGGAGATTTTTGACATAACGGCGCCTCTTAGAGTATCCGTTAGATCATTGCCTAGCTTAAGAGAGCTGGCAGGAGGTCATGTTGCCGCTGTACACCTAAGGGAAATAGAGCTTGAAGATTTACTGGGACGCGAAGCGGTAGATATAGACTCAGAAGGAATTTCTTCATTAATTAACGGTCGGACAGTTCTTATTACAGGCGCGGGAGGGTCAATTGGAAGCGAAATAGTAACGCAGTTGCTTGATAAGAATCCCGAAACGCTTCTTTTGCTTGGGCACGGGGAGCAATCAATATATACTTTGCTTGAAAGATTAAGAAACATTACAAATCATTCTGTCCCTAAACTTGTCCCTATAATAGCTGATGTAGCGGATACGCTTGTTATGCCTGAAGTTTTTAAGAAGTGGAACCCAAATGTAATTTATCATGCCGCAGCACATAAACATGTCCCCTTAATGCAAAGCAACCCGCTTGAATCTTTACGCGTAAACGCTTTTGGGACATATCAGCTTGCAATGTTAGCCGGAGAATTCAAAGCGGAGCGCATGGTCATGATTTCAACCGATAAAGCCGTCAATCCCACAAGCATAATGGGAGCAACAAAACGAATAGCGGAGCTTGTGCTTAACGAGGTTCAGCAAGATTTCCCTCAAACCGCGTTCATGGCTGTTCGTTTTGGCAATGTTCTTGGCAGCCGGGGCAGCGTCATACCGAAATTCAGAGAGCAAATAGCAAAGGGCGGTCCTATGACAATAACGCATCCAGATATGAAACGCTATTTTATGCTGACTTCAGAAGCAGTGAGTCTTGTACTCCAAGCTAGCGCTATAGGAAAAGGCGGCGAAGTTTTTGTCCTTGATATGGGCGAACCTGTAAAAATATCCGATATGGCTGATATGCTAATTCGTTTGCAAGGCTACATTCCTGGAGAGGAAATCAAGATAGAGTATACAGGAATAAGGGACGGGGAAAAACTATTTGAAGAATTGTTTTACGATATGAAGCATGTTGATACTACCTCTCACGCTAAAATATTTTCGTCCAGGCTTAATATTTCAAATGGCGTTTCAGAACAGGTAATACTTGCCATGAAAGAGGGACCTGAAAACGTTGTTTCTTCAATAATTAAAATGGTCCCGGAATTTACAAAAAATTAAGGAGGATATTAAATGCGTTTGGTTTCAAACTTGTTATTCACTTTTACATTGATACTCTTGATTTTCATGACAGCCATACCGAGCGCCGCAGAAGAAAGCAACGCCACAGTTCCCGAGTCGAACATGCAAGCCGCTTCAGCAATCAACGCTTTTGCGATTGACGTTTACAAACAACTGGCGGCGGAAGGCGGCAATATATTCTTCTCTCCATACGGCATCTCGACTGCCATGGCTATGGTTTATGCGGGAGCGAGGGGCGATACTGCAGCTGAAATGGCAAAAGTTCTGCATTTTACTGATTATCAATCAAATATACATGCCGCAATGAAGTTTTTAATTGACCGAATAAACGCCATTATTGGAGAAACTGGAGCTTTAAACGTAGCAAACCGACTTTTGCTAGACAATAGAGAAGGACTCATGTTGGACTACTCTTCACTTGTTTATGCATACTACGGTGTGAACGTAGCGCCGGCAAATTTTTTTGACGCCTTAGAGAAAACTCGCTTGGAAATTAATGAATGGGTGGCTCAAAATACCCATAATGCGATCAATGACCTCTTACAGCCCGGTGAGGTGACTGCTATTTCAAGGCTAATTTTGATCAATGCGATTTACTTCAATTTCGCGTGGCAGGAGCCCTTTGATAAATCCTTGACAGCGGAAGAACCTTTCCGCATAAGAAAAGATACGGAACGTAGCGTTCATATGATGCGAAGGGCTGGATATTTCCATTACGGAGAAAATATGGACGCGCAATGGATAAAAATCCCATACAGCGTTCCGGGGTTCTCCATGACTATTTTTCTGCCGCGCGAAAACGAATCCTTCACCCAACTGGAGGAACTCGAAAAGCAACTTACTCCTAATGCGATAGACTCGTGGACATCGGATATGCAATATACTATGGTAGATTTCATTGTGCCGAAATTCAAGGATAGAAGCCGCTTCCATCTTGTTGAATTATTGCAAAAACTGGGTATTAACATAGCTTTCGACTGGAGAAGAGCGGATTTTTCCGGGATGGTGGAAGAGCCGCGCGTAAATAATTTTTCACTTTGCATTTCTGACGCTATTCACCAGTCTTTCATTGCTCTGGACGAAGATAAGACGGAAGGAACAGCTGGCGCGGCAGTTTCGACGGAAATCGGACCGGGTAACGTAGACTCAAATACCGATATTCAGTTTCGCGCAGGTCATCCGTTCATTTATTGCATTACCGATGACTCCGGCGCTATTCTTTTTATGGGGCGGTTTGTGAATCCATAATATATGTACATGATAACGACATATTATCGCTTCCCCTTGATAGCGTTTTTTTGAAGTCGCATAGATGTTTTTTGCATATGTCTATAAAAGGTACATATTGTGTTTAGATTAACTTAATACTCTGGCTACCGCACATTAGAATTTTTTATTGTAAATTAACGACTTATAAGGTTTTGTGAGGGAGAATGAGCGTTGTGAAAAGAGGATTATTAGCATTTACGGCGATTTTGGCGTTAAGCTTTATCTCCGTTGCTTGGGCGACGCCAGGCAATTCGCCGGACGATCCTATTTTTATCTCAACACCGGCGGAGCTTGACGCTGTACGAGACGGGCTGAACAAGCACTACAAATTGAGCAACGATATTGACTTAACCAACTATCTTGCAAGTGGCGGCGCGGGTTACGCCAAATGGGGGGCAGCAGGCTGGTTACCCATCGGAGAATATAATACAAGAAGATTAAACTCCACCTTTAGAGGCGGCTTAGACGGAGACGGGTTTAAAATTACCGGTTTGTGGATTAACCGGAGTTCAAATCATGTTGGTTTATTCGGGTACGTGGTTAACGCTGATATTAAGAGCCTTGGCATTGAGATTGCCGATAGAAGCGTGAAAGGCAACAATTCTGTCGGTGGAATTGCAGGATATATATCCAGTTGCAACGTCACTAACTGTTATGTTATTGGTGATGTTAGAGGCGCCGAAATTGTTGGCGGTCTGGCGGGATATCAATATAACAGCAACATTACAAACTGTTACGCCACGGGCAGTGTTAGCGGCGGAGAAACAGTCGGCGGGCTGGTGGGATTTCAATATTTGCGCAGTACAGTCGTAAACAGCCACGCCACTGGTAGTGTTTCAGCATTTGATCGTTTAGTCGGCGGACTGGTTGGATATCAATCCAGAAATAGCAGCATTACAAACAGCTACGCAACAGGCGATGTTGAAGGAAGCGCTGAGATCGGCGGGCTGGTTGGTAGCCAAGCCAGTAGTAGTATTACAAACAGCTATGCAACAGGCAAAGTCAGCAGTAAAGGTTGGTATGTCGGCGGGTTGGTTGGAGGGCAGAATAGGGGCAGTATAACAAACAGCTATGCAATAGGCGAAGTCAGTGGAAATTTGTCTGTCGGCGGACTTGCGGGATATCAATACCAAAGCGTCATTATGTATAGCTACTCAACTGGCAATGCCATAGGTGATTATTATGTCGGCGGGCTGGTGGGAGGACAAGAGAGCGGCTACATCAAAAGCGGCTACGCAACGGGCAATGTCGGCGGAGGTAATCATGTCGGCTCGCTTGTGGGATTTCAAAACGGCAACAGCGTCAACAGAATCACAGATAGCTATCGTTATCAGAATTCAACAGTGAATGGCGTGGTACTCAGTGACGACGCGCCGAGCGGCGTACACGGCGGCATAAAAATAGCCGAAGAGCTTTCTACCGAAGCTACATACTCGGGTAATTCCTGGTTATTCAACGATTCCGCGCCTGCCGCCGGTACGTGGCATTGGGACGAAAGAGGATTCCCAAAATTGAACCTCGGAACTGAGAAATTTCCTTTCCCCTGGGATCCAGATTAAACCAACCATGGGACTGTGGGCGGGACGATGTGGGCATCGTCCCCTACAGCCTTCAAAACCATTGCAAACGCTAAATAGAATCGTAGGGGCGGCAATCTGCCGCCCGTGTTTGGTATGCGCGAAAAAATATGGCGTTCTGCTGCCCGTTGTTGTTAACCCTTACCATTGATTTATGGAAATGTACGGGCGTTTTTAGAAAATTGATCCCGATGTAGTATTGTCCCCTGCATGCCATTGTCCTGTTTTGCGCGTGTCCGAATTAGGTCAACCGCGGCGGGTTGCCCCTACTTCGGTTATTTTCATTCTGTGTCCACAGTTTTTGTGCGTATTAATAAGCCATAATCTTTGGCTTGTTCATGATTTATAACAGCAAGCTCCAATCGCCAAGTTTTAATATGTCTTTTGAGTTTTATATGCAAAGCGTTGGAAACAGGCGGAAGCCATTCGATATTATGACCATTGATTACTAGAAGCAATTTAATTTTCGCTATAAAATAGTCTGCCGACTTGAAATAATCAGGCATTTCTTCATAATTGTCAACCAGACGCTTTAAGACAAGCGCGAAAAATAAATCTATTGAGTGAGTAAACTTGTAATAGATAGTGTCAATGAAGCCGTCAAAATCAGCTTTATTCCCCGGTTTCGGTGAACTTGATCTTGCCTCTATCATTAGAATTTCATCATTTTTACGGCGCAAAATAAATTCAACTGTACGAACGCCACTTGGCATAGATTTATACACGGATGATTTTTCCACGTGAAATAAATCTGCTTTTACATATTCCCCGAATAGCATACCTGATTCAGAAATAGTGATACTCATTCCATCACCTTCATGACTTCCTCTTTGTATAAGTCAATGGACTGCTTCAGAATACTGTTGTTTTCAAGCATTGCAAAATCACTCTGGCTTTCACAGGAAATTTCATTGCCTTTTTTATATAGCGCGTGGTAAACCACTTTGCTATCCCTTTTCTTTCGAACTTCAAGAAACTTAGCAAAAAAATAGTCGTGGGTGGCAAAAAACATTTGGACGCCCGTCTGCTCCAGTGTAAGAATGATATCGACAAGATCGGGTATCAGCCTTGGGTTCAAATTTGCTTCAGGTTCATCCCATATCAAAACACTATCTTTTTCGAGACGCCCTGTTTCAATCAGCCGATATAATAACCCCAGCTTTTTAAAACCTTCTGCTTCTGTGGCAAAGCCGATAAGGGTTCCATCTGATTTTTCAATATAATAGCGGTCGTTCTTATATAAAACCTTACCGTCAATAACATTGGAGATTTTGTTTAATATTACAAGCTTATCTTCCACCAGTTTTTTTATTGTGGAGACGCCTGCTTTATTAAGTATATCGATCAAAGTAATATCAAAAGGCAAATTTCGGTCTATAAAATCCTTTTCCAAACCACCATGCGTATAATTCGTTGTCTTATCAGCCAACGCCTGACGCGCATATGCTTTGGTTTCTGTATGATATTCA
>Ga0099364_10015417_pt1 | contig 10075 bp, 5 predicted proteins | sample TergutTh196P3_FD_73070 | JGI IMG/M metagenome (GOLD analysis project Ga0099364, IMG submission 73070) | Microcerotermes parvus P3 segment gut microbial communities from Pointe-Noire, Republic of the Congo - Th196 P3 | ecosystem: Host-associated > Arthropoda: Insects > Digestive system > Gut ...
TTGATGGCTGCCGCTGACATCTTCATATGGTCTGCCAACTCCTCCGTCGTCGGAGCACGCCCCAATTTATCCTCCAGTTCCACTTCCGCACTCTCCAGCTGTGAGGCCAGAAGCATCGTGCGTTCCGGAACGCTCAACACATTCATCTGCGCACGTGCGTGCCGACGAAGCGGCAATAGTGCGTGAGATAAATAGGTCGATAACGAAGACGCAGCGGGGTCGTATTTGTCTAAGGCTTGCATCGCCAGTATTTTCCCGCGAATGGTCAGATAATTCCTATCCCCGGAGACCTGATTGACCGCTTGGTTGATAATGGGAGAAAGTTTGGAAAGCATTTGATCCCGATTGGCTTCAGTAGGCGATTTGCGCCACTGGTAGTAAGGCTCGGCGTACTCCGGTTCAAGGCGCACCTTAGGCTTCTGCGGCGCATTAAGTTCCGCCACATTATCCCGCGATAAAAATACATTAGACAAGTTCAACGCACCCATCAGCTCAATAAATCAAAATCTTTTTCCGTCCACGACGCAAAACCAAACGGTTCGCCCTCATAAAAAGGCATTTCGTCCCAGTCGTCTTTCTCCGTCGACCCTTCAGCGGGCATCGCTTCATAATCTTTTGCTATCCGGGCATACCCTACTGAAAACTGCGATAAGGCAGTGGAATTCATTTTATCAAATGTAAAGCGGACACCCATAACATACCCGTCGTAAGTGATGTCTTCTTCTTTATTGCCGGTACCAAACGCACCGGTTTGCCCGACACGGAACCGCACAGTTGAACCTGCACAGATGTCAAACCGAAGCGGAGTAGTAACACTTGCGATAGCATCCTTATACTGATGCTCCAACAAAATACTCTTCGCCAGATAACTGGAAATGCGTCTTACCTGATCCCAATTCTTTGTCCAAATGTCTTTCAAAGTCTCCTTTGAGTTTTGTAAGGCGGTAAGACTCGCCGCCGTATGGGAAATCCAGCCCGGGGCTTTAGCAACCAGCAAAGTACCAGGCGTATCCAAAGTAGCTACACCTGCGTAAACATCCGCAAATGTCCACTCGTCCGCCACTACTGCGCCTGTAACCGGGTCTTTAGGTGCGTCTGAAGCCTCGGGCAGCACCAACACCGTAGAAACCGGTCTAAATTGCCCGGACTCACTGTCCACGGAGATCACACCGTCGAGGTCTTTCACGGAAATTCCGACTCTCTGCGGGTTAAACACGGGATGGAAAGGGATGACCAGCGCATCTTCCGCCCTCGGCACTACCGCATAAGAAAACAGGCTGCCCCAATGAAGAAGCAAAGAATAAAGGGTGTTATTCTGCACTGCTTCCGGCGAGGACACTGTGAACACTTGTGTAAGCATCTGCTGCACGAGATCGCCCCCCGAAGACGCAGATTCCATCGCACGTACCTTTAACCCCGGGGACTTAGAACTACTGCTGCCGGGAACTTCCTGAACCTCCCCCTTCAATTTTTTCACAATATCTTTCGGCGAATATCCAGCAGGCAAAAAATCCGTAACCGATTTTAGACGACTATTTGTACCGCCAGCGACAGTATTTTTCACCCAATCGGGCAGCCATTCCAATGGTTTTTCTGCAAAATCAACCCACGCATTCAACGTCTTTTTCAGCCCATCTTCCGTCAATTCGTTGACCCCGCCGGAAAACTTATCCGCCGTTAAAATCCGTATCGTCTCGTTAATGTAAACAGGAGTGCCGGTATAGGTATCCGTAAGATACTGCCGTAAAATCGGCACATTATACCTGCCGCCGGATGCTGGATGTATGGCAGAAGAGATACATGGGAACAAATCCAATACACAAAGCCAGTGCCGCACCCGCAATACCACCGAAGTCACCCGATTGATATACTGTGTCGGCGTAGCGATGATGAACCCGTCGAATACCTTCTGCTCCTCGCCGGTCTTTTCATTCTTCACATAGATTTCCGCACGGCTGTAATGATCCTGATTAATTTTGCCCTCCTTCATCAGACCGTATGTTTTCGACGGCGAAGGACCAGGCAAACTATTCAAATTGACCCCCGTGGCTAAAACAATCACCGCTTCCGGAATACTGTTCATCGCCGTGCGAATATCAAACGAAACAAGGGGGTACTCTTCCGCACCGCCACCAGAATTTGTCGCGATTTTAACCTTTGCAGTCAGTACAAAAAACTTGTGATCAGGCATTATCAGTCTCGCGGAAGTAAATGGGTGTTCAGCCGAAAGGAAAAGACAGGCCCCCCGGGATCAGCAACCGATATCGAGTGGCTGTGCAATAGCCCCTTAAGCATCGGTCCGCTAGGGTCGGGTTGGACGGCAATCACCGGCGGCAAATGTTGGGTGGTTATACTCCATGCGGCTGGATCGCCTGCGGTCTGCGGGCCTGTTTGCGATTGCATAAATTTGTCATTCCGCGCCGAAGTGCGGAAATCCTGATACTGTCCGAGCATCCAGCTTAGCCCTGATTCATGCCCTGTACAATCAGTGTACAGCATTCCCAATAAAACCATTGACCCTAATTTATCGCCCCCGACATTCAAGTACAAATCGTTGTCCGCCGCATACGAAACCGTCGTAAAGACTGATTCAGAAATGTCTAACCCCGTCAATAAAACCACAGAGCTGGATACACTCCTCCGGTTTGAAAACCTACCTGTGGGCGAACTGTTACCGAGTATCGACGTCGAAACATCCTGAGAATTATCCCAAAATGCCGAAATTTTCTTCTGTACCCCGCTTCTCTGCGAAGAAGCTACAAGGATTCCTGCTTGATTCTCAAATATTGTTGTCATAGTCTTATGCGTGTCCCATTCCTTCCGGCAAAGAGCGGGGAATACCTGTCATCGACGGATAATTTTGATCTGTTCTAAGCATAACATCCCCATTCATAAACGATGCCCGGTCAATATGTAAATTAATACTTTTGGCGGTCAGCGTCACTGTGTCCGCTTCATAGGCAGCGGAGGATGCCGCAGACGGCGTAACGGGTGTGCCAGCAATGTCCGTCATGTGCGGCGGCTCCATTCTTAATCTGTCAAGCGACTCCGTTTCAGGGGACAGTGCGGGTAAATGTAGTCCTGTCAACTGTTCGCGGAATCTCGCCACCTCTTCTGTCGCTCCCCGCAATTCCTCCTTAAAGGGTCCATACTCCGCTGCAACCTCCTTCAACCCTTCTGTAAAGACCTGCGCCGTTGCTGCCGCCTCTGTTACCGCCGTCGTTGCCGTAGCAACGGGGGTGTCGCTATCCGTGAATTTGCTTAAATCAACAGTATCCTGCTTCGGCGTATAGACCCCGTCCTTAAGCAAACCCATCTGCTGTTCGATAAACTCCTTCGCCTCCGGCGTACCAGCGTAATGCCGAAGAACACCCAGCAGCCGCTCTTCGTCACCCGCAGTGTGTTTCTGAATGATGTCATACGCAGAAGCATCCATCCCGAAGTCCTGCCATTGCCCGTCTGCACCCTTAAAGCGCATACGTCCACCTTCTCGGCGCAAATCGTAGTCCAAAAGCTGCTGCAAATGTTCTTTCGCAAGCACACTGGGATCGCTGTTGGGGTTATCGGGGTCCAATATCCACTCTATTTTCTCCCGCCAAGACATACCTTCGGTCTCTTTTGCTGTCTTAAATGCCGAAACCCCTAAACTGCGAAGCCTATGATTTTCGTCCGTAAAATGGAGATCACCGCTGATCTCTGTAAACCCGAACTCCCCCTGCGGACGAAAGGTCAGGGTGTCCATCAGAATATTGTCCGCAGCAATCGCTTGCCACTTGCCGTCCTTGTCCAAATACTCAAAGGAATCATGCCCCAGTTTGCGAATGTACCGTCGTTCTTCCGAATCCTTTACGCCCTGTTGCAACTGAACCATCGCAGAGACCTGGTAGTCCTCCGCAACTTCGCCTTGCCGCAACACCGTAAGCGAAGTCCAATCAATCTCCAAATCCCGCTCAATAGTGCCCAATGCCCGTACCTGTGCGGCACGTTCCGGATCACTCAGGTACCGTTCGTGAGTGTTTAGGGCTTTACGAACACCCGCGCCTGCGTCAGACACCGCCGCTTGCCGCCCCCGAATCGTTTCCGTCCTGATTTTTTCTGCATCACGCTGAAGAGCAGCTATTTCGCTTTCTGTCCCTCCGTCTCTCTTTTTCTCGGCAATCTGCCTCTCTATGTTTTTCAACTCCTCTTGCGCCAGCGTCAACTCACTGTTTTTTTCATCAAAAGCGTCAAATGCAATTCTTAAGTCGGAGCCCGGGGCAAGGTCAAGAAAACCTGCTGCATACTTCATCACGTCCAAGTCCGAAGCGTCCTTACTCGCGTCACCCATTGCATCCCGCCATCTCGCCACAACGCCGCCCTGATTCCATGAAGTAACAACCTGATTTTGCCGCACAATAGAGTCCCGTTTAATCAATTCCATTTCCCGCTTGTAGGACGCATCCTCGCCGTGTATCTGCACAAACGGCACAAACCCCAGCCCCGATGTCTGCATCGTGGACATCTGAAGATGGTAGTACATGGCTTCAGCAGAACCTACGGCTTCACGCACCTTCGCCCGGTCGTCCTCGTCAGTAATCCTGCTCAATCCCGTAGTCACAATATACTCAAGCGTTCCTCGAACATCATTCCGCAGCGTTTCGTCCTGTTCCCAGAGCGATTCCATGTTCATCGCCCCAGCGAATACACTCTGCATCACCTTTTTGTACTCTTCCGTCTGTGCGTCTGTGAGATTAACGCCAGCCCGTTGGTTGAACATACGCTGGGCAAACAAATTCTGTACCGCCGCACGCCGAGTCGTGGAGAGACCTGTGGAGATCATCTCGGCGTTTGCATAGAGTGCCCGCTGGTTCTCTGAACGATGGGCAACGTAAGCATCTGAAATAGCGAACTGCGAACGCGGAACATCAGAAGGAATACTCGCCTCCCACAGCACCCTAAGGTCATGTTCAGTTATCGAGGTACTTCTCTCGCTGCCGAGTGCCGTGAACCGCTCCCGTCCCTGCCGCAGTGCTTCCATGTACTCGTGCAAAGGCGTACCCTCTGTGACGCCCTTTGCCTCCAAGTCAGCAATCATGCGTAAGGCAGCACCTTGTAGATTCCCCTGCACACCGGTAATATGTCCCATCAGCGCGTTACTCATGATGGCAGTATTCTCATCGGGACCGGCAGAACCCAATGCCCCTGCCATAGACGGTCCGCTGCGAAAAGCGGCTTCGTAAACCATACTCTCCGCCGCATGCCAACCCACAAAATTACGGTTCGCCGACGTAGCCGCAGCGAGTGTCGCGCTATCTGCAAGCCGCTCCCGGATAGACCGGTCACTATAACCCAGTACCCTTGCCGAAGCATAAGTCGAAGCAATCTCGGTATTGACCCGATCTATATCTGCTTGATTCAAGTTCCCGCCGGCAAACGCCAAAAAGGTAGAGAGTACCTGTGCGGGGGACGCATTCCTATCGGTCATCAAGCCCTTCAACGACCCTAACGCATGAGCGTATTTTTGCCATTGTTCTTCGGACTGAGCGATTTGGCGTGCCCCGGCGATAAACCGCTCTACGTTAGGGTCACTGACAATCGAATTCATCAGTTCCTGAACGGCAGTCATCCCCTTAAGGTCAATGTCCCCCAAGGTAGATACGTCGATGTTCGCAGGCACTCCTGCGAACTCCGCCGCCTTGACCAACGCCTCCCGTTCCCTCTTCCTTGCATCCGCCTCCTCCCCTCGTATTTTCTCCCCTATCAAGGCTCTCGCCTGATCCACGCCGCCGAGCGTACCTAGCACCATCTCAACCGCTTCCGGCGTCTCCGCTTCTATTCCCAGTGCGGACTTTACCTCCGGGATTATCTCACGGATCAGACTCTGCATAAGGTTTTGCGGGTTATCCGCCGCAGAGATCGTATGCTCTACCAATGCGTCTGTTGCATCTATCCCCAGCGTGTCTTTGAGTATCTTCTTCACCGCCTCCTTACTCACACCCTTCTCGGTAGCTTCCCGAACCTCTCGCATCATCCCCTCAATCTTGGGCGCGGTAGAGAGCATCCCCGCCCAATCCTCCAAGTTTTCCAACGTAATGATACCGCTGCCCCACGCTTCCCGCCGCCTACCGGCACGGGCAACATCTTCTTGGGCTTGCTGAAGCTCGAAAATAGTGCCGAGAATCCTAATATCATCGTCCTTGTTCACAAACCCAGTTTCCTTATCAAACAACTGGTCAACAATCCAGCCAAACCCCTGCGAGCGTAACCGGGTGTCTAAATGCCTTTTTGCGTTCAAGTATGTGTCTAAATCTTTCTTCTCGCCGGAAGCTTTTGCGGCTTCGCTTAGTTGATAGAGTTTAGAACCTTCCCCCGGTTTATGAATGTTCCAATCAAAAATATCCTGGGCAAGATCACTCGCTTTATCCCAGCCAAGGAGTTCGGAGAAAAATCCTGTGAACGACTCCTCTTTGTTCAGGGCGTTAAAAATGTCAAACAACGCCCCCTGTGCACCTACGTCAATGTTCTTCCGCTCCTGTACAACGGCTCTAAATGCAATCCGGTCATCAGCATCCAGCACAAGCCCGTGCTCGTCGTCCACGTTTACTGCCGCAACCTCCGCATTCCGCATCTTGGTATACGCCCGGCTCAGCTCCAGCATCCGCTCGTGCCGTCCCGCTTCAAGATTCCCTAAGGGAACGTACTTCGCTTGCAACTCTAAGAATTCCTCCCGTGCCTCATTGACCTCGTCTATGGCACGAACTGTCCGCCGCAATGAATCGCTACGACGGAACGTATCCGTAGATGCCGTCGTGTACCGAAGGTAATCCAGTATCTCCTCTGCATTTTGTTCCTGCTCTTCGGTCATCTCTGCACCTGGCACCCATTGATAAGGGGACATGTCCACACTCGGTGTATCCAAAGAACCCAAAAGACCTTGGGAAGACAAGTAGCCCCGGTACATGCCGAAATCATTCGAGGAGAAAGGGGCATTGCGCCGTTTTTCCGGTGTACCGTAGTAATGATGGTAAAGAGTCTGCCCATACATCTGCCGCTGCTGCGGCGTCCAGAATCTTCCTTTTCCCGTATCAAACATCCGGGATGAAATATCCCAACCTGCTTGATACGCACCAAGCCCTGACCCGCTTCGCCCAAACGATTGCTCAAAAATATCGGGGAAGTTCATGGAAAGCATCTGCAGCCCCAGTTGACCTGCCGGCGACCGCAGCATCTCCTGCACCTGCAGCCTTGCCATCGGCGAGGGTAACACACCACGCTGCTGGGCAAACTTATCCATTAGCTCAAAGACATTCCGCTCCGTAACCTGCTGCCGCAGAGCACCGAGCCCTTGCCTTAACGTCATATTGGACAAATGGGACGTAATAGACTCATGAAACGGTCTATCCGTAGGTACAAGAGCATGCCCGGCAGGGAGAATACCTGCCGACTGGCCCAACATCATAAGCATCGGACCCCATCCCTGGTCTATCCCGGATAAAGCCGTATTCTGGGGCTGCGAAAAACCATAGAAACCACGCCCGTAGCCCTGCATGTAATTAAACACACTGGAGTCCACGGACGGTCCCTGTTGCTGCCCCATCAACTGATGAAGTAAAGGCAGCATCATGTTCACGTCTCCCGCTCCTCCAAACCCAATCGGCATCTCAATCCCCCGGCATTTCGCCAAAATAAGACTTCCAAAATTCTAGCAGATCGGGCACCCAGCTTTTTTTGCCCGCAGATTTACCCCCCTCCACGCTTGTCCCCAGATACTGCAGCGATTTAACCCGCTCTAACAAGGCATGCACCGAGTCCTGGATACGATCGTAAGACTCTTCAGACTTAAACACCGCAGCGCTCACTTGCGACGCAAGACTTGCGAAAAGAACACGATCCCCGTGCTCTCTTGCGTTCTTACGGCAGTACCATTGCAAAGCCATACTCAATTCTAGCATAGACTTTCGCTCGAATGGGTTAAAATTTCTGCCCAACATAAAACCGGATGCCGACATATCAGCAAGGACTTGGAGCGTCAAATCCCCTTCCAAAAATTTTCTGTATCGTTGGCATTAAGAGTGAGCCGCCTGTCCAGGTCGTTGAATACGTACAAGCGGTCTGCAATAGCCGCCATCATTGCATCCGAACAAACAACATGCCCAAACATTTCCAGCAAGTCGTCCAAAGTTTTAATATCATCCGGATACATCCGCCGCCAGTCCTCTATTCCAATGCCCTTACCATCAGGTGCTTGCCAATGAAGATCGGAACCCGGTACAGCACTGGTGACAGAAACAGTCTGTAAAGCAGTAGCCATGCGGTGCTCAAATCTCTGCTGCATGTCCAAAACCACCGAAGGGGGCAGGGGCTTGCCTTTGAGCAACTCGATCACCTTGTCTACTGCCCACATCCGCACTAAATCAGCTTCTCCTGCCCGGACAGATCGAAAACGCACCTTCACCGTTTCCCCGAAAATCAGATACTCTTTTTCAAACGATCTGCCGCTGCCGAGCGCAATAAGATACCTCCGCTTATCATTAGTGGAAATAGGGGACTTTTCCACGTCCTCAAACGGATTGCCGCCGCAATGAACACACCTTTTTACCTCACTTTCCCCCTCCGAAAAAGAGGCTGTCTCCGGCGTACCTTCTGCCTCTTGCGGCGGAAAGGGGTCGAAACGGTCGGCTACCGTTGATTCGGCTACCGTTGATTCGGCTACCGTTGATTCGGTGCTGTTAGGCGGCGGAACGTGTGCAGGCTGCGGATCGTCGTCAGGAATATGAACCGCAGACAACTGCAATAACGCCTCCTGAACTTCCTGGGGATAGCCGGACACAGTCACGGTCTTCTGTGTATTCGGGGAAGTCAATATTTGCGTTGTTTCCGCTAACAAATCCATCGCCCGTTGCCGCAATTCCGGCGGCATGTCTTCAACACTTTGAATCTTCCCAATCTGCTCCGTAGTAAGCCCTTGTCTAATCCCGGAGTCCCTATGCTCGTTAAGAAGCGCCTGAAACTTTTGCGCAAAGCCTTCTGGAACCGGCTGTCCCTCCCGCAACCCCAAATCCATCAGGAGTTTCCGCTCCGAAGCAGGGTAGCGGCTTTGCGGAGAAATCCCCGCTTTAACCAATTCCGCCTCCTCGTCGGTCATCTTCCGCACCGTCGTGGCAATGGGTTTCCCCATCACCACGTCCTTGTCCAACTGGGTCATTGCAGGGGGTACCGGCGGCGGTGCCGCTTTCGCCGCATTCCGCATTCGTGTTTGAAAATCGCTGCTCATACTGGATCCACTATTTTGTAAAAATTTTCTAAATTTGTCTTTATCGGCGGTCGCTTGGGTATTTCCCCTTCGTCAAGATCGTTGCCGGTTTCTGCGTCAAAGTATTTCGCCTCACCTGTAACCTCGCCGACATGCTCCACCCACGCATAATGACCAGGCCATGCCGTTTGCGGATGATACCCCTGATAAGTATAAACGGGTTCGTTCCAAGCCGCTAATGTAGATGCCACAACCTCTTGCCCGTAGAGTTCCGTCCAATAGGGGACAATAAATGAAAACCGGTCTGCGCCGCATTGTGCCGACGACCTATAGGAAAACATGCTGGCAACAATAAATTCATCTGAACCAATCCCATACCCCTCGTAATAATCTTCACGTACCGCAGTAATAACGCTCTCCACAAAAAACGCCTTAGACGAGTCAATACTCTCTTTTCGCTCCTCGTCGAAATTCGGTTCAAACGCATCACGATCTGCCAAAGAGAACGCATTGCACCCCAAATCAGCGATAACCCGGTTGGAAGAAAGAATTTGTCCATCGACCTCCAACCGGGATGTCAGTAAAGCCGAAGACGGACTCATACGCAGTAGGTTATCGCCTTGCCCAATACCTACCAACACACTGGTAGAAGCGAACACGCCTAACGCGCTGGTGTGCATTTTTATTCGACCGTCCCCTGCATCCAAAACGATCTCGCCGTTGTCCGAAGATCGGGTGTAAACTCTTTGTCCGTAAGAAGATACAACTGATTCTTTGGCTTGAATAGTCACGCCGCTTCCCGATATGTCCTCCCCTTCCACGTCGGCGATCCCCTCGTACCTT
>Ga0099364_10015418_pt1 | contig 10075 bp, 7 predicted proteins | sample TergutTh196P3_FD_73070 | JGI IMG/M metagenome (GOLD analysis project Ga0099364, IMG submission 73070) | Microcerotermes parvus P3 segment gut microbial communities from Pointe-Noire, Republic of the Congo - Th196 P3 | ecosystem: Host-associated > Arthropoda: Insects > Digestive system > Gut ...
ATTTGTCCTATTATACGCAAGCGAACGATAGCGCAGTGGACAATAAAATAGAAAATTTAACGTTAAATGAAGTATTAACCGTCTGAAAAGACATAAAACGAAAAATCAATGAAATAAGTGAAATCAATCAAAATCAAAAGTTTTTTATATTTAATATGCTGTTGTATGCTCATATTAACTGCATGCAGAAAACCAGAGGGAATTCCTGACCCATTGGCTAACGATAATATTAATCAGTTTGTCGTGAAGGGTGCGGATTGGAAACAAATAGTAAGAGATAAAACACAGTTTGTTCTGGGCGAGGCAGATTCAGAACCTTATGAAACATATCTTCATCCACCCTATCACACACATAAAACTAGCCGTTATAAACAATCCTACGGTACTTTTCCTGCAATTGACGGTTCGACGGTATGTGTACCCATGGCAGCAGAATTTGTATGGCAATTCACAAATCTGAGTGATGTTCTTCCGAATCAATGGAATACTGAAACTATGACCTTCCTTAGTTTTTCTACTACTTCTGGTGCATACAACAAAATTATTAACGACGGAACAACAAATGGTTTGATACGCAAACCTATTTCCGATTTAGAAATCAAAGAATATCGTTTCAACAAACGCCCCGACATTGTTTTGGCAACGTATCCGTCAACCGCTGAATTGAACATGGCTTCAAATGCAGGAATAGAACTGATAATAGAGCCTGTATGTTACGATTCGTTTGTGTTTATAACTCACAGGGATAACCCTGTTGAAAGCCTGACTGTTGAACAGATTCAAAAAATATACAGCGGTGAAATAACTAATTGGGAAGAGGTTGGCGGCACAAATTTAAACATAGTTGCTTATCAGCGCGAACCTAATTCAGGAAGCCAAACAGCAATGGAAGAGTGGGTTATGAAAGGAATACCAATGTCAAAACCGCCAATAGCAAAAATAGCCAGAGAAATGGGCGGCTTAATAGAAGTAGTCGCCGGTTATGAAAACAGCGCCTTTAGTTTGGGATATACTTACAAATATTATGTTGACAGACTATACAAAAGTCCTGATATTAAAATTTTGGAAGTTGACGGAATAATGCCATCAGACGAAAATGTGAGAAATAACAGTTATGCCTTTATAGCGCCGTATAACGCCGTAATACGTTCAACAGATGTAGATGAAGTGGGAGGAAAATTTTTAAAATGGATGTTATCAGACGAAGGACAGGCATGTATCGCACAAGCCGGATATGTAAGTATTAGAGATATAATTGAATAAAATGTGCAAAAAACAAAAGATGCCAGCGTACAACTGACGGTTTGGCGCAACGGCGGCAGTAGCCCCGCAGAAAAGGCAGTGCGAAATTGAAAGGAAGTAGCCCGCATAAACGGTAGTAGAAGCCGCCGCTGCGCCAAGCCGCTCGGACGTTGTAGGCAATGCGGGCGAGAGCGTCGTCGAGAGAGTATCGTACTGACAGCCCGACAAAGTCAACATCATTAAACAATTGTAATTTAATATTTTAATTTAAATAATATTGAAGATCATGGATAAAACAGTAAACATTATTGGGCAAATTATCAAATCTATAGATGTAATGGGTTTGTTGTTTATTGCAATTGCAATAGTTGTAGGAGTTTTTAAACAAACTTGGCTCATAGCAGGCGTAAACACTATGCCCAAAAAAGAATTGGCAAAAATTGATTTGAATTACTTGGGGAAATGGTTTGGAATATTTTTCGGAATATTTGGGAGTGTTATAATCTTAAGTCAGTTTATCTTCAATTATTTGAACATTATGAACTATCATCATCATTTTAAGTTCATTTCAACTTTAGCTTTTTGTGCATTCCTCATTTTGTATTTTAATGTTATTAAACGAAAGAGGATTTACAACAAGCAGGAATATCAAGTCCAGCCAATGGACGTTAGGACAAAAAAATGGCGAATAATTATTCCAATAGCAATAGTTGCGCCTGTTGTTCTTCTTCTTTACTTTGGATACAAGGAACCAAAAGTTCAAATTGACGCAAACACATTCATATTGAAAGGTTTGTATGGAGTAAACCTGTCTTTTACTGAAATTTCAGAAGCAGATACTATTGTTTGGAGTAAAATGCCATCAATTTCAGTTCGCACCAATGGCATTTCGCTCAACAAAGTTAATCGAGGAAAGTTCAGAACTGTTGACGGTAAAAAAGTTCATTTGAGCATTCATCGAGGAGTTAGTCCTGTAATCAGAATTGTCAAACAAGACGGTTCTGTGTATTACATCAATAGAAAAAATGCAACCGAAACAAGACAAATGTTCAGAAAAATAAATATAAACAATTGACAAGGATGCAAATACACTGCCTACAACTGGCGGTTTGGCGCAACGGCGGCAGTAGCCCCACAGAAAAGGCAGTGCGAAATTGAAAGGTAGTAGCCCGCATGAACGGTAGTGTAAGCCGCCGCTGCGCCAAGCCGCTCGGACGTTGTATGTAAGCCGAGCGAGAGTGCGGTCGAGAGTGACGTATCAAACCGAAACCGAGCGAGAGCGTGGCAGACAAAGATGTAATGAGTTGAAATTTAGTAATTTAATTTAGTAAAAATTGTAAGTAATGGAAAATCAAGGAGTAAAAAAAGTATTTAGGTCACGTATAAGCATATTGATGCTTGGTTTTATCTTGGCTATATTCGTACCCTGTACGATACCGATGATTAAACACATGGTAATCCCGGGTTTATGGACGATGGGTGGGACGTTTTTGTTTATGATACTGCTGTTTGGCGGAATGCGCTACATAGTGTCAGATGGCAAACTTTACGTAAAAATTTGGATAATTCCCAGCGGGAGTGTAGAAATATCGAACATTATTTCGGTAGAACGTTCGTATAATCTTCTTTCATCGCCTGCCGCCTCACTCAAAAGGCTGCGACTTGGTCTGGGAGGGAAAGCAAAATTTCCGTATATGTTGATTTCGCCCGTCAGAGAACAAGAGTTCATCGAAGAACTGAAGGCTGTCAATCCAGACATTCATGTTCGTGTTCCTGACAAAAAGGGAATATGGCGAATCCAAGACTGGGATATTTGAGTGTGTAAACGAACCAAATGCCTGCCTACAACTGGCGGTTTGGCGTAACGGCGGCAGTAGCCCCGCAGAAAAGGCAGTGCAAAATTGAAAGGTAGTCGCCCGCAGAAATGGTAGTGTAAGCCGCCGCTGCGCCACCACGAAGTAGCGCCGAAGGCAACCCGCTCTGACGTTAGCGGCAAGCGGCGAAAGCGCGGTTAGGACGACACCGTCTCGAAAATAGAGTAAAATCCGAAAGTGTATTAAAAAAAATATGATAGATAGATAGATAGATAGATAGATAGATAAAAATAAAAAAATAAATTAAAATTTTGTGCCATGAAAAAATTAGTATTTCTTTTGAAAAACACGTTAAAATTTTATAGGATAATCGCTTTGGTTGCGATAATAGGGTTTTCATTTGCATCCTGTAATAAGGAAACAGCCATTCCTGTGGATCCAAAAGCGTATGAAAAGTTAAAAGCAGCAAAATTTGCACCTGAACTCCATGACGTTTTGCCGGAATTTTTCAGTAACTCAAAAACGTCCGTATCAAAAACAAGCGTTAAGTCATTTGACGAAGATGTGTCGGAAATTCGTGTAGGAGATTTGGATGGCAGTTTCAATCTTTTTTACTTCGAATATATGGTAGGCGTTTATTTTGAAGCAGCCCGCGGAATGATAAATCATAGCAAAGATGTTATGGTAAGCCGTTTGGCAGACCCCGATGTTAAGGCAAACGCATGGAATTATCTTAAAGAAGAACAAAACTATTTTAGAGGCGGAACGACGCCTATATCTCCCGGCGATCACTACAAATGGCGTTTTAGCGAGTCTAACGGAAAAATGACTGTTTGGGAAGAAATCCGTCATACAAACCGTTCAAACGATTTAAGAAGGACAAAAATCATACTACACGCTGATGGTGCAGCCGAGATGTATCAATTTTTTTCCGTACAGTGCGAGAACTGCTATGTTACTATATCGCCTCCTCATTTTGCAGGCAACAATTCTATGATGTACAGTTATTACAAGGGCAACGATTTTATTTTTTATACTATTAGCCCTGAATTACCATCGATTTCGTATATTTATTTCAGTGAAGTAGATGGCAAAAAAACAGGAAAATATGCACTTGCTTTATCAAACAGAACAATCCAGTTAACTGATTTTGACGGCAACAACGATGAACTGTCCTTTTACAATTATCATGCTTCGATATATGCATCGGATGATGTGTTCAGAGACTGTAAAGATATTACGATTATGAAAAACGGCGTGTCGATGACGTTTACTGATAGCGAAGAGTACGACAGATTAGAATTGTCTCTTGATGCACAGAGTATAAGTGAAATTGAAAAACTTTTCTATATTTATCCAGATAAGGTATTTGGTAGTCTCTATGAACCGGTCGGAATGTTACTGAATGACGGAACCGAGTTGTCTGTATCCGACCAACTGTTTGAGATGCGTCGTGCAATAGTTAATTTTCAAGCGACAGGCGCTCTTGGGGCAAACGTCCGGTTTTTTAGAGACGACAGGACTTTTCCCGCAAATGTTTTTGATATGCTTCCTGAAGTATTTGACAAAAAGGTGGCAGCACAAAAATTTTCAGGAACGAATTATGTAGAAAAAATAGCGGCTTTGTCTGATTTTCATAATAATTTCAGAATTAGTGATGTCCCCGACATCGAAGTAAAACTTGAAAATACGGTAAATATATTAAATACGGTAAAAAATCTTATTTTATCAAAAAATATGGAGTCAGGTTTTTGATACCTTTTTCTTTTTTCGAGAATGTATCCCTTTGAAACCACATACAAAAAAATTGTGCCGAAAAGATGCCAGCCGCTAACTGGCGGTTTACCTTCGGTGAGATCGCTTCGCTAAGTTGGCGCAACGGCGGCAGTATGCCCGCTGAAAAGGCAGTACAAAATTGAAAGGTAGTAGTCCGCTGAAAATGTATCCTATGCTGCCGCTGCGCCAAGCCGCTCTGACATGTGTATGCAAGCGAGCGCGAGCGCGGTAGACAACGAAGTAGAAGATAGAATGTTAAAAGAAATATAAACCGTCCGACAAGGACACAAAATTTTAAAGATAAGATATGTATAAAGTAAATCCAAATCCTATTAAGAAAAGAGCAATAAGAAAAATTTTTTGCCTTATGTTGTTAGTTTTATTTTCTTTTTCGGGCTATTCCCAAAAAAATGAAATCGAAATGTGCTATGAATATTTGAAACGGCATGGACAATCACCAAAAGACTACATTATCTCAAAGTTTAAAGATTACGATTATGTGTTTTTGGGAGAATATCACCGAATCAAACAAGACGTTGATTTTGTTGCGTCACTAATTCCTGATTTATACAAAAATGGCGTAAGAAATCTTGCGTATGAATGTGAGTATTCAAGCCAAGCCGTTGTGGACGATATATTATCTGCCAAAGAATGGAACGAACAACTTTTATATCATAACTTGTCGGCGGGTTTTGGCGTGTTTTGGGGATACACGGAATATCTAAACATATTTAAGAAAGCGTGGGATTTTAATCAAACGCTTGAGCCGAATCAACCTAAATTTAGGATTGTACTTCTGACAGCAAATTGGAATCCGTGTAGAGATAAAGACGACCCTTTTGGCGAAGGCGTTTACCCAGATGAATTTATGGCTGATGTTTTTGAAAAAGAAGTAATTTCAAAACAGGAAAAAGCGTTGATTTTTTGTGGAAGACACCACGCTTTTACATCCTATCAACAACCTGTTTATGACTTTGAACAAGGAAAATTTATTCGTTTGAACAATAAAAGAATGGGAAATATTATACATAAAAAATATTCCGAAAGAACGTTTAATATTGTTTTACACGCACCTTGGACATCTAATAAAGGTTGGAGTGCACAATATGTTAAGCCTGTTAATGGCGTAATTGATTCCGTTATGGAAAAGTTGGGCAATATACCAAAGGCGTTTGATGCTAAAAACACAGTTATGGGACAATTAAAAGCAAATGACACGTATTATGCTTTCGGTTACGAAAATTTTAAATTGGAGGATTTCTGCGATGGCTATATATTTTTAGCGCCTTACAAAGAAATGATATTTGTGTCTGTTGAGTCAAGTTTTTATGACAGGCATAATAGAAAAATACTTAAACAAACTATGAAATGTCAAGGAAGTCCTCTGTTAGTAAGATGGTTTGCAAATTCTAAAAGAATGATTAAAAAGATGCTAACTGAAAAACCAGAAGCACACTTTGGCAATCTGATGAAATAAGAAAAACAAGCAAAAATGCCAGCAGATAACTGGCGGTTTACCTTCGGTGAGATCGCTTCGCTAAGTTGGCGCAAAGGCGGCAGTAACCCCGCGGAAAAGGCAGTGCGAAATTGAACGTTTGTAGCCCGCATAAACGGCAGTGTAAGCCGCCGCTGCGCCACCACGAAGTAGCGCCGAAGGCAACCCGCTCTGACGTTGTGCGTCAGCGGTCGAGAGCGTTGTCGAAAAAATAGTGCGACTTGAAAAGGAAGTACAGCCCGACAATGAAGCTAAAAAAGTAGCCGATACGAAACCCGACGTTGTGCCGAAAGTCTTGATTGAGTGCGAAAGTAGTAATTGTAAAAATATAAATCAAATAAATTAGTGAATATGAGGATACAAAAAAAACAATTATGGATAATAATAAGTGTAACAGTGGCTTGTTGTGGTATATTTGTGTTATTCAAACACAACATAGCGATACAACCGCAGGAAGCATTTCAAAGTATTATAATTGAAAATACTTCAAAAGAGATTTCTATAAATGATTTGTTTAACGAGTTTGAATACATATCTTTAGAAACATCTGAAAATAGTATTTTTGCTGCAATTGACAAACTCATCATTTATGACGATAAATATTATATCCTTGACCGCAATACTAAAAAAATATTTGTGTTCCGACAAGACGGTTCATTTGTCCAAACAATCGGCAGTATCGGTAGCGGTCCAGGTGAGTATACACATCTTGCAGATTTTGTAATTGATGAAGAAAATAAAAGAATTATTGTTCTTGGATATTATTCTACTATATATATTTATGATTTAAACGGAATTTTTATACAACAAAAGCAACTGTTATCTTCTCCGCTGTGGAGTATGTGTAGTTTCAGAGATGGATTTGTTTGTTCCAATAACCATGAAAGTATTGGTGGGTCTTTGATATTTATATTCGACAATGATTTTAATCTTATTGACACAATGGGAAAAGTTGTAGACAAAGGTAGTACCTTGCCTGTGTTTGTTAGACAACCCTTTTTAAAGGATGGTGAAAATGTCGCTTATTTTGACAATGTTCATTCATCAATTTGCTATATTCATCCTTCAAATGAAAAATCAATCCATTTTATACTTTCAACACCAATACCTTCCGATGCACAATCAGATTTACAGAAATTCATTACCAATCAGGGCAATTATTGTTTCTTTCTGAATGCCTATTTGGCTGATGATATGTTCTGGGCTTCATTCGCAAACAAGGGAAAAGAAGTTATACTCGTGAGAGATTTGAAAAATAATTTACAAATTACAGCCAATTCTAAAGGTTGGTATCCACGCATTATGAGCCATGCCAATGGTTGGTTTTATTCGGCATTAGACATCCATTGGATACTGGATGAAGATCCGCCAATATCATCAGCAAAAAGAGTAACTAAATATCCTATAGATGATAATAGTAACTCTGTCATTGTAAGGTTTAAACCCAAAACAATTTTCGAATAACGTAGTGTAACCGACAAAGACAACACTCTCGGAAGAATGCCGAACGCACAACTGGCGGTTTGCCTTCGGTGAGATCGCTTCGCTAAGTTGGCGCAACGGCGGCAGTATGCCCGCAGAAAAGGCAGTGCGAAAATTAACGTTTGTAGCCCGCATGAACGGTAGTGTAAGCTGCCACTGCGCCAAGCCGCTCGGACGTTGCGTGCAAGCACCGAAAGCGTCGTCGAGAAAATATTACCTCGAAAAGAGACAACAACTCGACAATGCAGTAAGGAAAAACAAGTAATAGTAAAAACAATAAATATAATTTAATCTTAATTTTTGTAATATGTTAAAAATCAAATCAAATTTGAGGAAAATGGCGACGATAGTTGCCTGCCTCGTAGTAACAAGCACTATCGGTAATGATTTAGTAGCCAAAGAAAAAAAATCGCGTACTGATTTACCAGTGTTTATTGGTGTAGGGATTAAGTCATTGTCAGTGAAACCTCTAAATGATGCATTAAAGAATAAGGGACTTTCAGAAATAAATCCCAATCCCTTTTTCTTTCAGTTTGGTTATACTCCAAAGAGTGAAACATTTGTACACAACATTAAATTTCATTTCTTTTCTCCAACAAGTGAAAAAGGAGAGAATAGGACGCAATTTTTAGGTGGTGGTTTTTCATTCGACTTTGGTTATAAAATCCTAAAAAATGACAAGATGTACCTATATCCATATTTAGGTCTGTCATACATGGCGTATACTTTTGAAACGGTTCAGAAATCAGATGCGAAATCCTTTGAAGAGCTTTATAATCAGCTACTTGTTAATCGGCGTTTTGAAAACTATGGTGGACTTGATGCCGCATTAGGGCTGTCGTATCGAATAAATATCGGAAAAATAAGCATGTTGGAAATCGGAGGTGGATACCAATTGCCGCTATTGATGAGCAAATGGAGATATTTCAACAACAAAATGGAATTTCCTAAAACTGATGCCAAAGGTTGGATAATTGGATTAAATCTAATTGTATTTTGAAAGTTGCGTGCAAGCGTCGAGAGCATTGTCGAAAAAGTATCACGTACCGAGAAAAGAGTACAATCCGACAAAGTAGAGGAATTGAGTATCGTACCGACAATAAAGTACCTGAATTGAACCTGAAAAGTTATAACTATTCCAAAAAATGACCTGTTTTTTTACAATAAAAGTTTTAGAAACAAAAAAAATCAAAAAAACACATACACGCAATATACACATATATAGTGTATTAACAAAGCAACCTAAGAAATGTTGAAACTTTTTTTTGGTTATATGGATTTTTTTTGAATCTTTGTATAGTTGTAATATAATAACACTATGGCATATACAGTAGAAAGAAAAGTCAATGAAAATATTTATCTATACGAAACAGAATCGTATTGGGATAAAGAAAAGAAACAGCCTCGTCAAAGAAGCAAATATCTGGGTCCGAAAGAAAAAGCCGAGACCAAAAAGATAAAGAAGGCGTTAGGGCAGTTAGTTTCAAAAAGTTATGGAGATATCTTCTTGCTGGAAGAGATTTCTAAATCAATAGGTCTGTACGACGTTCTAAAAGAATGTTATCCAGACATATACAAAGAAATACTGATGAGTTCGTTCTACGAAATTATTGGCGAATCAAAAAATTATTTGCTTCACCATTTTCAAGACGAGCATCACTTTCAAGGAGTAAAAACGATGTACAGTTCGGACGTTTCGCAGTTGCACCAAACGCTTGGAGACGATGAACAAAGCAAACTCGAATTTACCAAAAAATGGATTGAAAAAATAAATCCCAAAAATGGTATTTACTATGACATTACGTCTTTTTCGAGTTACTCCACAAAGAATGAGTTCGTAGAATGGGGCTACAATCGCGACAAGGAGAATTTGCCTCAAATTAATCTGGGGATGGTCTGTTGTAAAAAAACAGCGCTGCCTTTTTTCTACAATGTTTTTCCGGGTAGCATTGTGGACGTAAAAACAATAACCAATTTCCTTAAATTTCTGGAAATATACAAGTTAAAGGATATGCTTTTAGTATTGGACAAAGGATTTTTTAGCGCATCCAATATTTGTGAACTGATTGAAAGTGACCGAAATATGTCATTAATCATTCCGTTACCATTCACGTTAAATCTTACCAAAGAATTGATAGCAAATAATATAGATATAAAAAATCCGCAAAATATGTTTCAATATAATGAAGAAATATTATTTCACAAAGCCGTTCCTGCGACTATAAAAGGACACGATTTTACGGCTCACATTTTCTTCAATGAAAAA
>Ga0099364_10015419_pt1 | contig 10074 bp, 6 predicted proteins | sample TergutTh196P3_FD_73070 | JGI IMG/M metagenome (GOLD analysis project Ga0099364, IMG submission 73070) | Microcerotermes parvus P3 segment gut microbial communities from Pointe-Noire, Republic of the Congo - Th196 P3 | ecosystem: Host-associated > Arthropoda: Insects > Digestive system > Gut ...
TCATCTCCGCTTATACTGTTTTTTTACAGAGATGGGCAGCTTGGTTTTTCTGATTTTGGTTTTTCTTTAGATGATGACTTATCATTAGATTTAGATTCACCAAACTTATCAGGCAGTGATTTTTTTAATTTTTGGGAATGACACTAAAACATTATGGCTTTTGTTCAGTTTTCAAAAGTTTCCCTTGCCTTTGCTGACAGGGATATATTAAAGAATGTAAGCCTTAATCTTGCAGCCGGATCCAGGGCTGCACTTGCAGGAGCCAATGGCAGCGGCAAAACCACGCTCTTAAAAATTTTCGCTGGCCTTATCCCGCCTGATACCGGTGAACGTGCAGTACAGAAAGGTACGACAATTAGTTATCTTCCACAGTCAGGCATTGTACACAGAGGTAGAACCTTAAGAGAAGAAACAGAGCTTGCTTTTAAAGAAGCTGCTGCCAAAATTATACGCATTGATGAACTTGGGCAGCAGCTTGAAGAAGTTTCTAAAGATAATAATGCAAGCCAGAGCAGTATTGATGCGCTTTTGGCAGAACATCACCGTCTTGGCGAAGAAGTCGAAAACTCGGGTTTTTATAGAAGAGATGCTTTTGTTTCTGTTGTGCTTAAAGGTCTTGGTTTCAAGGCAGCTGATATAAACCGCAATACAGAAGAATTTTCCGGGGGCTGGCAGATGCGCATTGCACTTGCAAAAGTACTTTTGGAAAATCCCGATATACTGCTTCTTGACGAACCCACAAATTACCTTGATATAGAAGCGCGCACCTGGCTTTTGGAATGGTTAAAAACTTTTCAAGGCGGGTGCCTTTTAGTATCGCATGACCGTTATTTTCTGGACAAATGCGTAAACGAAGTCTATGAAATTTTTCAAGGTGAATGTAAGCGCTATGCAGGTAATTACAGCGCTTATGAAAGAACAAGAGAAACTGAGCTGGAAAGTCTTATAAAAAGATACACAGCTCAGCAAGAGGAAATTGAAAAAACAGAAGCACTTATAAAGCGTTTTCGATACAAGGCAAGCAAAGCAGCCTTTGCCCAGGAATTAATAAAGCGCCTTGAAAAAATGGAACGCATAGAAATTCCCGAATCCCTTAAAAAAATTAAAATCAGCTTTCCGCCTGCGCCGCACTCCGGCCGTATAGCCCTAAGCCTTGAAGGCATTGGGAAAAGTTACGGGGCTAACCGTGTTCTTGACAACATTGACCTTACTTTAGAGTCCGGCGAAAAACTTCTTGTCGCAGGCTGTAACGGCGCAGGCAAAACAACACTGCTTCGCATTCTGGCCGGAGAGGACAATTCTTTTGACGGCAATATCAAATACGGCCAAGGCATTAGTTATGGTTACTTTTCCCAGGATGCAGCGGAAAGTATTACAGGCAGTCAGTCCATACTTGAGTACCTGGAAGCAGAAGCGCCTACTCATTTAATTCCCCGTTTAAGAGATATGCTTGGTGCATTCCTTTTTCGCGGAGATGATGTTTACAAAAGCCTTTCTGTTCTTTCCGGCGGCGAGAAAAGCCGGCTTGCAATGCTGCGTATGCTGCTTAAACCGCTTAACCTGCTTATACTGGATGAACCCACGAACCACCTTGACCTTTATTCTAAAGATGTTCTTCTTGACTGCCTTAAGGCATTTACAGGTACTGTTGTTTTTGTGTCGCATGACAGGGGATTTATGGAAGCGCTTTCTTCAAAAACCCTGGGCCTTGATGCAGGGCAGCATCGTCTTTATTACGGGGGTTACTCATATTATCTTGAACAGCTTGAAAAAACCCATGCTGACCCTGCTGCTGCTTCTTTTGCCCCTATCAAAAATAAAATTTCAGATAACAAGACAGATAGCAGGACAGATAGCAGAATAGAAGATAAAAAACGCCAGGCCATCTTAAGACGGCTTAAAAGAGAGGAAGAAGCCCTGCTTTTGGAAATAGAGAAGCTTGAATCAGAAAAAATATATTATGAAAAAGAACTTTCAAAACCCGAAGTATATTCCAGTGCAGAAAAAGCCAGGGAAGTAAAACAAAAACTGGATAAGATTGTTTTAAATCTTGAAGAAAAAAACTCTGCCTGGGAAGCAAAACATGAGGAATTGGCAGTATTTTAATATTATTTTACATAATATTAAAAAATACTTTGAAAATCAGCTTTTTAGTTAATTTTTAATTAGAAAAGAGATAAATATTATTGTATATTATTATTATAGAAGATTATTATGAAACAATTTTTTAGAAACACGACCGCCAGATTTTCATTTGTTATTTCTCTTTTTTTCCTGACCGCTACACTTATGCTGGTGGTAACTGCGGTTGTTTCTTTTTATATAGGCCACATGGAAGAGGTTGTCGAAGACAGTATTCAGAATCATTTGCTTGCTGCAGCACAGGCAGCTTCGACCTACCTTACTGTGGATGAATTGGATTTATTTCATACTGAAGATGATATGGAAAGGCCTGAATGGGAGGCTATCAGAGCAAGGCTGATGCAATTTGCCGAAGAATTTCAGGTACTTTATGTGTACTATTGGCGTTTATACGGAGACGGGGAAATTCAATATATAATTGATAATGATGAAGATGAAGAAGGAATGGTCACGCCAGCATTAATCTTTGATATTAATGATGATCCTGCAACTGCTTCTGCGGTTCCTCTTATAATGGCCGGGCAAAGATGGGCTTCTGACCTTGGGACCTATACCACATCCTGGGATGGTCTTATTTCCGGTCTTGCTCCTGTATTTAATGCTGATGGTTCTGTCTATTGTGCTGCCGGGGTTGATATAAGCGATGAGATAATAATTATCCAGCGAAACAATATCAGATCCATGCGGATTGTGTTGATTGCATCCCTGTTTCTATCTGTGCTTTCAGGGATTTTGGGTATGATGTTATACCGCAAAAAGGCGCTTCAAAGCGAAAGCGCAAACAAGGCTAAAAGTCAGTTTCTTACAACTGTTAGCCATGAAATCCGTACCCCGCTTAATGCAGTAATAGGCCTTTCGGATATTGTACTTAACCGCGGAAAATTACTTCCGGAAAGTAAAAATGACATACAGCAAATTTATCATTCTGGTTCAACTCTTCTTGGAATAATAAACGACCTTTTGGATATCTCCAAAATTGAAGCCGGAGCATTTGAGCTTTTAATGGATGATTACGATACTGCGGCATTAATTAACGAAACAGTAAATCTTAACCGGGTACGTATAGGTTCAAAGCCCATAGATTTTATACTTGAACTTGGCGGGGATCTTCCAAAGAAGCTGTACGGAGATGAGCTGCGGATAAGGCAAGTGTTGAGCAATATTCTTTCCAATGCGATTAAGTATACGCATAAAGGGAAGGTTATCTTTAAAATAGAATGGGCTCTAATTAATGAGTCTGAATCATCACAGCATGAGGCAGCACGCAGAAACGCGCGTCTCTTTTTTACAGTGCAGGATACCGGTATAGGCATACGCAAGGAAGATATAAGCAATCTATTTACAGATTATTCTCAATTTGACATCATGATGAACCGTAATACCGAAGGCACAGGTCTTGGCATGACCATTACCAAAAAACTGGTCAAGATGATGGGCGGTAATATTACTGTTGAAAGTGAATATGGCGTTGGTTCAACCTTTACTGTGTCTTTTGAACAGAGCATTGTTGACTGTAAACCTATAGGAGAAAAAACTGCTGAAGAACTAAGGCTTTTTAATTATAAAAATCCTGGTGAAAATGAAATACCACGTTCATGGATGCCTTATGGGAAAGTGCTTGTGGTTGATGATACGTCAGTAAACCTCCAGGTAACCCAGGGACTGCTTGAACCTTACGGCCTTAAAGTAGATATTGCTGAATCAGGTCCCGAAGCCATTAATTTGTTTAAAAATAATGCTTCATCTATGGACAAGAAATATGATCTAATATTTATGGATCACATGATGCCTGGAATGGACGGTATTGAGGCAGTCAAGATCATCCGCGAATGGGAAAATGCACAATCAGAATCCGAACGTGTTCCGATTGTAGCACTGACTGCCAATGCTCTTGTGGGAAATATAGAGATGTTCCTTGCAAACAGCTTTAACGGCTTTATCTCAAAACCCATTGACCTGGCTTCACTTGATGAAGCATTAAATAAATGGGTACGGGATAAGCAGAGTCCGGATACCTTAAAGCAAGCAGAAGAATGTTCTACCGTAGCTCCTGCAAACCTGGATGAAGAGGCATTTCCAAAAATACCCGGCATTGATACTGCAAAGGGTATTAAAATTACCGGAAATAAAAGAAAGTTTTATATAAGAGTACTTGGACTTTTTTGCAAAGAAATAAATGAAAAACTGCCTCTGCTGCAAGCCTCAACAGAAACAGCTGTGTTGATTAGACATTTTCATTCCTTAAAAGGGACCAGCGCTTCTATTGGGGCAGATGCTTTGTCAGCCAGGGCAGCAGAGCTTGAAGCTGCTGCTAAAGCCGGGAATACTGATTTTCTCCTCGATAATCTTGCTGGTTTTATAGAGCAGCTTTTGGAATTGGATAGAAATATCAAAATAGCCCTGGAACAATTAAAAGACTAATATAAAACAAATTAAGACTCGCCAATTCATTAATATTAATATATTATATTAGTATGAATATTTTAATTATCGGCGGCGCTGGTTATATTGGCAGTCATGTTACAAGGGAATTTCTTGACAAAGGACATAAAGTAACGGTTTTTGATAACCTTTGTTTCGGGCTTAGGGAAAATCTTTTTCCGCAAGCCAGGTTTATACATGGCACAATACTGGATTATCAGGCTTTACTTTCAGCCTGTAAAAGTGAGACCTTTGATGCAGCCATTCACCTGGCTGCTTTCAAGGCTGCAGGCGAATCAATGCTATTGCCGGAAAAATATTCTGTCAACAATATTTGCGGCACTGTTAATATTTTAAATGCTCTTGTTGAAACCAAAATTAAAAACATTGTCTTTTCATCCAGCGCCGCTGTATACGGCGAACCTGAATACCTTCCCATAGATGAAAAGCATCCTTTAAATCCGGAAAATTATTATGGTTTTACCAAACTGGAAATTGAACGCATTATGTATTGGTATAATAAAATAAAGGGACTTAACTGTGCCATGCTAAGATATTTTAATGCTGCTGGTTATGATGTAAAAGGGCGTATTTTTGGTCTTGAGCAAAATCCTGCAAACCTTGTTCCTGTAATTATGGAAACTGCTATAGGCATGAGGCCTGAAATGAAAATCTTTGGAGATGATTATGAAACCCCTGATGGTACCTGCATAAGGGATTATATTCATGTAAGTGATCTTGCAATAGGGCATGTTTCTGCTCTGGAATACATTATCAAAAATAACAAGAACCTTGCTGTAAATCTTGGAAGTGAAAAGGGATCTTCTGTAAAGGAAATTGTAGAAGCTAGCCGTCGCATAACAGGAAAGCCCATTAATGCACCGGTCAGCAGCAGACGCCCCGGAGACCCGGCAAAACTGACAGCATCTGCCAAACTTGCGTTTGATCTTTTGGGTTGGAAGACACAATATTCTGATATTGATACGATTATAAAAACAAGCTGGGATGTTTATAAAAAGCATGGATAAAATGGAAAGCTCTGAAAGATTATTCAGTTTAATTGATACTCTAGAACCTCTTGCCATAGAACTAGAAACAGAATTATGCAAATGGCCTGCCATTTCCCCTGACTCAGGCGGCGAAGGTGAACTGGACAAATTTATTTTTTTTGAAGCCTGGCTAAAAAAGCAAGGCATTACAGAGCTCCAGCGTTTTGATGCACCTGATCCAAGAGCCAAAGGAGGCTTAAGGCCAAATCTTATAGCCACGATAGAAGGTACAGAATCCAATAAAGGTTGTTTTTGGATCATGAGCCATATGGACGTAGTACCGCCTGGAGAAATATCATTGTGGCACAGCGATCCCTGGAATGCAATTTTAGGGCAGGCGGACAATAAAAAATGTATCATAGGCCGGGGCGTAGAAGATAACCAACAGGGTCTTGTTTCTTCTGTATTGGCTGCTATTGCGCTTAATAAGCTTAATATTAAACCAGCACAGACAACAAAGCTGCTCTTTGTGTCTGACGAAGAGAACGGCAGTATTTACGGTGCAGACTGGCTTATAAAAAATCACCCGGATCTTTTTAGTTCCAATGATACTGCTTTAATCCCTGACATAGGTGATACAGAAGGAGCATCCATTGAAGTTGCAGAAAAGAATATTGCCTGGGTACGTTTTGTAACACACGGAATCCAGACTCATGGTTCCCGGCCGGATCTGGGAGCTAATGCTCATTTGGCTGGCGCTGACCTGGCAATGCAACTGCATAATGGTCTTGCAAGAAAATTCGCTGCAAGGGATGTTCTTTTTAATCCTGATTTATCAACATTTGAACCTACAAAAAAAGAAGCCAATATTCCAAACGTTAATACTATTCCCGGTGAAGATATAATTTATTTTGACATGCGAATTCTTCCATGCTATCCCATTAATTCGGTATTGAAAGAAGCAGACAGTATCAAAGCAGAAATTGAAAATAAATACAAGGTAAAGATAGAATATTCCCTTTCACAGAGCACTGAATCAAAACCCACTTCTCCTGATGCTCCAATTGTTAAATGCCTGGCCAAAAACATCGAAGCTGTTTACAAAGTCAAGGCAAAACCAATAGGTGTGGGAGGAGGAACAGTGGCAGCATATCTGCGCAATATAGGCATTGATTGTGCAGTCTGGTACAAAGCTTCAGAAAGCGCGCATCAGCCAAATGAATTTGCTCTTATAGAAAACATTCTGGGAGATGCCAAGGTAATGGCTTTAATGATGCTGGAGCATGTTTGATAAAGGAATCAGCCATGTTATACACAAAAAAAAGCCTTTTTTTATCCAGACATCCAAATGACAGCAGTAAGAGCAGAGAACTTCTTGCCTGCTTTGATGTAATATTAGATGGAGAAGGAAGCCTGCTTGCTTATCAAAAAATCAGCAAGGCAGATAAACCACGTGGATTTAAGCTCTATGCATATACAGAAACCTCTTTAACTGAAGAACTCCAGTTTACCGAAAAAGAGACTTTGAATTTTGCACACGAAGACAAGGACATTACCCTGCCCTGGACAGGTGATTTACCCCAGAGTTACAGCAAAGCTTTTGAAGGAGAAGACATTGTTTCCGGGCTTCCGGAACTGATATGGGATCTTCCAGGCAGAAAGGTTTCTCTAATACGCTATCATTATTACAGCCATATTGCAGAACTTTTTGCCCGGGATCTTGATTGTATGCCGGGGTTTATTGCCCTGCCCTTATCAAAACAACCATGCCCAGACTGCTCTGCGGATGAGTTTACTGATTTTAGGGGATATAAGCTCCTGGGCGACATGCAGGCAGCGTTAGGCGAAAACGTACAGATCCCCCGCCTTCCCTGGGTTTCCGCGAACAAGGAAAATTCTTACAAAGAGTACTCTTATATTGAGGATCATTTTGCACAGCTTAACCAAGTTCTTGCAAGAGGCAGGGCAATTTGCAGGGTTGGAGTAATCCATCCTGTTGAAAGCTATTGGCTGCATTGGGGCCCCCGTGAAAGCACAGAAGCTGCAAGAGCATCAATAGACGAAAAATTACTTTTACTCTGTTACTGGCTATCGCGCGGCCTTATTGACTTTGATTACATAATAGAATCACTTTTACCGGATCAATGCGAGCTTATAAATGTTAGCGAACAGCTGCCTGTTGGTAATATTAAGTATGATGCCATTATAGTTCCTGCCATGGAAACAATACGTTCAAGTACAATGGACAGGCTTGAGTCCTTTCGCAGCCATGGCGGCAAACTAATCTTTTTGGGACCTGCACCGTCTTATGTAAATGCAATACCTGACGAGCGCGGATTTAGGCTTTGGGAACAAAGTGAGCGTCTAGGCTTTGACAAGCTGGAAATACTTCACTCACTTGAAGAATTAAGAGATGTTCGTATAAGGGATAACTCCGGGGCTTTATCGAAAAACCTTTTTTATCAAATGCGCGAAGAAACCACAGCTGATACTTCCAGTGTGCAAGATAATAAAGTTACCAATCGCTGGCTTTTTATATGCCATGCTGACAAGGAGTATAACAAAGATATTCCTTTTTGTGATGACTATTATATTCAGATACGAGGAGAATGGCAGATATTACTTTTTGATACAATCAACGGCACTAACAGCAGCATTCATTCAGAGATTTCCGGCAGTTGGACCTTTTTTAAAAAAAGGCTTTGGGATCATGACAGCCTTCTTCTAAAACTGGTTCCTGCTGATAAAGCCCTGCATGACATGCCTGCGACAGGCACAGAGCATTTACCCTTTGCAGCAGCTGATAATACAGTGCTTTGCGGCACTCCTTTGCGTTTTCTTGAAAAAGTGCCTGTCACCCTGCATGAGCCCAATGTCCTTGTTCTTGATATTGCCGAGTACGCACTTGATGATAAACCATACAGAGCCAAAGAAGAAATTTTAAGGCTGGATAATATTCTGCGCAAAGAACTGGGCTGGCCTATTTGTCAGGGTAATGCAGCTCAGTCAGATGCACAAAGCAATGATCCAGCATCCCATACCCTGAGCCTGCGCTATACCTTTGAAAGCGAACTTGCAATTAAAGGAGCTGAGCTTGCACTGGAGAATGCCAAAACAGCTAAAGTTACACTTAACAAAGAAGCAGCAGGCGCTGTCAAGGGGTGGTATACAGACGAGTGTCTGGGCAGGGTAAAGCTGCCTGATATAAAGGCCGGGAACAATGTTTTGGAACTGCTTTTACCTTATGGAAAAAGAAATGATGTAAAAGCCTGTTTTCTTCTTGGAGACTTTAGTGTTAAGGTACAGGGGATATGCTGCACTCTTGGCGAGCCAGTTAAAACCCTTGGTTTTGGGGATATTTGCCATCAGGGCCTGCCCTTTTACGGCGGAAACCTGACTTATCACCTGGAGATGGAAACTTCCGGCAATGCTGCCCACAGCAGTAATAATGTCAGAGCTAATGGCAGTGCCGATGTTATAGACGATGCTATAATAGAAGTTTCGTCATACAGGTTTATGCTGCTTAAAGCAGCTGTTGACGGAATTGATCGCGGTATAATTGCCTATGCTCCTTACAGGCTTGTGATTCACAGGCTTGAAGCAGGCAAACATTCACTCGATCTTACAGGCTTTGGCTGCCGTATTAATACCTTTAGTCAGCTGCACAATAATGGAGCTGCATGGTCTTATGAATACTGTTTACTGCCCCAGGGTATTTTGAAATCCCCTGAGGTTTTCTGTTATAATAGATAAAAAAAGGAGATATAAATGACTTCAAAACTTGTTGAATGGAGTGATGAATTTTCTGTTGGTTATAAGGGCATAGATCTGCAGCATATGGAACTTGTTCATTTGGTAAATGATTTTCATGCAGGAATACAAAAGGGCGGCCTGATGAAAAAAGTATATTTTCTTCAGACAATTAAAGGGGCTGTAAAGTATGTTAAAACCCACTTTGAAACAGAAGAGAGTCTAATGATGCAGGTCAATTATCCTTATCTTAATGAGCACAAAAGAGAACATGAAAATTTTATTAATGAGGTTACCCGTCAAATTCAAAATTTTGAAAAAGAGGATAACCCTGATCCAACAGGCTTTGATCAATATCTTTTAGACTGGATTTTAAATCATATTGCCAATTCAGACAAGAAATATTCTCCGTATTTGAAAGATCTCCCGGAATAGGCGTTTACCCGACTACTTAATTGCTCTCCAGTATAAGTTCTATTTATTTTTTAAAACATTAAGTAGTCGGGTTGACATTATTAACTAAATTCCGCATGGTATATAAATAAACTTCATTTTTAGGAGGTTGGGATAAGAGGATTGAAAGGTAGCGATGTCGTTGTCAAAGGAGTGTCCAAATCTTTTGGCAGCTTTGAAGCCTTAATCGATGTAGATATGGCAATTAAAAAAGGGGAGTTTTTTTCCATTTTAGGACCTTCCGGCTGCGGCAAAACAACCCTTCTTAGAATTATTGCAGGTTTTGAAAATCCTGATAAAGGGGAGGTAACCTTTGACG
>Ga0099364_10015420_pt1 | contig 10074 bp, 9 predicted proteins | sample TergutTh196P3_FD_73070 | JGI IMG/M metagenome (GOLD analysis project Ga0099364, IMG submission 73070) | Microcerotermes parvus P3 segment gut microbial communities from Pointe-Noire, Republic of the Congo - Th196 P3 | ecosystem: Host-associated > Arthropoda: Insects > Digestive system > Gut ...
CGCGATACCAATACTACAGTCGATGGGGATGCATTGTCTCGGTTGTGTTATGGCAAACAAAGAAACTATTTCGGAAGCATGTCAGGCACATAATGTCGACGCAGATGAGATAGTGGCACAGTTGCTTGCGCTCGTTAGGGAGTAAGGTAGCCATTAATCTACGACCAAGAAAAGACAGATAAGAATTATTGTCCGATGATGAAAAGCGGGCCGCAGTTATTGCGCCCCGCTTTCTTCTTAATTATGTTATGAAACTAAACCAAAGACTCGGCTCAGTAGCCGGCTTTATTAGAAAAGACGCCAACGTAGCGGATATCGGCAGTGACCACGGATATCTGCCTGTTTACCTTGCGCTAAATAATAACACACGAAGAATAATAGCCTCAGACATTAGTAGGAACTCACTAAAAGCAGCGATGAGATCGGCAGAAAAATATGGAGTCGCTGACAAGATTGAGTTTATTGTCACAGATGGCATGAAAGGAATGGACAATACGAATATCGACACCATTGTGATTGCGGGAATGGGCGGGGAAACAATATCGAAGATACTATCAGAAGCGCCGTGGACAAAAACTTGCGATATCGATGTCATCCTACAACCACAAACAAAAGTCGATATATTGTGCTTATGGCTGCATGACAATGGTTACAGATTACGAGGAGCGAAGCTTGCTCGAGAAAAAGGTAAAACTTATATCATAATGCTTGTCGGAGGTATAGACGAGTATAACGCAACTCAGATTAACAACGAATTTATACCGGAAATCGAGCTTATTAGCGTACTAATAAATGAGAAAGACCCATTATATGATAGCTACATGAGCGAGCTTATCAGCAAGAGTCAAAAAGCAGCTGATGGAATGATGCAGTCCGATGCAAACAGGTATGCATGGATGAATCGCCGCATAGAAATACTGACAACACTACGAGACAATGTGTAAAAAGGAGATATTGATATTTATGACGACTGTAAATGATATACTAAGCCAGCTCAATGAGATTGCACCTATGGAAATGAAAATGGATTTCGACAATATAGGGTTGCTCGTTGGACGAACTAATGCAGAAACATCCCGAATTCTCATTAGTCTCGACATTACGCATGATGTTATAAGCGAGGCGCATGAAATCGGCGCGAAGTTGATCATATCACACCATCCGATATTTTACTCATTGAAAAATATCACAGATACAGACATAACAGGGCTGAAAGTAATTCGATTGATCGAAAATGGGATATCCGCAATATGCATGCACACCAATCTCGATGCGGCTATGCGCGGAACTAGTTATGCGCTGGCAAAAGCGGCAGGACTCGTCGGTGATGATAGTGAGTTTATGCTTCTGGCACAAGAAGGGTTCCTAGGCGATGGCACCGCATTATCATATGGCAGATCGGGATACTTACAATCTGCGAAGACGCTTAGCGAGTATCTACCCGAGTTGAAGAGCGCTCTTAAAACAAATGGGATTAGATACTATGATTGCGGGAAAGACGTGTATCACGTTGCCGTGGTCAGCGGTTCAGGTGGAGATTACTTGGAAAAAGCAATGCATCGCGGGTGCGACACATTGCTGACTGCTGATATAAAGTATGATGTTTTTCTTGAAGCGAAGGAGTTGGGGATGAACATCATCGACGGCGACCATTTCTGCACGGAAAACCTCGTAACTGAAAATCTCGCAATGATGCTGAGACCCGCTTTACCCAGCACTGACATAACAGTATCAAGCGTACATGCTCAAACAGTGAAATTCTTTTAAGGAAAATGGTTTCGTTATTACTCGCCGGGTGAGAAATACACCTGCGCATAAGAACCATCATCGTCGTGAAACATAATCAGAACGCCTTCGTTGCCGCTAACTTCCGTAATCAACGCATCAGCATCACTGCGTGAAATCTCATAATAGCTGTCGCCATTGTCAGAAGTATTCAATGGAGCGTAATTTTCGAGCAAAACAGGCAACCTCCCGGAAATCATTATGACAGCATAAATGCCTTCAAAGTATACATCGCTTGACATATCGCGGTCACTATCCATCGTAGACTCATTCGATTCCTCATTAACCGCATCAAAAGCATCATCGGGAGCTACCATAGCACTCGGGCCATCTGCATTGGAACCCGTATCGGAACCGGCACCGGTTGAAACACTGCCGTTGTACCTATCGCTATCTTGTGAACTCACTATGGAAGCACCATCGTCCATTGTATCGCTTTCATTTTGTATGCCATATTGTATACTATACTCTTCATTGTCTTCGGTAAATACTTCATCATCATCAAAATCATGACCTGCACTATCACTACCGGCATCCATATTCATTGCCATTTCCATTGAACCACCTGCACCGCTGCTACTTGAGGAGTTAGAGGCAGGGGTGAACAGTGGAGAAAGCGAACCGGAACGGACTAAGTACGGAATAGTGATCAGTATAAGAACCAGACAAGCAGCAACCGGAATGAATCTTGTCATTACAGTCTTAATGCTGATTGGCGATTTCGTCTTGATAGTACCGGGAGCTATTCCTGTGCTTTTGATTGTTTTCATTACATTAACCCGAATCGAATCCGGGACGGGGGCAGTCGATTCATTTATCGTTGTCGAAACAGCACGAAATGCGATAAGGATAGAGGAACAATGCTCGCAGGTGCGAAGATGCGACTCGAGATCTGTCTTTTCTTCATGCGACAGTTCATCATCGACATATGCGCTTATGAGATCAAAATACTCCATGCATTTTAGATTTGCTTCCGCGCCGCTTTGTTGTGCGGAGAAATTGTTATTCTTATCCATGTTCCTCTACCTCCTCTCTATCTTTCTGACGATAGTTTTCAGGAAATGTTCCTTTGTTGACCAATATACTCGTTAGGTTTTTTCGTGCTCTTGACAATCTCGACTTAACAGTGCCTTCGCTAATGCCGAGTGCTTCTGCCATATCTTCGTAACTCATGCCCGTTATTTCACGCATTATCAATATTTGCCGATGGTCAGAAGCTAGTTCATCGATGCTCTCTGATATTGTTTCTCGCGATTCCCGGCTCATGAGGACTTCTTCGGGTAGTTCTCGTATATCAGGGATTTCTATGATGATATCTTCATCACCCTCATCGCGGTATGATAATGATATGGTACTTTCACGTTTCTTTTTGCGTAAAAAATCTATGGAAAGATTATACGTCAACCTATAGAGCCAGACGGAGAATCGGCTTTGTCCGCGAAAACTCCCAAGTTGCGTGTATGCTCTCAGGAAGGCTTCTTGCGATATGTCGCAAGCGTCTTCTTCGTTTCCGGTGATTTTTAGAGCTAGATTGTAGACGTTCTTTTGATTTGCTACGACCAGTTCTTCAAATGCGTCTGTATCACCGTTTAATACTCTATTTATTGTTTGCATTTCTTCGTCGACAGCCAATAGTACACACCCCCGGATAACAATTAAGAATGTAGAATTAAGAATGTAGAATATGGATTGCCACGTCGCACTGCGGGCTCCTCGCAAAGACGGAGGACGAAAGATATATAGATTAAGCTATTCCGAATCACGGCAGGAGCAGAGCCCCTGCCCTACAAGGGTTCTGAAGAAGGGAAATTACACAGAACCGTTATTCCGAATTCCGAATTCCGAATTTCATCGTAGTTCTCGTTTTATTCCTTCCGTGATGTCCCGTAGGTCGTCCAATGTCTCTGCTTTTGATATACGCTCCTTGAAGTATCCGGAATATGGAACGCCGCGCAGATACCATGCATAATGGCGGCGAGCCTCGAGACACGCTACACGTTCGCCTTTAATCTGCGCTGATGTCTCGATTTGCCTCATCGCAATGTTTGCTCTATGTCCGACAGGCGGAAGCGGAGACACATCAGCGCCGTCTAGCAGTTCTCTCGCTTGAGCAAATATCCATGGATTTCCTAACGCGCCGCGTCCTATCATTGCCATATCACAACTCGTGTATTTGAGTATCCTTGCTGCGTCTTGTGCTGTGAACACATCGCCATTGGCAATAACCGGTATTGTGACTGCCTTTTTGACTTCCCGTATAACGTCCCAGTCTGCTTTTCCCGAATATAGCTGGGCTCTCGTGCGCCCATGCACCGCAATGGCAGAGGTGCCTGCTTGCTCTGCTGCGGCGGCAAACTCAATTGCATTGATGTTGCCTTTATCCCATCCGATGCGTATTTTGATTGTTACGGGGCATGGCACGTTCTTTGCAACAGATTCAATGATGCGCATTGCTTTGTCGGGATCTCGCATCAGCGCGCACCCATCGCCGTTTTTTACTATCTTCCCGACCGGGCAACCCATGTTGATGTCTATAATGTCAGCGTTGCAAATTTCTAGTGCGATTGATGCAGCTTCTGCCATGCATTCGATGTCGCTTCCAAATATTTGCGCTGCGATTGGATGCTCTTCTTCACCGAGCTTTAACAATTCTCGTGTTTTTTTGTCTTTGTATACGAGTGCTTTTGCACTGACCATTTCTGTATATGTCAGGCCGGCTCCCAATTCCCGGCATATTGTTCGAAATGCGAGATCACTGACTCCTGCCATGGGTGCTAACGCAAGTTTTGACTTTATTTCAATGTTTCCGATTGTCATGTTGGATTTCCTATTCCGAATTCCGAATTTTCATATGGATTGCCGCGTCGCCCTATGGGCTCCTCGCAATGACGGGAGACGAGGAAATTAGCGGTTATGATTATCCCGAATCACGGCAGGAGCAGAGCCCCTGCCCTACAATGTACAACAGGGATTAGACTATTCCGAATTCCGAATTCCGAATTCCGAATTTTTCATGTGTATCATCAATGCGGCGGCATCAGCGGGTGAAACACCTGAAATCCGCATAGCCTGCCCGAGATTAAGCGGCTTAACATCACTGAGCTTTTGCCTTGCCTCTATCCTCAAACCTTGCAAAGCATTATAATCAATATCATCAGGAATAGCATAGTTTTCCATTCGCACTAAATCGCTCTGCTGCCTCTGTTGACGCTTAATATAACCATCGTATTTTATTGATATTTCCACCTGCTCAGTCACAGCAGCGGGCAGATTCGAGGAACTCTTCTCCAGCAAAGCAATATCGCGATAACTCAGTTTTGGACGGCGCAGCAAGGATGCGAGGCTAATCCCGGAGATTATCGGGGACTCTCCCCTCTCTTCGAGAAACTGGTTTGCCTCATCGCCGGGTGGCAGAAATGTAGTCTCCAAGCGCTTGATTTCGTTATCGATGATCTCATATTTCATCATAACAGACTCATGGCGTTCAGACGATATAGTGCCAATTCGCAACCCCAAGTGAGACATCCTAATATCAGCATTATCTTGGCGGTGTAACAACCTATATTCAGCGCGAGAAGTCATCATGCGATATGGTTAATTTGTGCCTTTAGTAACCAAATCATCGATGAGCGTACCAATATAGCCGTCGCTTCGGCTGATTATCAAAGGTTCTTCGCCTTTGAGTTTCAAAGCAGCATTAACTCCTGCTACAAACCCTTGCACCGCAGCCTCCTCATAACCCGATGAGCCATTAAACTGGCCTGCTCCATATAGATTGCGGATTTTCTTTGTTTCAAGAGTTGGCAATAGCTCCAAAGGGTCAATGCAATTATATTCGATTGCGTAAGCCGGACGCATGATTTCTGCCTGCTCGAGTCCCGGTATCGAGCGGAGCATCATTAGCTGTATCTCTTCCGGCATTGACGATGAAAATCCTTGGACATATAGTTCTTCTGTGTCGATCCCCATCGGTTCAATAAAAATTTGATGTCGTTTCTTATCTGCAAATCGAACGACTTTATCCTCGAAAGATGGGCAATACCTGGCACCGACTCCCTCTATCACTCCCGAGTACATTGGACTTCTGTGCAGATTATCACGCGCAATCTTATGCGTGCGTTCATTTGAATATGTCAACCAGCAGACTGCACGGTTCTCGAGTGGTGTGGTTGTCTCAAACGAGAATGGTACCGGCGGCTCGTCGCCTGTCTGTATTTCCATTTTGTCGTAATCAACGCTCCTGGCATTAATTCTGGGGGGAGTCCCGGTTTTGAAGCGGCGGAGATTAAGACCAATAGCTCTCAACTTGTCTGTCAGAACATTTGCTGCAAACATCCCATCAGGACCGCCGTCTTGCACAGCCTCTCCGATTATTGTTCGACCGGAGAGATATGTTCCCGTGCAGATAATAACCGCATGGCAGCGGAACAGTGCACCGGTGTGTGTCGTGACATATGAGACCGTTCCATTTTCTATGCCTATGTCAATAATCTCGGCTTGCCTGAGAGTGAGGTTTGCCTGTCGTTCGAGTGTGTGTTTCATCAATTTCCGGTATTCGTGCCTGTCTGCTTGTGCCCTCAGTGAATGGACTGCAGGGCCTTTTGCGTAGTTGAGCATACGAAACTGAATGCACACCCGATCAGCGCATTTAGCCATTTCTCCACCCAGCGCATCGAGCTCACGGACGAGGTGTCCTTTGCCCGTGCCTCCAATGGAGGGATTGCAAGGCATATTGCCAACTGCATCAAGGTTGATTGTAAAGCATATGGTTTTCATACCGAGCCGAGAAGATGCCAGAGCTGCTTCTATTCCTGCATGGCCTGCTCCGATGACTGCGATGTCATATTGTCCCGCTTCAAATGTTGTTACCATTGTTACCGTTCCCTCTTATTCTAAGCGAAAATTGAGCAATTAAGCCTGTAATGACTCCCGTTATCACTCCTGCAATAATAAGCAGCGGGAGGTATGCTACAACTCGTAGAGTACCCATGATGAACGCAGCCATAAGTATTTGACCGAGATTGTGAAATATTGCGCCAAAAACTCCGCAAACCCAAACCTGTTTCTCTGATACGAATCGTCTCAAAAGAGCTTGCACCAAAAAGGCGAGCAGCCCTCCTGCCAGGCTATAGAGAAATGCGATTATTCTGCCTGAAAATACCGCTCCTAGTATTAAGCGGCAAATGAGTATCATAAATGCATCAACAGTTCCAAGCGAAATTGATGTGTTGTCACTGCGTTTCACGAAAAAAAGCGCGAATAGCGTGACGGTATTCGCCAGTCCCAACTTTGTCCCGGGAATCGGCAGAGGAAGCTGTATTTGTGCTTCAATAATAAAAACTATGAGCGCGATAGCAGTAAGGACGGCCATCAGAGCCAGTTTTCTGATTGAAACTCGCATATCGATGCTCCTCTCAAGCAATCGCATCGATTTCAGGCAGTGCTCCGGAAGTGAGCGAAATCACGAGTTTGTGGGGTAAACATATGATTGGCATTATTCCGCCGTCAAGCCAGCCGTTGCGAACGCATGACCTATCGGGGCAGTCGGCGTCGATGATGCGAATTCTGCCATGTTCAACGGCAATGGTGTTCCAGCCTTCTTCAGAATCGATTGTGATTGAATATGGTTTTTCAACGGAGGATAAGTCAATTACACGGATTTGTTCGCCATCGAGGGTTATAATTGCTTCACTTGCGGAACCGCTGCGTAATGCGATTGCAGCAACGACAGACATGAGCAGTACCGTACCAATTGTGATAACCCAAAACCTGTTTGATTTCATGTTTAGGCTCCAAGTACTTCGCGGAGAAACCGGCCGGTATGGCTCGACTCACATTGCGTGGCAGCTTCGGGGGTTCCCTCGAAAAGGATTTCACCACCTGCATCGCCACCCTCCGGTCCTAGGTCAATAATATTGTCGGCTGTCTTAATGACATCGAGGTTATGCTCTATAACGACAACCGTGTTCCCCGCATCGGTCAAACGATTGAGAACTTCAATCAGCTTGTGCACATCGGCAGTGTGCAGACCCGTAGTCGGCTCGTCCAAGACATAGAAAGTGCTGCCTGTGGCTCGCTTACTAAGCTCAGTTGCAAGTTTCACACGTTGCGCTTCTCCACCTGAGAGCGTCGTTGAAGGCTGACCCAGACGAATATAACCAAGACCGACATCAGCAAGTGTTACAAGCTTTTGCTTGATTTTTGGGAGATTCTCAAAAAATTCCAGAGCCTCATCCACGGTCATGTCCAGGACCTCAAAAATATTCTTCCCCTTATAACGAACCTCCAAGGTTTCGCGGTTATATCGTTTACCTTTACATACTTCGCAAGGTACATAGATGTCGGGCAAAAAATGCATCTCAATCTTCAAGAGACCATCCCCCGAACAAGACTCACACCGTCCGCCTCGGACATTAAATGAGAAACGGCCGGGACCGTAACCGCGAGCTCTGGAATCCTGAGTTGAAGCAAAAAGATCCCTGACATCGCTAAAAACTCCAGTATACGTCGCCGCGTTTGATCGAGGGGTTCTCCCAATAGGGGACTGATCGATATTGATGACTTTATCCAGATATTCCAATCCAACTATCGAATCGTGTTTTCCGGCTCTCGTTTTTGCTCTGTTAAGCTGCGATGCGAGTGACTTATAAACAACCTCGTTTACGAGTGATGACTTTCCGCTGCCCGACACCCCGGTCACGCACGTCATCATACCCAGAGGAAACGACACAGTCAGGTTCTTGAGGTTGTTTTCACATGCACCTCGAACGATGAGCGATTTACCGCAACCTTTTCTTCTGACAGCAGGCACTGGTATCATCTTTTTTCTGCTGAGATACTGGCCGGTTATTGATTCTTCGCAAGCAATGATCTCACTTGCTGTGCCTGCGCATACGATTTCGCCGCCACGCAGTCCGGCGCCCGGGCCGACATCGACGATATAATCCGCTTCGCGAATAGTCTCCTCGTCATGCTCGACCACAAGCAGGGTGTTCCCAAGATCGCGAAGACGCTTGAGCATATTTAGTAACTTGATGTTATCACGCTGGTGTAGGCCAATAGATGGCTCATCAAGGATATATAACACACCCATCAGTGAAGATCCAATCTGAGTCGCCAAACGAATCCGCTGACTCTCTCCGCCAGATAGGCTGCCAGCTTGACGGCTCAGAGTCAGATATTCCAGGCCGACGCTGCGCAAAAATCCCAGCCTTTCCAGTATCTCCTTGATGATTTGCCGCGCTATCATCTCGTCTTTTTCCGACAGCGTGAGGTTTGTGACGAAATTGAGAGCCTGCACAATGGACATTTCCGTCAGGTCAGCAATGTTAATTCCGCCAACAGTGACCGCAAGCACTTCCTTTTTTAACCGACGACCGTTGCAATCAGGGCAGGGATGCTCGGCCATGTAACTCTCCAGTTCCCACCTCATAGACATGCTCTGCGTTTCTTTATACCGTCGTTCAATATTAGTCACTATACCTTCAAAAGGTTGCGTCAGCACACCTTTTCCCCGTGGTTGGTCATAATGAAGCGTCAGTTTCTCGCCTTTTGTGCCATATAGTATGACTTCCAGTACTTCATCTGATAAGTCCTTAATCGGAGTCGATAACTTGAACTCGTATCTTCTCGCGAGTGCATCGAAATACATCTTTGACACACCGTCGTTTCTGACATTTCCCCAGCCTGATGCGGAAATGCCGCCGTCCAGTATTGACACTGACATATTTGGGATGATTAACGCCGGATCAACACGCAACTGTGTTCCAAGACCAGTGCAAGTAGGGCAGGCACCATATGGGTTGTTGAAAGAAAACAAGCGAGGAGTCAATTCTTCAATTGACACGCCGCAATCTTCACATGCATAGTTCTGCGAAAACAGCATCTCTCGCTCTTCGCTCACAATATCGATGATGAGCAGTCCGCCTGAAAGGGCAAGAGCTGTTTCAACCGAGTCTGTCAAACGGCGCGTGATATCTTCTTTTATAACCAAACGGTCAACGATGATTTCAATGTTGTGCTTTTTATTTTTGTCGAGTTTAATCTCCTCCGTGAGCTCATATATGCTCCCATCGGCGCGGACACGCACATATCCGCTTTTGCGTGCGTCCTCGAATACTTTCTGGTATTCACCTTTTCGTGCCCTGATCACTGGCGACATTATCTGTATTCTGCTTGCCTCGGGGAGTTCCATTACGTTATCGACTATCTGATCGACCGACTGTTGCTTGATTTCCTTTCCGCACTCAGGGCAGTGAGGTACGCCAATCCGGGCCCAGAGCAGTCGGA
>Ga0099364_10015421_pt1 | contig 10074 bp, 7 predicted proteins | sample TergutTh196P3_FD_73070 | JGI IMG/M metagenome (GOLD analysis project Ga0099364, IMG submission 73070) | Microcerotermes parvus P3 segment gut microbial communities from Pointe-Noire, Republic of the Congo - Th196 P3 | ecosystem: Host-associated > Arthropoda: Insects > Digestive system > Gut ...
ATAGCAAACAATTATATAATATGTAGGTACGAACACAGTTCGTCCCTACATATCTTTTTATTTTGCCAATTTTTCGAAAATGAAATATACTAATGATTTTTTTCATATAAATATATAAAGTTATAAACAATTTAAGAAAGGATTATACTTAAATTTAATGAAATATTTAGGAGTATTATTTGTTTTTTTGTTTATTTTTAGTGTTGCGGTTTTATATATTGTTATAGGTGAAGGAGACCTTGTGAATATAATTGATGTGACCGAGCATGAGGAAAGTTTATACGATGATACAAAAAATAACGGCACTGCCGATAACTTTTTGAATTTATCGGTATTGCAACCGCTTCCCCCTGTTTCTGTTTCCGAGGTTGTCATCTCAGAAAATTGGCATGAATTTACTGTATATGTATACGATTTTGAAAGTAACGATATATTTCATGGGAAACTTGACGATTATTTGTGCGGGGTTGTATTTGCCGAAATGCCGTCAACTTTTGAAGTTGAGGCGTTAAAAGCTCAAGCTGTAGCGGCGCGGAGTTATTATGTGTATAAAACGCTTAATTCAAGCGAAAACGAGAGAGAACTACACAGGGGAGCGGATATTTGTACCGACCCTACTCATTGTAAAGCGTATATAAGCTATGAAAAAGCCCGCAATAAGTGGGGTGAGGAGTATATTTCGCCGCTTTGGGGAAAAGTAGAAAAAGCCGTAACGGATACATCAGGGCAAATTATAGTCTATGAATCAGAGCCGGCAATCGCGGTTTTTCATGCCATATCAAACAAAAATACGGAATCGGCGGAAAATATTTGGGGCGGAAACGTGCCGTATCTTGTGTCTGTACCTACGTCGGAAAGTGAAAATGCCGATATAATCACAAACTTTTCGACGATAATCGAATATAATTCGGAAGAATTAAAATCAAAGCTAATATCAAACGGATTTAGGGGTGATTTTGATAAAAATCCCGAAAAGTGGATTGGCAGTATCGTATTAAATTCATCTGGCAGAGTTGATAATATAGAAATCAACAGCAAATTAATCTCGGGAAACAGAATGAGGGAAATATTTTCTCTGCGCTCTGCCGACTTTACCTTGGAATATAAAAAGACCGACGACAAATTTATATTCAGCGTAAAAGGCTACGGTCACGGCGTAGGAATGAGCCAATACGGCGCAAACTTAATGGCGCGGGAGGGTAAAAGTTATAAAGATATACTTTTATGGTATTATGCGGGCGTTGATATAATTAACATATATGAGAAGCCGTTCCCATAGAAAAATATATTGTGGTTTTTGGGCAAATTGTAGGGCGCAACGTATGAAAATTTGTATTGGCGTAAATTCACAGTGTGGTATAAAATAAATCCAACATCAACGCAAATTCACGGCATGCCGAAAGCGTCACGCCCTACAATTTGTTCTATGGGAACATATTCTGATTTTATTTTTTCAACAATTTTTCAAATCTTGCTTTTATATCAGCTTTTATTTTTTCCGTCCGTTCAGCATCGACAGTATATTTTTCTCCGTCAAATTTTACTATATCGCCCTCTTTTATGTTTTTTGGGAGAACGTCAAGACAAATATTTATTTGCTTATCACTCTCGTCAAACATGACTGCTTGATTTCCCTCTATTCTGTCTATTGTATAAAACACAATTTCCCCCTGATTAATTTATTTAATATAAATATTATAATGGATATTTGTCATTATATCAAGCATAATTATTTGTAAAAAAAGTAAACTAAGTTTTAAAACGACATATTTTTGTGGTATAATATATTATAAAAATGCGTAGTGCTAATTGAAATAAGATAAAAACGAGGGAAAATCCGTCAAAACTCCTGCCCTCTTTTGTAAAAAGGGCTTTGATTAGCAAGCACTATGCGTTATATAAATATTTTATACGGGAGTATTATATAAACTGATGATTGAGATAAAGCAAAAAATAGATGAATTGCGTGAAAAAATTGAATTTTACAACAGAAAGTATCACGAAGAGGATAAAAGCCTGATAAGCGACTATGATTATGATATGTTAGTGAAAGAACTGATAAAATTAGAAACGGAATATCCCGAATATGACAGTCTCTATTCGCCGTCTAAAAAAGTCGGAGGAAAAGCCCTTGACAAATTTGAAAAAGTTACGCACAAAGTCCCCCTCGGCTCATTGTCTAATGTATACTCAAAAGAAGAACTGCGGGAGTTTATATCAAAAATAAATATTCAGTTTGAACACGAAAATAAAGCTGTGGAATATGTTGTCGAATATAAAATTGACGGGCTTTCGGTATCGCTTGAATATGAAAACGGTATATTTTTCAGGGGTTCGACGCGGGGAAACGGACTTGTGGGAGAAAACGTAACGGAAAATCTCAAGACCATAAAATCAATACCGTTGAGATTAAACGGCGAATATCCTGAATATCTTGAAGTACGCGGAGAAATTTTTATGCCGTTGAGTGTATTCAGGCAGATAAACAAAGAGAGGGAAGCCCAAGAATTGCCTTTGCTTGCAAATCCGAGAAACGCTGCGGCAGGTTCACTGCGTCAGCTTGATTCCAACGAAACGGCTAAACGCAATCTTGATATATTTATATTTGATATACTGCAAATCTCGGACAATAAAAATATATTCGCCGTTCACGGCGACGCCCTCAAATATCTTGCCTCGCTTGGATTAAAAATATCGCCTTCTATGAATATATTTTGCGATTACAGTGAAATCGAAAATGAAATAGATAACCTTGAATTAAACAGATATAAGTTAAATTTTGAAATCGACGGGACGGTTGTAAAAATAAATGAATTTGCTAAACGTGATATGCTCGGTTCAGTGTCAAATTATCCGAAGTGGCAGGTCGCATATAAATATCCGCCCGAAATAAAAAGCACGAAATTGACGGATATAGTAATAAACGTGGGCAGAACGGGAGTGTTGACCCCCAATGCGATTTTAGAACCCGTAAGGCTCGCAGGTACGGTTGTATCACGCGCAACATTGCATAACATGGACTTTATCGCCCAAAAAGATATAAGAATCGGCGACATGGTAAAAGTGAGAAAGGCAGGGGAGATAATCCCCGAAATATTGTCTGTCGAGATGGAAAAAAGAACAGGCGGCGAAAAGATATTTGAAATACCGCAGATATGTCCCTCATGTCATGAAAAAGTATTCGCGGACGGGCAAGACGTCGCCGTAAGATGTATAAATTCCGCATGTCCCGCGCAGCTTGAACGAAATATAATATATTTCGCGTCAAAAGGCGCGATGGATATTGACGGTTTGGGACCGGCGGTCGTAAGGCAGTTAATAAATAATAATTTGATTAAAACAGCCGCCGATTTATATATTTTGGAAGCGGAAAAAGTAGAAAATATTGAACGAATGGGCAAAAAAAGTTCGCAAAATTTAATCGAGGCAATAAATAATTCCAAATACAGGGGATTGCAGTATTTTATAAACTCACTCGGCATAAGACATATCGGTGAAAAAACCGGCATAGTTTTAGCCAAAAAATATAAAAACATCGAAAATTTATTTAACGTATCAATAGAAGAATTGCAGGAAATAAAAGATATTGGCGAGGAATCGGCAAAAATGATAGTTGGTTATTTTGGGAACCCAAAAAATATGGAGCTTGTACGCAGATTCAAAGAATATGGCGTAAAAACCTTTGATGACGAAGATACGGGCGCGTCGGATAAATTAAACGGACTGAAATTTGTGGTCACGGGAACATTGGGAAAATATAAAAGAGACGAGATTGAAAAGCTGATAGAACTGCACGGCGGGGAAACTTCGTCAAGCGTATCTAAGAAAACGCATTATGTATTGGCGGGTGAAAACGCCGGGAGCAAGCTCGAAAAAGCGGAGACTTTAGGTGTAAATATTATCAGTGAAGCCGAGTTCGAAGAAATGATAAAATAGACCTTTGCAATACGGTTTTTGCGGACGCGCATCAACAACGCAAATTGAGCAGTTCCTTTGTAAAGAGGGTGTCGGCGTAGCCTGATGCGTTTTGTTAACTTTGGTGATTAACGTAGAAAATTTATATTATGTGCGTGAGGTACAGCATGAAATTCCTATATATTTTTGGCGACGCGGCGGTTGGAAAAATGACCGTCGGACAAGAACTATTGAAAATTACCAATTTACGATTGTTTCATAATCACATGATAGTAGACCCTGTGCTTGAAATTTTTGGTAAATATTCAGAAGATACCATCAAAAGGCTTAATGACGTGCTTTTTGAGGACTTTGCCGCTTCCGACCATTATGGATTGATTTTTACTTCAATGTGGATGCTTAATTTTCAATCGGATTGGGATAGAGTTGCACATATTACCGGCATTTTTGAAAAGCATAATGCAGATATTTATTATGCGGAACTTTTCGCTCCTCTGGATATACGTCTGCAAAGGAATGTTACAGAAAACAGGCTTACACATAAACCCAGCAAGCGTGCGATTGAAAGTTCCAACGGTTATTTACGAAATCACAAATTCCGTTGCATCAGCAACGACGGGGAAATATCATTCGAGAACTATATCAAGATTGACAATTCAAATCTATCTGCTGATACTGTGGCAAAAATGATAAAAGATAAATTTTCGTTATGATGTTGAGTATAAGCATTTTCTACATCAAGAAAACACCCGTCGCAGCGACGGGTGTTTTGTGATTGCAGATGTTGTTCGGGGAGACAAAAACACCCGTCAGTCAGGCAAGCTGCCTGACACCCTCTTTGCGAAAGAGGGCTTTGGCACAAAATCTTTACGTTGATTTATTTTCCAAGGAGGTCTATTTGTTAATCACTTCTCTTTTTTTTATTTATCCCCATGAAAGCGCGGGCGGCGGACATGGCGGGTTTGAACCAAAAAGGCTCCATTCTTCGCGCAACATCTTCAAGCAATTGCTGTATCTGAATACTTTGAGGGCAATGCTTTTCACATTTTCCGCATTTTATGCAAAGGCTTGCGTAATGCTGATTAGGCGTAAGACTGCCGATATTTTGCATATACTGACGCAATCCCATAGTTTTGCCCATAGTAAACGAAGTATTATATGAAGTGAAGCACATGGGAATATCAACCCCTGCGGGACACGGCATACAATATCCGCAAGACGTGCAGTTTATTTTGGTAAGTTTTGTTATCTCGTCTATCGCCCTGTTTATGGCTTCTGTTTCAGCCTGAGTTAACATATCGGCGTCCGACGCGTCCGCAAGCCTGAGATTTTCCTCAAGCTGCGCTTCATCGCTCATGCCCGATAACAGCGAAATAATTTCGGGTTGGTTCCATATCCATTTTAACGCCCACTCCGCAGGTGTTGAATCAGGTTTAGCTTTTTTGAAAATATCTTTCGCGGACGGCGACAGTCCGTTAGCCAATCTGCCGCCGAGAAGCGGCTCCATTGCTATCACGGGGATATCTTTTGCGGCGGCTTTGTGCAGTCCCGTTTTACCCGCCTGATTGTTTTCATCTATATAATTATACTGTATCATGCAAAAATCCCAGTTATACGCATCTATCAGCTTTGAAAATTCATCGCGTCCGCCGTGATATGAAAACCCGATTTGCTTGATTTGTCCTTGTTTTTTCTTCTCTTCAATCCATTTTTCTATGCCGAATCCGCAAAATTTTTCCCATGTCGATATATCCGAGAGCATATGCAATAAATAATAATCTATGCGGTCCGTTTGCAGACGTTCGAGTTGTTTGTTAAAATATTTGTCCATATCCGATGATGCCCGACAGAGAATAAGCGGCAATTTTGTCGCGATATATACTTTGTCCCGCCAACCTCCCTCAAGTATTTTCCCGACGGCGCGTTCGCTTCCCGGATATATATATGCCGTGTCTAAATAGTTTACGCCGCGTTCGATAGCGGTGTGTAATAATTTTGTCGAGCGGGGCAAATCAATTTTTCCCCCGCTTCGGGGAAAACGCATACAGCCATATCCCAAAACAGAAATTTTATTGCCGCTTTTTTTATCAATTCTATATTTCATGACAGATTCCTCTTTGATATAATTATATAAATAATAAATTATTAAATACAATTATATCATATAATAACGCAGTCTGTCAAAAATATTTTGTTAAATTTTAGAATATATAATCCGTCAGACAGTCATACCAATGAACGTATATTTCACCGTTTACTGTCATTTGCTCGTTATCGGGCAGCATTTCATTCCAAAATTTATCTTTACAATTAAAATGCTCGTTGTAGCGTTTACAATTCCAGTCGTTTTTATTGAATCTGCGCCATAAAACAGTTTTGCCGTTTTTATCAATATATTGTTCGGCAAGAACGCCCGGGTTATAGAGTTCGATATCAACAAGACATACGGTATCATAAGTTTTGCCGTTTATTTCAACGTCATATCTGCCCGCAACGTCCATTATCGCCCCTATTTTTTCATTTTGCATATTATCTTTACAAGTTATGGCGTTTCCAACTTTTTTTATTATGCCTTTAGATGTAAGATTTACTTCTTTTCCGCAGTTATCCTCGCCGAATCCCCAGTTCGGAATAAAATCATCGCCGTCTAAAAATGTATGATAGCGTTTTACGCCGTTTTCAGTATGGATTTGAGCGAGAAATCTGCAATACGTGTCAGTCAGTTGAGCTACAAAGCGGCGTTCGACTGTTTTGTTGTCGTCCGTTTGATTAGCCTCCATCGGATTTTCTTCGACTGCCGTAATCTCAACTCCTTCGATTCCGTGAACTCTGGCTTTGCCTGTTACTTCCATATAGCATATTTCAGTACGGGTTTTTTCGGGAAAATCATACATCGCCCACGTTATTTTTTCGCCGAGTTTGGGAACTATAAACCAACCCATAGTTTCTTCCCATTTTACATCAAACGGGGCTTTTTCCGACGGCGTAATTTTATATTCTGGCATAATATTTGGTAAAGTTTTCATTATATTATCTCCTCTCAATTCTTTCAATTTATTGTTTTCTTTTGATTTTGGCGGAAACGGATATATGTTTTTGAAATTTTGTTTAGCTGTATGAAGTCTGCTTTTTACCGTTCCGACGGGGATTTTCAAAAGCTCCGCTATTTCCGCCTGTGGTTTATTCTTAAAGTAATACAAAAATAAAATTTCTTTATCTTTGTCTGCCAAGTTACTTAGCGTTTCTCTGACAACCTCTGTTTCTGAAATCCCGTAACGGTTTTTTGAAATGATATTATCTGTAATTTCATCAAGCGGAATTTCGTATCGCTTCGCGAGAACTCTATAAAAATCATTGCATTTATTCGCAGCGATTTTCAAAATCCAAGATTTGAAACTTTCAGGATTTTTAATTTCGCCCATGTTTTTAAATGCGGAAACTGCCGTTTCCTGAAGTATATCTTCGGCATCAGATTTTGATGATATTTTATAATATACATAGCGTTCAATCGCGGGTTTACACGATAAAAATAGTTCTTCAAATTCAATTTTTTCCATTTCGCTCACCTCCTGCTTACTGTGAAAATTGATTAATTAGACGTGTTCTAAAACCCTGTTGTAGGGGCGGATGGCAATCCGCCCGTAAAATAAAACCAATGTAAAATCAGACTCACTTAAATAATTTTAAGGTTTCAGAACAGGTCTATTTATCTTGATTTTGAAATCGATTTCACTAATAAAGACGCAAAAAAACACTAAAAGGTTCATTTTTGAATAAAAAAATAAAATTAACGAGTAGAACCACTTTCATTAAGATAAAAAATTAAAAAACCACACCAAAAGCCCTCTTTCATAAAGAGGGCGGCGTTTCTCTACGGAACAGGCGATTCTTAACTTGTTTGACTATTAATATGGATTACAGCGTCCTTGATTTTCTTTCAATCATTTTTTTGGCGAATCATCTTATAAGATTATATTTTTTTAGGAAAATATATATTTTTGTGCCTTTGGGCAACAAAAGCACATCTTCTCTTGTCAATGTTTTCAACGAGAAAAGCATTATTATATAAATTACAGCGGCGAAGAAAATAGCTATAATCGCGGCGATTTTTTCATTTATGAAAAGATACGCCAGCCTATAAATTAATATTGAGGATAAAGCCGTAACTGCGCTTGATATAAACGGCTTGAAAAAAGTCTTTTTTATTGCCGGCACAACATTTGTAGTCTTTGAGAGAAAGAAAAAGTTTATTATAACAATCGTGAGATAACACAAGCCCGTACTTATGGGAGTGCCGAAGCGTCCTATTGCAGGGATACCGATTAAAATATAGCTCCCCGCGAGTTTAGCTATAGAACCGAGTGCCATTGATACTATAGTCTTATTTTCCTGTCCTTGCGCTTGAAGCATTGAATTTGTGACGGACACCATAGCTACAAAGACAATAGCTATCGCCAATATCGAAAGAAGCGGAGCGGTTCGTGCTACCGCGTCCTTGTCATTGAACACCAAATTAAGAATAGGACCTGACATTGCCGCGATTCCGAATGCGGACGGCATAGCGATTATCGAGACCATTCTGAAAGTAGATTCTACGGTAGCCCTGATTGCTTCCGTGTTTTTTTGAGTGTATGCTGTGGCTATGGCGGGGATTATGCTCACCGCGAACGGGATAACAAGGGAGTTTGGCAGATTAAAAAACGAAATCGCCATTGTAGAATAATTTCCGTATGCGTCTGCGGCGGCAAGTGCTATGCTCTCCGCTCCCTCATATATGTATCCTATGTCGATAAGCCGTCTCTGCATTATAAAAGCGTCTATAAGACCCGATAAACTGATAAATGACGCGCTCAGAGTTACCGGTAGTGATATTTTTATAATTTCTTTGACGATTGCTTTATTACTTCTTATTTTTATTACTTCCGTTGGCGGCAAAATCTCTTTGGCTTCTTCAAGTTTTACAAGTTTTTTTGTTATAATCATAAACAGCGCACCGATTGCCACGCCCACGGTAAGCCCGATGATGGCGTATGCGGCGACAATCGGCAGTTCATAGCCTTGCCTTATGGCATATGACGCCGCTATAAGCCCGATGACTAATTTTCCCGACGATTCGATTATTTCAGACAGCGCGGTGGGTATCATGTTTTGCCTGCCTTGAAAAAATCCTCTGTACGCCGAAGTTATGCAGATAAAAAACAGAGTCGGCGCGATAACCGAGATACTGTAATATGCGCCGGGATTTCCCATAGCGTCGGCGAAACTTCTTGCGCCGAGAAGCATTACCGCAGTACCTACGGTTCCCAAGATAATAAATATTATAAGCGAAAGATTAAATATTCTTTTTTCTTCTTTATAATTTTTTTTGACATTTGCGGTGGCAATCATTCTTGATATAGCCACGGGAAGCCCTGCGGTGGATATGCTGTAAAACCATACATAGATTTGATACGCGGCATTATATGGAGCCATGCCGACCCCTCCGCCGCCGTCTGCCGCCGCCATCATGTTATAAAGCGGCACTCTAAATAGAAAGCCTATTAATTTTACTATTAAATTCGCGGAAACTAAAATCATTGCTCCAAATAAAAACGACTGTCTTCTGTTATTGCTCAAAATATTATCCTCGCTTTAAAAATTTGATGTAGAAAATGGGTTAAATATAATATCGCTAATTCGCTAATTGTAGGGCAAGGACTCTGCTCTTGCCCTACAATCGCCCCAATTTTTCCATAATATAGATAATATAAATTAGTATGGTAATTTATGTTGTTTTGTAGGGACGACCGCCCTCGGTCGTCCGTGAAATTTAAAACCATGTATTCATTCGTTAAATCTAAATTCATAAAAGACATAATATTATTAAAATTTGCGGACGAACACAGTTCGTCCCTACGGTTAATCGCCTAATAATTGTAAAATATTAGTGCGAGTTTTTTTAAGCGATTGCCGTCAATTCATCACAGCTTCAATTTCTTCTATACTTCTCGGAATTGACGCTGAAAGATTTTCACAGCCGTTTTCAGTAATCAAACAATTATCCTCAAGTCGAAACCCTATTCCCCATTCTTCACAGTAAATGCCGATGTCCACACAGAATACCATTCCTTGTATCAATGGCATATCAGACGGCGCGTGTACTACGTCATGGACGTCATA
>Ga0099364_10015422_pt1 | contig 10074 bp, 3 predicted proteins | sample TergutTh196P3_FD_73070 | JGI IMG/M metagenome (GOLD analysis project Ga0099364, IMG submission 73070) | Microcerotermes parvus P3 segment gut microbial communities from Pointe-Noire, Republic of the Congo - Th196 P3 | ecosystem: Host-associated > Arthropoda: Insects > Digestive system > Gut ...
CGAGGACCGCGCCTGCCGCGCTTGGGCCTTGCTGCGCCACGCGCGCGTTCTGACTTCGCCCGAAATGCTGGCGCACCTTTCGTCCGTGCGCCTGGGTTCCGCCATTGGCGTTCTGCCGCCGGTCGACCATGCCCTGTTGGACCGGATTTTCCTGTTTGGCCAGCCATCCCATTTGCAGCGGCTGCATGGCCGCAAGCTGTCTTCGGCCGACCGGGATCGCCTGCGGGCGGAATTTGTGCGCCAAGAATTAGGGACGGCTCAAATTTAATTTTGAGCGAGCCCTTAGGCGCCATTGGCTGACAGTTTTAAAATCCCGGGGGGAGATTGGATCCTGCCTGACGATACCGACATCGATCCCGCCGTGGTGGTGGTGGAGTGGCTAAGCGTTGGGGTTTCGCGCCCGCCTTCCCCCCCCCATCCTTCGCCGCCGCCGCTCGATGGTTCCGGCGCGCGCGCCAAGCTGGGCGTGCGCTTGCAGCTCAACAAGATTCACCTCGATGCCCTGCGCCGAAAAACGGTGACAACCGCTTTCGCGGCCCCTCCCGGTCCGTCCGCTCCCGCGCCGGAGGGTTCGGGCGCGGCCCCCCTCCCGGACACGGGTGGCGCGGATGGCGCGGGCGGCGCGGGCGGCGTTCGCGGCGCGGACAGCGCGGACGATGTTCGCGGCGCGGAAGGGGTTGGCGATTCGGCCAAGGCCCGCCCCGCCCGGGCCGCGTCCTTCAAAGCCAGGGGCGGCCGCGCCTCGGCGGCCGCGGATGAGGAAACGGAATCCGACTGGTGCGGGGAAGTCGAGCGCGCGCTGGGCTACCAGTTCCTCAACCGGGCGCTTCTCCGGCAGGCGTTGACCCACTCCAGCCACCAGCACACCCCGCAAACCCACAACGAGCGGATGGAATTTTTTGGGGACGCGGTGCTGGATCTGGTGGTGCGCGAACGGCTGTTCCACCAGTTCCCCGAACGCCGCGAGGGCGAACTGACCGAAATCAAGTCCGCCACGGTGCACGGCAAAGCGTTGTGCCTCGCCGCGCGCCGCATGGGGCTGGAGCGCTTCCTCAAAATCGGGCGGAGCGTCCGGAAAAGAAACAAGGACATCCCCGACTCCATGCTGGGGGATGCCTATGAGGCGCTGGTGGCGGCCATTTATCTCGATGGCGGATATGAGGCCGCGCGCCGGTTCATTGTCCGGACGCTGGCCTCCGACCTGGTGACGCGCGCCAGGGAGGCCGCGCAGGCCAATCCCAAATCCATGCTGCAGCAATATTTGCAGCAGCGCATGCAGACGGTTCCCGTCTACAAAATGGTCGGGCATGACGGCCCCGGCCACGCCCGCGTTTTCACCATGTCGGTTTCGGCCGGTAATCGCGTCCTCGGGCAAGGGAGCGGCTCCAACAAGAAGGAAGCCGAGCAGGCCGCCGCCCGCGCGGCGCTGGCCGCCCTCGAGCCGCCGAAAGCCTGAAACGCTCCCGCTGCCGCGCATAACCTCTGTTACCCCAATTTTAATTTGACTTGCTTTATAGCGTTTTATAAGATCGAGGAAATACAAGGGGGTTTTGTATGTAGACTGTGTTTTATATTGAGGGGCGGGCGTTCATGCGACTTCCTCCCTTCATCTCGAACCGGACATCGGCCGTTCTTTTGGCGGTTTTTGCCGTGTCCGTTTCTTTGGCGGCGCATCAGTGGTCGGCGCCGGATGTTGGCGGCCTCTTTCGCTTTCCCTTGGCGCGTCTGTTTTGGCGGCTCTCCCCGCTCTCCCCGCTCTCCCCGCTCTCCCCGTCCTCCCCGTTCTCATCGTCCTCCGCCGCTCCGGCCGCTTTGGCGGCGTCCCAGGCCGGGGAATCCCTTTGCGGCGGCGGATGCGCGCACGCGGCTTTTTCGGATGGTGATTCGCGGGATTGGCTTTCCCCGCATCGGATGGAGGGCGCCCCTTCCGGCGCGCGCGATTCCCTTTGCCCGTTCGCCCTGTCCGTCCTGTCCGCCGCGTCCGACTCCCTTGATGCCGATGCCGATGCTGATGCTTCTGACTTGTTTCCTTACGACTACGAGCCGCTGGAGGCGGCTGTTGTCCACCCCTTCTCCGGCGAAGGCGATTTCCTGTCCGATTTCGCCGAGCATTTCACCTCCCCGGGCGACCCTTCCTTCGCGGCGCCGCTGTCCACTCAGCTGCACATATTGTCGTGCGGCGATTTGACGCAGTGCCTCGGATGCAAGGCTTTTGGCTTCCAGCACGGCCAAAAGGATTGCGGGGAGCATTACGCCTGCCAGCCCTGCGTGGGCCCGTGCCCCAACTGCCAGATATGGCACGAGGCGCATCCAATGCTGGGTTGCGGCGTCCACCGCCCCTGCCAGGACTGTCCCGGCCAGTGCAACTTTTGCTCGGCTTGGCACATCATGCATGGTTTGCGGTCCTGCGGCGTCCACCGCACCTGCCAGTCCTGCCCCGGCGTCCAATGCCCCATGCCGAATTGCTCGTCCTGCATCGTCCATCCCTTCAGGCCCTGCGGCGAACACCGCGTATGTCAAATATGCACCCACTATTGTCCGGGATGCATGACCTGGAACGGCATTCACCCCATCCGGATTTGCCAGTTGCACTTTGTTTGCCAGCCATGCGAATGCGACATTTGCCCCGGGTGCCTCGAATGGGACGTGCAGCATCCCCCGCGGGATTGCGGCGCGCACCGGGAATGCCAGGACTGCCCCGGCCAGTGCCCGGCCTGCGGCGAGTGGCATGCCCACCCCCTGCTGGCGTGCGGCGACCACCATGTCTGCGAGGACTGCCCTGGCCAGTGCCCGATCTGCGATGAATGGCATTATCATCCCCTCCGGGCTTGCGGGTTCCACCACGAATGCGAGCCGTGCCCCGGCGCGTGCGAAGGCCCCTGCGGGAGGATGCATGTTTGGCACGACCAAAGGGCATGCGGCCATTATTGGTGCGATGCCTCCTGCGATTGCGATGACGACAATGATTCGGGAGGGGCCGGCCACGGCCAGGTTCCCATTTATGTCCAGATAGGCGATGACTGCGGCGCCCGCAGGGACGATGTCTCCGGCAGCTTCCACAATCCTTGGACTCTCCGCCTCGGGAACCTGTCGCATGCGTGCCCGCCGTCCGCCTTGGACAACACAACCATCAAGCTCATGTGGTTCGACCACGGCACCATATACGATTGCCATGTGATCTGCGCGGATGTGCATGATCGGTGGGGATGCTTTTACGCCGACCTTTATTCCGCCCATCCCGAAGGGGACGGTGTTTACGCGATGGGTTCGCGGTTGGGGCAAACGGGCTGGACGGGGGGCCGCCACTTCGTCCTCGACAACAATCATTCCGATTCCAACCACCGTCTTTTCGCGGCCAGCACGCGCCATGGCGACACGGTGGACAGCGTGTATCGCGGCCATAAGGCCCGCCTCCACATCACGGCCTTCGAGGCGGAAACGGTTTACGACGCGGACGCCGACACGGTGGATTTCATGGCCCGGCTGCCCCTGGCCGCCCGGATGCGGCAGGCGGGGTTGAGCTCGGCGGAGGCGGAGGTGACTTTCGAGTCCCTGGGTTCGGGAACGGTTCTCGTGAAGGACTTGGCGGGGGCCGTGATGCTGTCATCTTCGTCCCCGTCGTCGTCGGCGAACTTTTGGGATCGCATTTCCGCTTCCCCTCCCTTGCGGGCGGTGATTCACGAGAATGACGGCGGGCTGGCGCTGGTCTTCCGGGTGAACGGCGCGGAGGTGAGCCGGTATGTGGTTCCCGGGGCGGTGTTTCGGCTGGACGCGGACAACAACGGCGCCATCAACGCCGCCGACCGCCTGCGGGTCGGGCCAGACGGATTGCCCGATCCGGGCGGCGTCAAGCTCCACCGGGCGGACTTCCTCTCGGGGCTGGTCGTTGGCGTGAACCGCTCTTACACGGACGGCGCCCTCAACCGCGACGATGACATCATCAACGGCCCCGGGGACAAGCTCCGCAATATGGCCGAGGTCCGGCTGGTGGTTCATGGCCTGCCCGCCCCCGGGGAGCTGGATCCGGCGGGCCTTCCGGAAATCGACCACTGGACGGTGGCCATCTCGCGGTCGGGGGCGGGCCGGGCGCGGCTTTTCGATGACACGGACGCCATGATTCTTTCGCCGGAGGCGGTGTCCGCGGAGCTTTCGCCGGAGCTGGTCGGCCGCCTGCGCCAGGAGCGCTCGTTTTGGCTGGAGGGCTGCCAGACGGGCGTGGCGGCCTTGCGGGTGGAGGTCCGGCGCAAGGGGGAGTTGCGGGGGTGGGACGAGGCGCGCGTCAGCGTCACGGGCCTTCGGATGGCCGGGGCGCATTTGTTCGGCTCCGTGCACATGTCGCGGGCTTTTCAGTGGAAGGACCAGGAGAACGAATACCTGACGGGCGGCCCGTTCAGCCAACGCAATCCCCTGTATGTGATCTTCAGCCTGGAGGAAGGCGGCGGCATCGACCTGGGGCAATTCAAGAAGTCCGATGGGAGCTACCGGTATTGGCTTCGCGACCTGACGCAGCATAATGCGCCGCGCACGGGCTTTTACCAGGAGCTGACCGATGCGGGGCTGTTTTCGTTCGACACCTGGATTTCCTTGGTCAATTGGTGGCGTTCCCTCCTTGGCCAGGATCAAGCCCTCGTGCGCACCGATCTTTCGCAGATAGCCGAGGCGTACGGCCTGGGCGATGTGGAGGCGGGGCTTCATTACATCAGCGTTTTTTCGGGGGGCATTTCGGGCTACGGGGAGCCTGGCGCCTATCAGCTGGAGATTCAGACGCCGCCTTTTTTGCCGGTGGCGGCGGGGATTCTCCGGCCGGGCCTCCATTATACGCTGCATGTGCTCCGGGGGAGGCTGGATTCGGACCTGGACCTGAACGGCGTCATCGAGATAGGCGGCGGCCCCGGCGCCCTGGGCGATTCGGGCGATGAGGAGCGCAAGGCGTCCATTGACGTGGGGAGCGACCTGGACCTTCACGAGCCGGGGGCTTTTGTGGCCTGGAACGGCCGCCGGAATCAGCCGGATCCGAAGGGCATGCCCCCCGGCGGCGCCAGCGGGGAGAACAACTCCGATGACGCCAACGAGGAGAACAACCCCGAGCAGGCTTGGGGCCGCCTGCGGCGTTTCGACCTGTCGGACGTGGAGCCGGCGGAGCTCGCCTTGGGCGCGGCCTTCTCGCTGCACCGCAAGAACGACCGGCTGAAGGCTTACGCCGACCGGGAGGGGACGAATGAACTGGTCTTCAACGGCCAGGGCGAGGTGACGTGGCATGACACCGATTACCCCCGCACGATATGGGTGGAGGGCCACGCCGAGAGCGCGGCCCTGAAGGACACCGCGCTGGAGTTCCGCATCCGGCCCTCGGGCGCGGCCCAGTCCCTGACGCTGGACCGCATCCAGGCGACAGTGGTCAAAGGGCTCTTCCGGGTCGACCTTGACCTGGATGGCAAGGCCGACGGCCATTTGGCGGACAACCCCGATCACTTGCGCAAGCGCGAACTCGGCCTCTTTGCGAGGGTCAACGATGACGACGATGACGGCAACGGCATCCCGGACTTCCTTGACGGCATGGTGCCGGGCGAGGACGACCTGATTCGGGTGGAGCTTGCCTATCCCGCGTTCCTCGACCGGGGGAAGCTGATTGTCCGCCGGACGGGCGGACAGGGCATCGAACTCCACGCCCACGCCGACAAGACGGGCGCCAAGCCGCTGACAGGCGATGAAGCCGTATGGGATTTGGCGGCGGAGCGTCCGGCGGAGGTGTTTGTGGAGGGCGTGGCCGCCTCCAGCGCCATGCGCGACCACGAGCTGGTCTTGGCCTACCTTCCCGAAGGGCTGGAGAATACAGAGAAGGCCATCGTCCTCGACCGGCTGGCGGTGACGGTGATAACGGGCGGCTTCAATGCCGACCTCGACCGTGACGGCGCCTTTAACGGCCTGGACACTGATGACAACGACTTCAAGTGGAAGCTGGCGCCGGGGCTGTTTGTGCGTGTCAACAGCAACGATGACAATCATAACGGAATCCAGGACTTTGAAGAAACCGGCCCGGTGGTTGGCGAAAAGGATCTGACGGAGCTCCGGGTGACCTGGCCGGAGTTCCTAGTTGACGGTGAATTAATCCTGCGGCGGAAGGATGCGGGGCTGGAGTGGTACGGGAAGAGAGATAAAACAGACAAAATCAGCTTTAATGGCCATAACGAATTTGCCTGGACAACGGACGGCTCGTCCCTTGAGCGCATTTTCTTTCTGGAAGGAACATCCCCGTCCGCCGTTATGCGCGACCATTCCCTTGTCCTCTTTTATCGGCCAGAGGGAGCAGCGGTTGCCATAATCGAACTTGACCGCCTGACGGCAACCGTAATCGATTTGAGGTTGTTTTTCGGCCAATCACAAGACGGAAGCCTGCACAGCGAGGACAATTATCTCCATCTCTTGACCGATCATCCGGAGATCCTGGACAATGGCGCGCACAGGCCCCGCAATCCCATGTATATGTTCGGCAAAGATACGCCGATTTTTGTGGAAGCCCGGCTCCCCTCCGGGATGGGCGATTTGGTCGATGGCGTGAGCATCCGTTCCTCCTCGGATGGAACAGGTATTTCGCTGACGTTGCGGGAATATGGAAGCACGGGCAAGTATCGCAATACGCTTCCTGGCTGGGCGGAGGAGGCGTTGTATCTCGCCGCCGAGAGCGGAGGCGGGAACGGAGAGCGAAAAACCATACGCATCGCGCATGAAGAACTGCTTTTCGCGGAATTGGTTCATAACGCCTTGGTGTTTCCGTTAGAAGCGGAACCCGTGATGGTGGATCGAGCCGAGTTCGGCTCGGCGTATTATCATTACGGTTATGAAGGACAAAACCTTTTTCGTCAGTGGCGCCCGTATCCGTATAGCACTTTTTGGAATATCTTGTATCACGTTGACCTAATTGACAAATCCTTCCGGGACGGCTTGTCGAACGCCGATCCGGTCAATCCTTCCGTCTTGTTCACGGAATCCTACGCGGGAAGGAAAGCCGACTCGGTCTTTTCGTATAGCATTCAACACGGCGGCACGAGAACAACACTGATGGGCCCCCGCAGTTTCCGCACACAGGCGGTATCCGATTGCCGCAAGGCTGACTTCGCTTTTCCGGGCGCCGCCGCTGACTCCGCCGATCTAGTTTTTTGGAGCGGCCACGGAGCAATCAATTATGCGACCAATTTATACTACAGTGTTTTTATGAATGGCGCCCAGGGCGTTGAAACGTTGTATAAATCGGAAGTCGAATTGGGGGGCGTGGACGCGGAATGGGCGGTATTCAACACCTGCCGGTTTATGAACACGTCAACCGAGGCCCAAGATGGCGAAAACGGGCCCGGCCAGACGCCAAACATGGGCGAACTGGCGGCTATGCACCGGAACGGGTTGCACATCAGCATGGGATGGAAGACTCGGATGCAGCAAAATATTCAATTTTCCCCGACAGGCACGCCATCTGACGTAAACATCGGAAAATTTTTCGTGGATCGATTGCATGCGGGCGATACATTCATTGATGCATGGAAAGCCACAACGGAAAATCCTGCTTTTGCCCGCGAAAAGCATATTTCCATCGGGCGCTCTTTTACAGCTAAGATATGCGAAAATGACACCATAAAACCTGTAGGCGGTTCGAAAATCGCTCCTATATTATTAAGCCGCGATCCTCTCCCCACGGATAATTTCTTTCTTACCGATAGCGAAAAATTGTTTCCGCTACTGCCGTAATATAACAGCTTGAGGTCTTTTGGATATCGCAAGGCATATTAGGATAATCGATGATTATCATTCAACCATTCCAAAATAAATCATTTGTATTTTTGCTAATTACCGGCTTAATCAATTTGGTTTTTATGCTAAAGTTATCCGCAATTGAATCATATAGCGCGCAAACCGCTTCCAAACCATTGTTGCCTTCCTTGTTTCGCTGGCAGGAAGGTTATGGCGAACAAGATAGTTCATATCCCCCTCACGAGCTAAAAATTTTGCCTAATGCGGCCCTGCCTGATGAAATACGCACAGAGTATTCGGCTTTCATGGCCCTCACGCCCTATTATTCGCCCGCATTTATGGAATCGTTTTTTGAATTAGTGTTTCAGGAGCCGCCGTTCAAGGTAGCTGTTGGAGACATGGCTGTTCACATGCGCACCAAAAGGGATAGCAGCCGGGAGAGCATTTCTTATTCTAAAAATGGAGGCGGCATCCATATATATTTCCCTATTTCACGCGCTTCTTCGATTGAACCAATGCCAACGGAAGAAGCTGGATTGATTCTAGATGAATTATTGGCGTCTTTGCCTTTCAATAACCTTGATCTAACGCGGCGTTATTTTTCCGTAACTAATAATGGCATTAGCGCAAAATATTTTCAAAAAATAGACAATCTTTATGTCGCTGACTGTCATTTTACTTTTATAGCAAATGCCAGAGGGGAGCGCGAATCCATCCAAATATTTATTCCTCATCTTCTTAAAATCGCGGATTATCCTATTTTAACGATAGAAGAGGCTATCAACGAAATTTTGGAGGGCAGGAGCCGTTTAACCCCTGAAATAGATCCCTTCATTCCAATTACCGGTGAAATTGTGGAAATTAGGTTATTTTATACCTCAATGTTTTCCTTTCCGTATGTGCAACCTATTTACTCATTCTTGGTGAAACGCGACGATCGCATTTATGGCGATGAAGAAATTTGGTTTGATGTCCAAGCTATTCGGCCGGAATTCATTCGCGCAGCCGATCGCAATTCAAATGATCGGAAATGAAATGCATGTTTATGAATTGCAATTTTTCACAGGCGTAGCAGTAAGCCACTTTTGGGATTCCGGAAACTACAGGCCGCATTTATTTATATGATCCCTCTTATGGCACTCCCAAGGTGATTGGAATAACGGAAATGGATATCTTGAAGGAGTATAAAAACCAAGCTTTAGCCGGTTTCATTTTAGCAGGAAACCATTGGCGAACGGCATATATAAACGATCCTGTTTTCAACCCATTGCATATTGCGCCAATCCGAAAAATCGTCCATGGCAATGTCGAGATCATAATTAAGGAATTTGATGATGATCAAATCGCCGGCCCTTGATATAGCTTTGGTTTTACATAACGCAGTTTTGCATAACGCCCCGCGGGCGGGCCGCGCCTGTTTTTTAACACACAATCAGATTTTATTTTCTAATGCCCGGCGGCTAATCTTGTTTATTTTAGCCGCAACCGGTGTGTTGCGCAGCCAAGATGCCGTTGTAGACGTTAAAATACCATTTAGCGGCCATATGCTCGATTTTGCGGATAATAATGAACCATCCATCATGCCGCGCCTTATAAGCTTTAAAGATGATTTGCATCTTGGCGCAATTACCCGCAAACAGGATGCTTGCCATATTTTCCTAACCGAAATAGCGTCCACGTCCACACCGGTTGCAGTTAGCCGTGATGAAGGATTTTGGAATTCTGGGCTTACACTTCCTGGAATGCAGGAGATGCATGATGCCCTTATACTTCCCTCGCGTGGAAACAACGATGATCCATCTTCCTTTCTTTTGACGTTGGGGTGGACGCATATGAGCATATTGCCATTTATGAATACGACAATTAATCCTATGCACTATTTTATGATTGAATTGCTGCCATTTCCCAAAAAACACGATCATAGCCAAATTGATAATACTATATCCGGCCAAAGACGCATTTTTAATAATCGCCGCATGAATAATTATTTCAATAGCAATAGCGACAATAATTATAGTTGCTATAATAGTGTTATAAACCGATTAAGTAATTCCGAAAGGCATGAACGGCGCTTTCGCATTAGAAACATCACTAATATGCGCAGCAGTTTCTCCCCTCAAGGCAATCGGCTCCTTCTTTTGGGATCAAGTGAATTCCTTTTGACCACTTCCGCATATCGCGAGGGAATGGAAAATGAAAAATTGGTGGATAAAAACCATCGGCGCGGCGTATTCAAATGCATTGGCGGCCTTGCTTTCGATAACCGGGATCTCGTGATGTATGTCGATGGGGAAGATCGCATTCATTGGGGCTCCCTGGTTCCCGATGCCG
>Ga0099364_10015423_pt1 | contig 10073 bp, 14 predicted proteins | sample TergutTh196P3_FD_73070 | JGI IMG/M metagenome (GOLD analysis project Ga0099364, IMG submission 73070) | Microcerotermes parvus P3 segment gut microbial communities from Pointe-Noire, Republic of the Congo - Th196 P3 | ecosystem: Host-associated > Arthropoda: Insects > Digestive system > Gut ...
CACCTTGCTCTTCTCCACCTTCAGGACGACCTCGTCGTTCCTGACCTTCTTGATCGCCGACACGAGCTTCTGGAGGTCGACCACGAAGTCATCCTCCGGGGCCTTGGACTTCACGTCGAGCTTGATCTCCGCGATCCCGTTCCCGCCGCCCTGCGCGTTCCCGAGGGCGTACACCCCGAGGACGTCATCCTTCAACCTGAACAGGGTGAGGCTATTTATCGGACAGAAGGACTCCGCCTTCTTACAGACGTCGGAAAACACCTCCAACCTCTTCTTCTGATCCTTGTCGATCGTCATAACCGTTGACATATATTATCTCCTCGTAGAAAATGTGAAATTAACTCAGGTACCCTATCCGCCTCAGGCTCGTCGAGACGGACTCCGACACGTCCCTGAGGTCCTCCTGGAACTTCTCCTCGGGTACTTTTTCCCACTCGTCACCCCTGAGGTTGTCCTCGATATCGCAGTAGTCTATCGGCCACTCGTCCCTGATCGGGACGACGTCATCGTACCTCTTCCACCCGAGGGTCCCGTCGACGATCGGCTTCAACTGATACCAGAACATCCAATCTCGGATCCTGTTCCCCCAATACCCGTCGGACACCTGTCCGAGTACCCGTACCCATATCTCGACCTGGTTCTCGTTCTTGAAGTGGATCTCCCCGAGGGCTTCGTCCCAGTACTTCCTCTTTTTCTCCTGTCCGGCGTATCCCGTGTAATAGTAGGGCTCGGTCATATGTGACCCTCCATAAAAAATATCGGGGACGGATCTCTCCGTCCCCGAGGGGGCGCACGGCTTCGCACGCCTTCTCCACCACCCGATGATTTCGTCCGTCGGGAAACGTCTTCTATTTCAAATTAACTTTGGGTTCCTCGTCCCTGAGGAGGACGTCTCCCTTCACGAGCCAGGGCACCCCGAAGGCCCACAGGGAAATGGCCTCCCCGATGAAGAGGAGGGAGAAGATCCCGATGAAGACCCCACCCAATATGGAGTCCAACACGCAGATCACAAGGCCCCCGAGTATTATCCAGCCCGACACCTTATAGATCCTGTTCCTGAGCTTCTTCCTGGGGGAGGGCTCGGAGGAGGAAGTCTTGGTGAACTGGAACTCCACGATCCAGAAGAGACACCCGAAGAACGTCATCGCGCCGACGAGGTGGATCACGTTGGAGACCCCCTCCGGAAGCATCATGACGTTCCAGGGGGCCGGTATCATGGCCGCCGAGGTCGGAGCGCACGGGAAAGTCGACACGAGTATGGCCCCGCACCCCGCGATTATCGATAGGACCCTGTCCTTGATGTCATACCCCCTGTACGTCAGGAGGAAGAGGCCAGTGGCCATCACGAGCCCCTCGAAGAGGATATACGAGTTGAAGTAGTGGGTCGAGGAAATGCTCGCGAAGAGGGGATCGATCCCGAAGAACCTGAATCCGAAGTAAGCGAACACCACGCTGACGATCGGAAGGGCCATCCCCATCCAACCCAAGGTCTGTCTGAGATAAGATTGATCTTTCATGAATAATTAGCCGAGGTCATCGAACTCGTGTCCGTAGTCCAGGGGAGACTGGAAGGCCCTCTTCGGGATTCCCCTCTTCCTCCTCTTCGGTTTTCTCAGGAAGAACGCCCTATACATGAAGCATATGCAGACGAACAGGAAGAGGCTGAATAGATATCCGAGCAGGTGATACCCGTCGATCCATCTCACCATTCCCCCTCGTCATCGTCCTCGAATTCGTCCTCTTCGTCATCCTCGTCATCCTCTTCGTCATCATCCTCTTCATCTTCCATGTCATCGAAGCCGTCCTCCCCAACCATCTCGAGGACCATGTTCTCGAAGGCTTCCGAAAGGTCCTCCGGGTCAATTTCGTCGAAGTCCTGGAACTCCTCCGAGATGACCTCCTTGATCCTCTCTATCGCCGTCATTATCTCTTTCATCTTCCACCTCCTGAGTCCAAACATTAACGAGATAGTAGCGGTCAGTCGTCAGAAGTGAAGGTCGACCCGGTGCTGATCGGCAGGACATCGAACACTTCCGCGTCGAAGATCGAGGAGATCCTCTTTCCGGTCTCCCCATTGTTGATCTTGAGGACGGATATGATACACTCGTCCATCTGATCGATGTACTCCGCCTCCGGGATATTGCAGTTGACGGCCCAAAACATGGGCCTGTGGATCCCGAGGATGTACCTCCCCCTCTCCACGTAGGCGCCGGCGGACTTGATGTGGGACCTCTGGGGCTCGAACTTCCTGAGGTCCTCCCAGGTGTTGGCCCTCTCGGATTCCGCCGACCTGTTGAGCTGGACTATCCCGACCGCGTGGATCCCGAGCCTCTTGACGAGGGAATTCAATTCGTTCGTCGCCCCGGTGACGCTGTCTGCGTAGTTCATGTTCCCCTTCGATACGGCGAACTCCTTCACTATCGAGAGGAGGTCGACCACCACCACGCAGTACTTCTGTCCGATCGCCTCCTGAAACTTCCTGACGTGCCTCTCCATCTCCCCGAGGGAGAGATCGGCGTCCTCGCAGATCTTGAACCGGACCTTGGCATCCAACTCCTCCCTGGCCCTGAGGATCTTCTTGGAGATGATCTCGAACTCCGTCGGGTCCGTCGACCTCATCACGTCGAAGTAGGGGACTTGGATCTCCGCCGAAACCAACCTGCCCGCCGTCTGCTTCTTCGTCATCTCGAGGGAGAAGTAGAGGCAGGGGACGTCGGAAGCTATGAGGGACCTCACGAGCTTCAGGGCGACCGTGCTCTTTCCGGATCCGGATGCCCCGGCGACTATCCCGAACGTCCCTGGTTCGGCACCGTCCGGTACGAGGGAGTCGAATATGAAATTGTTGAAGGGGTGCTGGATCCCGTGCCTGGCCCTCCTCCGGTCCTCGTCGAACTCGTCGAGCCACTCGGCCATCCCGTACATGCCCTTGGTCTCATCATCCTCTCCGGAGAATTCAAGGAGGGCCGACTCGATCTCGTTCCTCACCGAAGCTTCCGCTTCGGGGTCCTCAACCGCCATCCCGTCTATGACGTCTATGAGCTTGGCCAATGACTTCTTGACCTCGAGTCGTCTGCGCCCCTTCGAGATGACCCTCAGGGCATCGGACACGTCCTCTTCGACGTCATCGGATATTATGTAGGTCAGGAGGTCCTCATCCACGTTCAGATCGACGTCGGACGCGGCCTGGAGGAGAGTCATCTTCGAAAAGGGGATCCCGTTGTTTTTCATCCTGGCCATCGCCTTCGCGAGGCTGACGGATGTCCCGTAGAGGAGGCCCGCCGGATCCACTTCGTCCAGCAATTCGGGTCTGTGAAATAATGCGTTCAGGACCCTCTTCTCAGCGAGGATCACGGAGGGATTGGTCTGTATCGTCCTAGCCATCGTGTCGCCTCCTCGTGAATAGGGTGTCCTTCGGGATCCCGTTCCCGTTCCTCCAGTTATCGGTGAACGTGAGGAGGGTGTCGAAGTACTCCACCTCCCTCTGCATGAGGTCCCTGATGGACGGGCCGAACTTATCGTCTATCTCGTTGGGGTACACGTTTGAGATGAAGATGTTCCCGTGTTTCCTGAGGTTGGACCTCAGGAACGTGTCGAGGAAGGGTATCTGGTACCCCGACTTGTAGAGGGTGAGCTTGTCGAGGTCGAACGACTCGTCGTAGATTATGAGATCCGCCCTCTGGAGGTCGTCGACGTACTCTGTCGCCCCGTCGTCGAACTTGATCTCCAAGAGTTTCTTGACCAGGTCGTTCATGACCACGAACCTGCAATCGAACCCGGCCCTGGTGAGCTCCGCCCCAACGTAAGATGCTATGAGGGTCTTCTGGCAGCCCTGAGGTCCGCAGAAGTAGAGGGTGTGCTTCCTCAGTGAGCCCGACGTCTTGAAAGACTCCACGTATTCGAGGACCGTCTCCATGTTATGCCTGGACCTGTCGCCGACGTACCCCCCCGGATACACGAGGTCCCAACCGTCCTCGCGGAACCCCCTCCTGGTGTACTTCCTGATCTTGTTAGTCCTGTCCCTCCACTCCGCGTGGTGTGGACATTCGATCACGTTACCCGGGATGTCCGGGTCCCGGTAGAATCCGATCGGGGACCTGTCCGAGGGATCGGACTTCTTTCCGCATCGCCTACAAGGAGAAAATGGCTTCATAGATCGAAATTAACTTTCGATTTCTTACGCTTTTATGGAAGTCGCCCGAGTAGTGGAGCTCAAAGAAGTCAAGAAATCATCGCCCGGATTGTTCTCGGTCAATTCCTTGATGATCGGATGGACCGAGTCTTCGATCTTCTTCCGATTGGACTCAATGGATTGTTGGGTCAAAGCCAAACATTGCATAAACCAGCTTCCGATTCCATTATTGCGTTTTTCTCTATCATCTTTTTCCTTATTGTAAAGGAATATGGAGTCGGCAATGTCCAAAAAACTGACCCCATTTTTCATCTGCTCATTAAGTGCCGAGCCTGAAGTCAAAAACGCCACATCAATATGACTTTGAGGAGGGGCACCTGAAATTGGAGAAGACGGATCTGAAATAATTTCTGAATAAAATGAACCGGGTGAGCCCGAGACAGGTCTACTGAAGATATTCGCTCCGCTCCACAATTTTAAAAGAGCTTGAAAAACTCCCTGAAGATGATTTACTACTCCGGGTGTCATGGTCAATGTTCCCATTTCGTGAAAGGTCATTATCGGAGACCCGGCGATATTTTGATGCTCTATGAAGTCGTCAAAGTCATTCCACTGTACCTCGGGTAAGCCCAAATTTTCAAAAAAATCATTTAAAACTCCCATCTCGTCCTCCGTTCTTCAAATTAGTGAGGGGCCCACCGTAATGGACCCCTCTCCCGTTAGAACTCGGTGTTACACACAGGGCACACGGTCGCGTACGACTCAGGACACTGGATGGAGCACGTCACGCACTCCAGCATCGTCTCGTCGGCGAATGTCTCACCGAAGACGAGCTTGGTCACCTTGCCGTCCTTGACCTGGACATCAACGATCCCGGACTTCTCCCGGTCGTTGAGCCTCGCCCAGCCCTTCAGGAGGGCTATCTTGTCGTCGCTCAGCCCAACCGCCGGACCGACCCTCTTCTCGGGCGGTTTCCTCTGGGGCGCCGGCGAATCGACCTTCTCAACCTCGGCCTTCACCGCGGCCTTTTCGGCGCTCTCCTGGTAAGCCTCGTCGGAGGCGGCCTTCTCGGCGTTCATCGCGTCGTACCTCGCCCTCTCGTCGTTGGCCAGTCCGTCGAGCTCGTCGTAAAGCCTCGTCCCCATGGTGGCGTCGCAGAGCTTGAACACGCTGGACAGCCTCTTCCGGATGGACTGGAACGAGGTGGGCTGGTAGATCTTCTTCAGATCATACCGCTCGTACGCCCTCTCCTGGGCCGTCATCGGACCGACCACTATCTGAGCCGGGTCCAGCGGATCACCGCCGTCGTTCAGGAGCTCGTCGAGTATGTCCGCCGACTTGAGCTTGGAGGCGTTCCTCACCTCGTAGGGGTTGGTCTGCTCTCCGATCTTCTTGATGGCCACGTCGAAGTTCTCGTAGTTTCCGTACTTGGAGATCTGATCGGCCAGCTTCGAGATGAACCCGAAGGAGGGTATCCCGATCTTGGCGAAGACGCGAACGCTGCCGTCGTCCTGCGGGACCACGTCGACCTGCTTCGACAGGACCTTGGTGTGGCCGTTCTTCTCGCACCAGTCGTCCGACCGGTCGATCACGTTGTACACCACCACCTGCTGACCCTTGAGGCCGTTGGCGTAGGAGTACGACTTGCCGTCCTTGTCCTGCTTGAAGCCCGTCTTGGTCACAGCTTCGAAGAGGTCCGGGTACTTGTCCTTGTTGATGAAGACCTTCTCCCTCTTCCCCGAGGTGTTGTTCTTGATCCAGGTCACCTCGCAGACCTTGTCGTACAGCCTGTACACTATGTGATCGTTGGCCGCCTGATCGGACCTGAGCGGGAGCTTGAGGACCATCCTCTTCCCCTCGTCGTCCTTGACGTCGCAGACCACGAGCTCTATCGGGTCCGTGGGTTTCGGCGTGTAGCCCTGGATCCCGACGGGCGCCCCGGTCAGCCTGACGATCTTGTTGATCCCCTTCTCCATCCCGCAGTACTGGATGTCGTCGTACTCCGGCTGGGCGAAGTTTCCACCCGATCCGCGCTGATTTTCCTGTTCCTTGATCTGTTTGGCGTACGCCTTGAATGCGTCGTCCGACAGGACGACTTCCGACTTGTTCTCTTCCATGCTTTCTCCTCGGCCACAACGGGCCATTCTTAGTATTCCGCACATCGGCGGTATCAATTTAGTATATTAACGCGGGCCCGAGGAAGCGAATTCGTAATTTCATTTTCGGGAAACTCGTTTCCCTTTAAAATTAACGATCTTCGAAATTTAAAAGACGAAAAATTTTTGAGGAACTCCGAATTTGGAGAAACTCGTTTCTCCCTTAAATATAATTTAGAAGGGAAACGAGTTTCCATAAAATCAAATTACGATCTGAATTTTACGTCTTCGAAATGAAGACTACGGGTGGGATGACCCTTCCGAAGTATCCCCAGGATTTTCTCCGTCTTCCGTTTCCGGACCGTCGAACCTGTACCGTCCGAGGATCGGGAACGTCCCCCTCTCCCACTCCCCCATCATCTGCCCGAACGTGATGACGGTGACATCCGTGAATCCCGCCCTCACGAGGAACATCTCCATCCTCTCGGCGGCGGGGGTGTTGTGGGAGTGGATTATCACGGGGGTGTCGGAGACAGACGGAAATTTTTTCACGAGCCACAGGACGAAAGTGGTACCCGAGTTGAAGTCGCTGGTCATGGGACCGATGCTCCCCAGGTCGTGGTCCAGGAGGATCAAGTCGTACGGAGGATCGAAGCTGTCTTCCGCGGAGATGACGTTGTCGTGAAAGGAGAACTCTATGAATCCCCCCAGCTCCTCCCGGAACCAGTCCGTCCTGTATTTGGCGTCCTCGAGTACGAAAGCTCTTTTCATTTGTCAGTTAGTCTCAGCGGCAGGCGGAGTCGACCCTCTTCATCCATTCGTCGGAGAGCCTCTCCCTCCACTGGATCACGAAGGATATCGGTGCGGGTGATCTCCTGAACTCCTCGATTGTCCTCCTCACGTATGGGACGGTCGGATCGTTGGTGGCGTTGGCGCAGTCCCCGCATATCTTCGATACGAGCGACTTGGAGTCCGTTATCATGACGTAGTTGTCGGGTCTCGATCTGGCCCAGTCCACAGCTCTCTTCATCGCCTCGGCCTCGGCCCTCTCGACGTCGAAGTTCCCTCGCCCTCCCGGGTTCATGTTTCCCATGTCGAACTTCACCACGCCTTCGCCGTCCACCACGAGGAACGCCCATTTGAGGACGTCGTCCCTGGCGCTGCCGTCCGTATAAATCTTCATCACCCTCTTCATACAATCACTCCGGGAGCTCGCAGTCCCTCAGGGCGTAGGCGCACGCCCCGTCTATCACGGAGTCGTACTCGTGTTCCCCGAACAGCTTGTGGCCACCATAAAATTTGAAATCCACTTCCATGTATTTCCTGATCTTCTCCGGACCGCCGTCCCCCTGATCGAAGTACTTCTTGGCCTTGTGACACATCCTGACGCAGAAGTCCCTCCTGGCGTCGCTCCACCTCCGAAGGAACTCGTCATCCGGAAGTTCACTTCTTTTCGATGTTGAGATTTCCATTCCCGTCGAGTCCGAATTTGTAGACGTTGCCCTTCTGTCCGAGGGCGCCGCCGATCTTGTTGATCGCCCTGAAGAGGGGATGATGTAATACTTTCATGAGGAACACCGACATGACGTGGTCCTTCTCGGTGAGGAGAGGGGCCCCGCACTTCGGGCACTTCTTGTCGAGGTAGGAATCGAGGTAGGAGAGGTACTCGTCCAGGTATTCGAAATCATACGGGGCCGTCTCCACGTAGTCGCATCCCTCGGCGTCGCACTTGAACCCGGTATTCAGGACTATTCCCCTGTAAAATTTTTTCCTCTTCACTGCAGTAATCCCTCCAATTCCGAAAACTTCACGGTCTTACCGATCAGCCTTCTCAGCTTGATCATCGGATCCGATCCGTCCCCTTCCTCCCCGAACGTGAAGAACGTCGTCCCGACCACGGTGAACCCGTGCTTGATCAGGCAGACGACCACGATGTTCCCCTCTGTGGGGGAGTCCATCCTGATCGAGTCGTGGTGGACAGTGAAGGGACTATCGAACTCCACAACCTGGAGGATCGTCACCCGGGCGGTGTCCTTGGCGGAACAGGACGCGAAGATTATCGTCGCCACGATGGCGACGAGGACCACGCCGAGGATGACCTTGAGGATGAAGATCGGGTATTTAAATTTCTCCATACTTGTTCCTCCCGGAATTCCAGTCCTCGAACAGGTCCCTCTGATCCGCCCCGGCGATCGTCACCTCCGACACCTCGAAGTCGCCGGACTCACCGGATATCTTGAGATAGTCCCTTCCTCCGTCGACCGCCACGGACTTGCAAGCGCACCACCTGAAATCGTGTCTGGCCCTGCTGTATATCTGATCGCCACACTTCTTGCACTTCACGGTCGATACGACCACCGATTTTTCCATTCCATTCCTCCTAATCTATCTTCTCTTCGATCATCATCGTCTTGAATGTCCTCACGAACTTCCAACCCTTGTCGTTGTTCGGGATCCACTTCTTCATCTGTTTCTTCGCGTCGAAGGACTCGTCGTTGTTGACGTTGTAACCGACGACGTACTTCTGACCGGGTTTACCGTCCGCCGCCTTGATCCAGTCGTCGAGATTATCCTCGAGGTCACTGACCACGATCAGCTTGTCGGTCCCCTTCTTCACGTATCCCTTCATGAAGACGTACTTGATACCATTCGCTATCGACGTGCCTCCGCCGCTCCACGCTTTCCTGGTCCTCCTCGAGAGGATCTCGTCTCCCCTCACGTCGGTGTCGCAGAACACGATGTGGGACTTCTTCAGGTCTATCCCGGAGTTGGCCGAGACTATGGCGTTGATTATCCTCTCGACGTATTCCGTGTTCACGGAACCGCTGATATCTATCACGATCGTCACGGCGGTGGGCATCCACTTCTCCGTGGTGAACCGCCTCGGCAATACGACGCCGCCCATCCCCATGTTCTTGTTTCTATTGGAGTAGTACAGGAGGTCGGTGGTCATCTTCCTCAGTTCCTTTCCGAGGCAGACCTTGTTGAGGAACTTCACGAAGCTGTCGAAGGTCCTGTGGGTCTCGACTTCACCGACCCAGGCACCGCCGCCCTGTCCCCTTCCGGTCCCGCCTTCCGATCTGCCGGAGGCGCCGCCCGATCCTTCCCCCTCGTCATCGCCGTCACCCTTTTCTCCGCCGCCTCCCGATTCGGAACCCTCTCCCTCGGTGTCCCCGCCGGATCTGGCTTTCTCCTGTTCGGCCTGATCGTCGAAGTAGTTGTCCAGGACGTCCTTCGAGATGGGCTTCTGTCCCTGTCCCGCTCCGCTGCCACTTCCGTCATCCTGACCACTGCCGTTCCCCGTTCCCTGTGAGTTCCCCTGTCCGCCGCCCTTTCCAGCGGCCTGGGCCATCTCCTGGGCCATCTGTTGGACCTGTTCCATCACCTCGTCGAAGTTGTTCTTCACGAGGAGCATGAGGTACGTGAACCAGTCGAGCTTCTCCGGCCAATCGTAGTAGCTGGGGTAGCAGAACAGGATATCGTCTATCTTTCCGTCGGCCCGCTTGGTGAGCTGGTCGAGTATGAATTTGAACTTGGCCACGAGGAGGGCGTGCTCCCTGGAACCGATCGTCCGTTCCTTCTGGTCCTTCAGGGTGCTCGTGATCGGGTCGAATTTCTCTTCGAGGTCCCGGATCCTCATGATCAGGGACGATCTGCTCATCGTCCTCTTCGCTTCGATCCATTCCTTCTCGAAGAGCTTGGAATTGATCTCCATGTCCTGGGCGATATTCGCGAATTGGGCGAATATGAACTGGACTATCTTCTCCCGCCTGTAACCCTTCTGGGCATCCGCGGTGAACCACTTGGCGACCTTCTCGTCCCAGATCTTGTCCAGTTCCTTGGAGAAC
>Ga0099364_10015424_pt1 | contig 10073 bp, 16 predicted proteins | sample TergutTh196P3_FD_73070 | JGI IMG/M metagenome (GOLD analysis project Ga0099364, IMG submission 73070) | Microcerotermes parvus P3 segment gut microbial communities from Pointe-Noire, Republic of the Congo - Th196 P3 | ecosystem: Host-associated > Arthropoda: Insects > Digestive system > Gut ...
ATTTTCATCGCACTATTCATTATCATTTTTTTCAATAACACACAGCCCGAAGGGTCTGTATGCAAATTCAATTCTGAAACTGACAATCTTCTCGTTTGCCGAGAGTGTCTGTAATTTCTTTATCAATTCGCCAACTGTGGTTAATTCTTTATCTGAAACTTCGTTATTCATGCTGCTTTTACATTTTTACTTAATAATTCAATCACACTGTTTACAATGCTCGTCTCTACTTCATCACGTGCGCCGGTTATTTGTCGCGTGATGCTGCGCTTTTCGTCTATTAACCTGTATATCCATTCGTCAATGGTATTCTTTCCAAGAAAATACGTACATTGGACGCTGTTTTTCTGTCCTATCCGATGCGCGCGATCTTCGCATTGTTCGCAGTCTGCCGGATGCCACGGCAACTCCACAAACGCTACCCTGCTGCTCGCCGTTAGGGTAATGCCAACGCCTGCTGCCTTAATACTGCATATTATTACCTGCACGCGAGGATCGTTCTGAAAACGTTCTATTGCATACTGCCTCTCCTGCGTATTGTCACTGCCAAGGATTGTAGCCGCCGAAGGAAAAAACCGCTTCAAAGTGTCGGCAACCTCCCGAAGATGTACAAAGACGATAATCTTCTCGCCGGCATCTACAATATCGGAAACATAATCTACCACGTCGCGTATCTTACCACGCGCTGATACGTTTTTTAATATTCCTATCCGTACCATAATCTCGCCGCGCATGGCTCGTATAATCTGCTCGTCGGTTGCATCGCGGTAACGTTTCAGGTAGTCCTGCAAATCCGCTAACGCATCGTTATACTCTCTGCGGGTGCTTATGTCGCAAAGAACAGACTGTCTTATCTTATCGGGAAGGTCAAGTAAAACGTCTTTCTTTTCACGACGGTAGAAACAATGACGGCGCAAAAGAACATTCAACTTGTCCCAGTGTTCGTTGTTGCCAACAAACAATTCTTTGAACTTTTTATATCCGCCAAAATGGTCTATCTGCTCTGTTATGCCAAGTATGCTGATTAAATCTTACTCGCGATTTACAACAGGCGTACCCGTCAGCGCGAGAATGTATTCCTTGTTTATTGACAAGCCTTTGGTTAGCTTTGCTTGGATTGTGCCGGTGTCCTTGCATTTATGGCATTCATCCACAATAATTGATTTGAACAAACCTATCTCGTCTCTGAAACGTATATGTTTCAGTTTCGGGTTTTCTTTGCCGTCTTTTTCGGGAAAATGCGTTACAAACATGCTTTTCAGACTCTCGTAATTGACAATAAAGAACTGCGCCACACCTATTTCCCAATGATACGCCCATGTACGCCTGTAAGAACTGTTAAGTATCAACGCCGTTTTGTTTGTCCACATGCCAACTTCTATTTGCCAGTTGATTTTTAGCGAAGCCGGACAAATAACCAAACATGGAAAAGCATCGGCAGCAACAACGGCGGCTATAGCCTGCGCTGTTTTGCCAAGACCGGGCTGGTCGCCTACGATAACGCGTTTGTGTTTCAGGATATAGGCTACGCCTTCCTTCTGAAACGGATATAATTCGCGTTTCAGAGGAATAGTCACGTCTAATTGCGGCATATCGGGGATTGTATAATCGAAGTTATTTATCACTGCATTGCTTTTTTATATTTTCTTAACTCTTTTCTGTCAATGAAAAACGCACAACACATGTAGTCGCCTTCAATTCCAAAGGATTGAAGGTCTGCGCTTGCAATTACATCCTTATCTACTTGGAAAGTAACCGTGCTTATATTGTCTTGGGTGTACACGCCATTAACTGTTATCGTCATTTTTAACCCCTTATTATCATCTTCCGCCATTCGGCAAATCGCTTTTAATGTTTCAGCGCCTGATTTCATTATTCTATTTTTTTTAATTATTAATTTACATACATTAAATACCACCTGAAAGCCAATTCAGTATACTTTTCAACTCCGATTTTGTACCACTCGCTTGAACGGTTGATAAAAATCTTGAACACCTTGAAATTCTTCTTGGATATTCCTATAAGCGCATCGCGTTCACTGTCGCTTGTGTCCATGTACCACGCTCGCTGCCGGTCATAGTCAAAATGCCTTGCAGCCGCTTCAAATTGTTCCTGCGTGGTTGCCGTCGTGCTTTTTATGTCGCTGCCCCAGCCAAGGTCGTTACGCCACAAGTCCCATTTGCAGCGCGTGTCCAACTCAAAATCGAAGCCGCGATAATCAAACGCCCTATGTTTTACCATCACCTTTTGACCTTCCGCTTTGTCGGCTATCATACAGCAAAAGTCATCAGCATAAAACGCTCTTTTCATTCGTTCCGCCTTTTCAAATTCATCTGCCGAAAACTGCGTTCCCGCTACCTCGCGTTTGAAAAAATCAACCTGACCCGGCTCGGTAATCATCGCATCGAGAAGATTACCGAACCTGTAGGCGTCGGTCAAGTCGAATGTATCACGCGGATAAAGCTGCTGCTTGAGAGCCGACAAATCCGAGTTGGAAACCTCCGGACGAGTGTAATACGAATCGGGAATAATCATCTACTTAGCTTTATAAATAGGTTCATACTTAATCAAATCACTTTTGATAAATTCTTCGTTTTTCAGCGCATAATCTTCGCAGAAACGCCGCATGCGGTCAAATGTCACCCTTTCCAATTTCTCAACGGCAAGGTTTTTTCCTTCCTTTTCCATGTAGAACTGCGCAAGCATCAGGTATGCAGCCGCAGTAGCGGTAATTTTATAACCTGTTTTCACGTCGGGTTTTTCGTTGAAAAGCGTAGATGCAGAATCTACTATCGCGTTGGTCGTTTGCTCTGTCGCTTTTATCGCTGCTTCTTCTTCGGCTTTTTTGCGCGCCGCTTCCGCTTCGGCTATTATACGCGCTTGTTCCGCTTCTTCGCGTTTGAGGCGAGCCTCTTCCATACGTGCTTTTTCCTCTGCGTCTGCTTTTGCAAGCTCTTCAAGTTCGCGACGTTTGCTCGGTATCTTGTCTGTCATGTCCTTTTTGAGTTGCTCCATCTCTGCGCCGTGACGCCTGATAAATCCGTCCCAGTCGAAGTCCTTCTTTACGTCTTCGGAAGCATTTATTAAGTCTTCCGCATTTATAAGATTTGTTGTCCTTAAATCAAATGAAGGGCAAAGCGTCTCTTCAGCGGGGTAGTTTGATGCACATTCAAGCATCTCAACAGCGTCTTTTATTGTTTCGAGCGTGAAGCCATTGAATAATTTTAATACCTTTTGCTTGTTTGTCGACAATATATTTTCAGCCCATGCCGCAATCTGCGCTTCTGCTTGCTGACGCAACGAAATCAACTCTTTGTCCCTGTTGAGTTTCAACTGCAGCTTGCGCTCTTCCTCCAAGCGCTCCTGCATCTTTCTGGTAGCGTATCCGTCGCGATGCTTTTGCGCCGTTTCCATTGTTTGTTTTAATTCCGCTTCCAACGTTGTGAAACGTTTTTTGACGGCGTCTACTAACTGCGTGAACGGCTTGCGACGCTCGTTCATAGCGTCGATAGTGGTTTTTGCCTTGACGATAAACGACTTCAACTGCTCGTCCACAACATCATTTACTCCATGTCGGGCGATACTGTCGAAAAGCCCATTGGCAAATTCAACAGCCCTCGCCTTGCTTGTTTCGTTCTGCTCAAGCATGGCAGGCGCCAGTTCGGTTATTCGTTTAAAACCCTCGACTTCAAAGGTTGCCACTTGCGGCAATGTATTATTTGCATTTGTATCCATAATAATTTTCAATTAAAAAGGTGCGTTTTCGTCTAATTTTACGGTTACGGTCGTGTCCTGCGGTTGAGCCGGTTGCGCTCCATTCGACTGCCCTGCAAATGGCTCGGGCGTTTGCAGAGCTTCCGGGTCTTCATCCTCAAAACTTACGCTATTGCTCACGCGCAACTTGGTAAGCGTCCGCATCGCGTGTTTGATGGTTTTTGTTTCCAAAAAGCCTGTGTCAATCTGCTTGTTCACGCCCGACGTATACAGCGCGTTGGGCTGTGGATTGGTACCCGTTTTGGGCTTACTGTAATTTTTCAGGCGCTCAACGTCGTCCATCAGCAACCATTTAAAATCACGCCCATTGTGCGGCAATATCAGGCAAACGTAGCACCCAATAATTTCATCGGACTGGCGCGGTATAGCAGGATGGTAATCTACTATCAAATCTCCTCTGTCATTGGTTTTGGGCTGGAAATGGTCGCCTGCGTATATCACCTGCGGGTTGCACATGCGCACAATCTGTCCGGCGCGAATGCGCAGGCTTAATTCGCCGTAGGCGGTGATAACAAGCCTTGCGCTACTTATCCATGCGTCATTTCCGTTTGCGTCTTTCGCTTTCGCCGAACGCGGCTCGATATACGCTTCCGACTTCGCGCCCGGCTGTATAGACAGTCCCGTTACAGCGATTTCGATAAACGAGCTGTACAGCGACAACTTCGTACACTTTTGCAGCCTGTCCGATTCCATCAGAGCCTTTTTGTAATAAATCTGTTCGCGCTCATAGACGCTATTGGCTTCCGATTCAGACATTTTATGAATCTTCACAAGCGTTTCTATAAACTGCCGCTTTACGCGCTCATGTTCCGCTATCTTGTTTGGCTGCAACGATTCAAGATCAAATGGTTCTTGTTTTTGATTATTCATAGTTTTTATTATTTATTTGTTTTTAAAAATTTATTTAATTATTTTATTGATTTTCTTTTATTTATATGGGCTTACACTCCCCTGCACCCCGCCCGCGCCGTCAGTTTCGGGCGCGGGATCGTTTAGGTGATAAAGTTCTATTTTCTTTGCCGAGCCTTTGTAATACCATTCCAGATCACGCAGCAAATCGGCAACTATCTCGTTTTCTACCCGTCCACGTCCAAAAAGAACTTTCCCGAACTCTATAACGCCCACAACAAATGCCGTTTCTTTAGCGGATCGCAGCATGTAAAACAGAGTAATCTCCGCACTGCTGCCCAGCTCGTCAGAAATGCGCCTGCGCAAATTCTGATACATCTTTGTTTCTATTGCTTTAATATCCATGATTTTTTGTTTTTGATTTTGTTTTAACTTTTATTGTTTCAGGCAATACCTGCCCTTTTGCTTTAGCATACGCCCTATTGAGCGAAGCCCAAACATCTTCGTCTTTAAATTCAATGTGCAGCGTACCTTTTTTGAAGCCTTTGAAACGGAAAAAGGCGCTATTGTACCATGTGTTTGGCTGACATTTGTCGCCTCTCAAGATGTTAGTAAGACATGTTTCGTCAATATTGCGTGTTTCGTTATAACTGTTTATTTCGTCATAATCGCGACCGGTGATAAAACACAGTACTTTCGTGAGATCGGACAAGTTGTCAATGTAGCGCGACGAGTTGTATATAATACGCAAATGACCGCCTCCCCACTCGCACCATTCAACACCATACGGAACGATAAACTTCCTGCCAAGCAAATGCCCTTCATTGGTTTTCCAACCCTCTACATGATGCCTGTTTTCGTGCGTATGCTTCGTGAAATTGTCTACAGCCTCGACAAGCGAGCGCGATAAAAGCGTTTCACGGTTTAATACTATCAAATCTATCATCTGATAGATATTGCGCATCGTAAACGGATATTTAGACTTGGTCTCTACAAATTTGTTAATATCTTTTGTCAGTCCCGAAGTCATGTATTTTTCAATTTTCATCTTTCTAAATACAACCTCCCAGCATCTTTTTTGAAGATCTTTTATAAAATCCGTCTTTTCCCAAATCTTGTCTTTATACGCAATAGACACGCTGCAACTTGCATTTATGCCGATGGGCGACACAACTGCCAAAAGCGCATCGCCAGCTCGTTTCATTTCATCAAACGCGCGTACAGAGGCAATATATCTGCTAACTATCTCGCGTATTTCGTCATAGCGTATTATGCCGGCGGTTTCGTTTTCAGGCTCGTCTTCCAGAAAAAAGCCATCATAATCAAAATCCTCTGACAATACAGGTTTATTAAGCCGCATGACACTGACCCCTACCGAAGTTTTGCGCTCTGCGTCTACAAAGCAATCGCCTAATTCTTCTACGCTGCCATAATCTTTGACGATGCTATAAAATTCTTCACGCGCCCTGTAGTGACGGTTTTCCACCGTTTCGCTATTGCAAAGGGCAATAATCTCACAGCCTTCGGGCGCTATTTCCCATGCGTGAAGTATATGTTTTTCTGCATTGCTGAACGGCGGATTCATTACGATACAATTAATGTGGCTAACATGCTCGCCTCTTACTTCAAAAAAGTCGGAAGCGATAACCCTTGCCTTGCTTTCCACTATTTTTCGCAGGTCGGCGTTTATCTCGCAAGCAAGTATGTTTTCTGCGCCCTGCTCTTTCAGATAGTCTATGATGTCACCCTTGCCCGCAGACGGCTCAAGAAACGTCTGTCCGGCGATTTGTGTTCCGCCAAGCATAGCCTCTATAACAGGACGCGGGGTTGGATAAAATTCTGAATGAAACATATTGATTAATTTGTAATTGTTAATTCGTAATTGATTATGCTATTTTTCGTAAATGTTCTAAATGCAGCCGCTCGTTTTCGTCCGCTATGATGCGCCGTTCCTTCATGCGCTCGCGCACTTCAAAATACTTGTCTATGCAGAAATCGGTTGTTAAACTGCGATATTTGCGCATCTGCATATCTTCAAAATCATAGTATGGCCTGTTTGAGGTGGCAATCATATATGTATCATCGCCATCGTAATAAGCCTCTACTGATACGCCGTTGATAGTTCTCTCGAAATCGCAGCCTTCTAAATGATCCCCTACTATGCGCTCGTAAAGGTCGTCGTCCACGTGAAACAGTCCGTCTAATTCGTGCGCAACTAAATCTAACCAGCCTAACGGCTTGCCGTTTTTGTCGCTGTAACCGTGGTAATCTTCCCACTTTACGCACACTAACATCTCGCCCACTTTGAACGAAATATAGACAGATTCTAACTTGCCGTTGCGTATCACGATGTCGGAATCTATTTTTTCCGTCACGGCAGGTAGATTTCTGCATTTTACCATCAGATTGATGGTTTCTTCTAAATTTAAAATGATGTTTTCCATTGATATTGAACGTTTTAATTGGTTTGATATTTACTTTTATTCTTGCGCGGTATATTTTTGCCCCGCAATGCGATGAAAAACCGAATCACGTCAGACAAATCAAACTCGTGCGCCTTTTTGCCCTCGTTTGTCACGGTCAGGCTGCCGTCTTTAATCCAGTTAGTCAGCGTTCCCGATGATATTTTTAGAATATCGCACACAGTAGGCGATGTAACTTTATTGCCGCAAAGCCATGCCAGCATCATTTCAGAGCCGTATTCTCGCATAAACTGGTCTAAATCACGCTTATCTACTTTATATGTCGTTTCAGAAGTCATAATTACACTGATTTTAAGGTTAAACACTCCCGAAACTTTGCTCTGTCTTCGGGGAACAGCACTCGCGCCGCCTCAACTTTGCTGTTGAATCGGTATATCGCATTTAAGTAGCCTTTGGCATCTTCTGCCAAAAACTCGCGAACTGCCTTGCGCAGCGAAAACAAATATTTGTTGTTTCGCGTACCCGTTATATCTGCTTTTACAAGCGTAACCTTCAATTTATCATTACTTTTCATAATTTACATTATATTTATAAGGTTAAACTTCTTAAAACTACGCCACTCTTGTTTCTCTGTATCGAAATACACTCTCACAAAATCATTCTTTTTGCGATTGTGCGCAGTTTCGGGCAATACATTATTATATAACGTACCCCATGCTTCTCTGATAGTACCATCTACCTTCTGAAAGTAGAAGTGTACGATACCTTTAAGCATCAACTTAACAAGGTTATAGTTTCGCCACGCTCTTACGAGACACTCGGAAAAACTTGCGCCTGTCATCTTGAAAAAACGCCATGCGTCATACATTACGCTTGACAAAATTTGCGTCTTGGTGCGCGGGTCGCGCTGATTAATTATGTTCGCTTCGCTACTCTTCGCATTGCTACTCTTCGCTTCGCTGCCGTTTAACGTCGGGTGGGACGTGCTATGGACGGTACTGTTGTTCGCGTCGATTGCATTTTTTATTGACCTTGGCATGGTTTCAGATAAAAAATTGTTATACATTAAAAAAAGAACTGCTGAACCCGATCTTTTGCCAAGGTCAATAAACGCTTTGGGGCGGTTACCTGAAGGGTTCAACAGTATATCATTACTGTTTACGTAGTGTGCGGTTACAAAACGACCGCCCATTTTTGCGTAAGAATTGACCTTGGCATTTCTCAATTCTACCCTATTATACGTAAAGATTTCAAAAATGTTGCGTTTTGATGAAAATAAAGTAAAAAAAAGTGCATTTTTTTTCGCAAAAGATTTCTGCAAAACGTCTAACATATTATTATACAATATATTAACTATTTTCATATTTTCAAATATTTTTTTCACGGCTTACGAATTTATGCGGTTTCGGTTTGTTTATGGGTTATTAGTGCCTGTCGAACTGCATTTGACGCTCTGCGCGATGCAAATTCGCACTGTGCATTGCCCAAACGGTTATTTTTTTCAATATCATCGCTCGCTAATGTTTCTCCGAATTGTATTGCTGCCAGTTGTACCATTGTAAGATTATCGCGGATATTTTTGCCCTTTTCGATGCCGTACTTCTCTCGGATAACTATTGTACCGCCTCCAAAAAGCGGCTGGTAAATAGCGTTTGTACAATTCTTGAAACCATCGCCCGATACTTTATGCGCCGCCAGCGTTGCCGTAAAGATATTACGCGACAGTTTACCGTCCAAACGCTGTTTTATCCAGTTATCCGTTTTGCCTCTCTTTTTATAGGTAGCAATATAGCGGTCGGCTATAAGATCGGGGTTTTTTTCTTCTTCAACCCTCTGGAAAAATATCTCGTTTACCAAGACGTGTAGTTTCGGGTCAAGATATTTTGCATAAGCGAGGGCAATTTGTTTATGCGCCCATGTTCCGCCTCCTCCTCTTTTGCCTCCTCTCTTTGCTCTAACTACCTGATTATCACCGTTACCGTTCACAGCGGTAAATAACATACTTGCAACTGTTTCAACGAGTTGCTTATTTGCATCTATATTTAACCAGTCATTAGGAGTTTTGTCCTTATTGCTTCCTGCCTCTTTCCAAAGGTCAGTCAAACTTACCATATCGCCTTCATAATTGATTTTGGATATGGTCTCGCTATTCTTATCGAACAGTGTTACTTCTTTTGTCTTCATATTCTATTTATTATTAATGATTTACTACTTTCAAAAATGTTGCGTTTTGATGAAAAAAAAGTGCATTTTTTTTGAAATATTTTTGATATTTTTTTGAACATAGAATCTAACATATTTATATTGAGTGAATTATAAAACCCCGCAATCATACTGTCAAATACGTTAATTTTATCATGGGCTGAAAAAATTCTTGCGGGGTTAAAAATTTTACCTACCTTTGCCGTGTCAAATACATTAATTTTATATTCATGCAAACAGCAAAAATTAAAGGATTTATAGAACTTACCGAACTTGAAAACGGACAGACGCGTCTTGTGAACGTTAAATACATCATAAGCGTTAAAGAGCCTGACACGGTTATAATCGATTTCAAGAAAGTTGCAGAACCTATCCGTATGCAACAATCTTATGCCGAGATTATTGACCTGATGAAAGATGCCTCCGAGTAGATTAGTCATAATATTTTCCGGTTTCTATAAAGTTTCCTAAAAGGTGAGGGGAAGAATACTTCTTACAGATAGTAAGAGCCAATTTTTTCCTCGTCCTGCGCATACGACGGCGCCTGAAATATCCAAAGGCGCTCTCATCGATAGCGGGTTGATACACTCCCGTTTCGATGTAGGCGGCTATTCGCTCTATCCGGTCGTGTTCCACACACAAGTAGGCTTGCAAACTAATCCGCTCTCTTAATCGTCTCTGACGACGGTTTTTGAAATAATTCAAGATATTCATATTTTATTTATTATTAATGATTTACTACTTTCAAAAATGTTGCGTTTTGATGAAAAAATTTTCACTTTTTTTGCATTTTTTTTGAAGATATTTTTTATAGCATTGATATTC
>Ga0099364_10015425_pt1 | contig 10073 bp, 9 predicted proteins | sample TergutTh196P3_FD_73070 | JGI IMG/M metagenome (GOLD analysis project Ga0099364, IMG submission 73070) | Microcerotermes parvus P3 segment gut microbial communities from Pointe-Noire, Republic of the Congo - Th196 P3 | ecosystem: Host-associated > Arthropoda: Insects > Digestive system > Gut ...
GTATCTTTTAACAGGTCAGGACGATTCAACTTGTTCTGCTAATGCTATGGAAATCGCAAAAATCGCTGATAAACTTTCTACAGATGGTATGCGTATTCTCAAACTAATAGCAAAGAGCCTAACATATATTCGTTCTTTGAAAAAATAAAAATTTCTTAAATCTAAATAAAAAAAATGGATAATTTTTTCAAAATGCTATATATTTAAATTAACATTTTTCAGGGATTTTATGAGAATATTTTTTTATTTTACCGCTTGTGTCGCAATATCCTTTTTGGTTTTTTCATGTAAAACCGCCAATAGCGTAAAAGACACCCCGACAGCTTTATCTTTAAAGTACCCAGTTATATTAGTACATGGAATTGTCGCCCATGACAGAGGAGGAATAATAAATTTCTGGGGCAGAATACCCCAAAGATTACAGGAAAATAATGTAAAAGTATTTTTTGGAAATACTGATGCGTGGGGCAGCTATGAATCAAACGCGGAATTATTAAAAGCCACTATTGATCAAATATTGGATGAAACAAAAAGTGAAAAAGTAAATATAATAGCTCATTCCAAAGGAGGTATAGATTCACGTTATTTAATCTGGAAGTATGATTATGGAGACAAAATAGCAAGTTTAACTACAATTTCAACACCTCATCATGGGGCGGAAATAGCGGACTTGATATTTAATCAAAGACTTGTCCATTCCAGAATCGCGAAAAACGCACTTGTAATTTTTGGGAGATTATATGGAGATACAAACCCCGATTTGTTCAATGTAAATTACCAATTAACAACAGAGAACATGAAAGAGTTCAATGAAAATGTAGGTATGGATTATAGGGTATATTATCAAAGTCTTTATACTTCTATGAGAAATTCGTTTGATCATTTAATGTTTTTTTTCAGCTATTCGTATGTTAAAAATATAAGTGGAAACAATGACGGAATAGTAAGTGAATATTCCGCAAGATGGGGTGATAATGTAGTAGAAATAGAGGGCAGAATATCTCATGCTGAAATAGTTGACTATAAAATGAAAAAAATATCCGGCATTGATATACCGGATATTTATATAAAAATTGTAAATGAATTAAGCGAAAAAGGATTTTAAATATTAACCCTTTTAATCCCCAAGCCCTTCAAGTACCTGCACAGCGCTTGTTGATTGAGGCTCCTCGCCGTGGCGGACAAAAAGCAGGCAGATCATCGCCAATGCAAAGGCAATACAGGTATACAAAAACAACACTCTGTAATGACCTACAAGGTCGCGGATAAAACCAAACAGAACCGGGGAAACAATTTGCGAAGCAAAGGAAAAGAAATAATAATACCCAATATACGTGCCAATCTTTTCTTCACCCGAAAGACGCACAACCATGGGAAGGGAATTAACATTTACCATCGCCCAAAAGAATCCGCCCATAAAGAGACAGATTCGCGCCATCCAGGCATTGGCCAGAAAGATGAGCGGTAGAAACAACAAAGAAATACCGATCAGTCCGGCGAGAATCGCCTTGCGCCGCCCTATCTTAGCACCGATAAAGCCTGCGGGGATTGCAAAAGCCAGAAAGGTTAAGGAGAAGATACCCAGCGACATGGCTGCAGTACCTTCGTTCATACCAAGCGTATTCGTGGCATAGAGAGTAAAAAAAGTCTCTACAGCGTTGTAACCGGAAAACCAGAAGAAAATGCCAAAGAGAATTAGCAATAGACTTTTCATTTCGTCTTTCCCCAGCTTAACGCTGATTTTTACCTCTGTCTCAGGCTCGTATGCATGTTTCGGCTCGCGCACGAATAGTGCCAGCACCGCAAGAGCCAACAACATGAAAATAGCGCTCATCAAAAAGGGGAGTTGGAACCCGCCCAACTGAAAAAGCAGACCGCCGACAAGGAAGGCAAGCAGACTGCCCAAACCTCCCATCAGGTTCACAATGCCGTTCGCCTGACTGCGCAGCGGGCCGGGGGTAATGTCCGGCATGAGAGAGACAACAGGCGTCCGCCACGCTGACATTACAAAGGTAAAGACAATCAAAACCGCCATGAGCGCCCAAAGATTTGTCATCCTTGGAACCAACACGAAGGCTATGACGCAGATAGGCAAGCCAATAAAAATATATGGCATACGGCGGCCAAAACGAGTACGGGTCTTGTCGCTCAATCTGCCGAACAGCGGCTGGAAGATCACTCCAAAGATATTATCAAAGGTCATAATAAAGCCAATCAGCGCAGTGCTGGTAAGAAAGCCCGCCAGAATTTGCGGGACAAAGGCGTTGTAAACACTCCAAGCAAGGGACGATGCAAAAAAACCAGTAGATAATAGAAGAGTTCTTTTAACGTCTAACTTATTTTCCGTCATTTTTCTTTTTCCTCCTGAAAACCGTCACGACAGGCAACGGCAAGGTCTGGCTTGTCTGTGATAATTGCATCTACGCCGCACTGTATCATCAGTTTTATGGCTTGCGGGTCGTCCACAGTCCATACATTTACCATAATATCGTTGTCATGGCATTTTACTACAGTTTCCGGCAGCGCCGCTACTACATAATAATACGGGTGAATCGCTTGTGCCTGGACATATTTCGCGTAAACCCAGGGATCGACCATGCCTAGCTGGTAAAGCAGTCCAATTTTAGCCGCCGGATTTAACTTCTTTATTTCCATTAAAGAATAATGATTAAACGAGGAGTACATAACGCGCTCCTCAATAGCGTACTCGTGCGCCAGGGCAAGCAGCTTTTCAGGTAATCCGGGGTACAATAGTTCGGTGGTTTTCAACTCGACATTAACCGTCAGGATACTTGGTTTTATCAGGGCGTAGACTTCCGCCAGTGTAGGGATGCGGAACACAGGCTGACCGGGAACCCTCTCCGGTAACAGCTTGCCGAAGTCAAGCAACTTGAGTTCCTCCAGCGTGTAGTCGTTTATAAGCCCTGTCCCGTTTGAAACACGCTCCAATCGTTCATCGTGTGCAACAACGACATGACCGTCTTTTGAAAGGTGTACATCCAACTCAATACCATCGGCCTTTTGCTCAACCGCCAAAGAAAACGCTTCGAGCGTATTTTCCGGGAGGTAAGCTGACGCGCCCCGGTGCGCCTGTATCATCGTTTTCATATACTAACACTCCATTCTTTATATTTGCCGTGTTTTTAAAGGGCGCCCTCAACAGGGACTGTGTTTAAAATATTTTCCAGCGGCGTTTCCGGCGGTATGGACGGATCTCGGGTAATAACACGGTGCGCCATGGCGTGTATAAATATTTCCTTGATTATATCTATCGGCACATAGTCCATGCCGCGGCAGAGGGCAAGAGAACGGGCAAGCCGCGAAATACGCACACCGGCGCGAGGGCTTGCGGGAATTTCAATGTCGGGGTGTACCCTTGTCTGCCTGACGCATTTTACGATGTAGGAAGTTACATCGGGGTGCATATGCACTTCGTCTACCATTTTTTTCCAGCGGATTAAATCAGCGCTGTCTATTACGCTTTGGAAACTATCCCAGGCATCAATCTTGCCGTGCCGGTTGATAATTTCTGTTTCATCTTCTTCACTGGGATAACCAAGAGAAAGGCGTATCATAAAACGATCAAGCTGCGGCACGGGAAGGGGAAACAAATGAACGCCTTTAAGGTTCATTGTAGCTATGATAAAAAACGGGTCATCCAGGCGATAGTGTTTACCTTCTATGGTAACGCTTTGTTCTTCCATAACCTGAAAAAAACTTCCCTGAGTTTTTGGAGTAAGCAGGTTGATCTCGTCACATAACACAAAATGCGCGAAGATTGGACCTTTATTAAAGAACAACTCGCTTGAATGGCCAAGAAAACGGTTATAGCCAAGGATATCCTGCGGGAGCAAATCCACTGTGCACTGAATACGGCTGAACCCTTCCATATTCGCGCCGTTTACTTCTGCCGCGCCCTCCGGCTGCCATCGAATTGACTGAGCCAGCGCCCGCGCAAGGGAAGTTTTTCCCACCCCGTGGGAATCCGCCAGGATTACATGTCCCCCGGCTATCTGCGCGGCAATAATGTATTCCAACTTTTTGTAATCAACGGATATCAACTGCCTGATATTGCTGATTAACGACTCTATCGACTGACTTACCTGAGAATCCATGTTTTATATGGTAGGCTAAAACCACCAAAAGAACAAGACGCGGGAATCCTGCATTAATAAGCGCGGATTAACTCGCGGGGTTTGCTTCCCTGGGCCGGCCCGACAACGCCTTTATGTTCCATTTCGTCTACAAGCCTGGCGGCGCGGTTAAAGCCTATTTTCAGACGGCGCTGGATATAACTTGCGCTTGCCTTGCCCTGCTGCATGACTATTTCCAGAGCCTTTTCGTACAAGGGATCATCCCCGTCAGAAAAGAGAGTTGCGCCTTCGTACTCCTCTTCGTCCGAGAAGAAAATCTCATCGTCAATATAGTCGGGCTTGCCAAAACTTTTTACATGCTCGACAACAGCTTCGACCTCTTCCTCGGAAACAAACGCGCCCTGCATACGGATTGGGAAAGGATCAACCACACCAGCATAAAGCATATCGCCCTTGCCCAAGAGTTTTTCCGCACCAACCATGTCAATAATAATACGGCTGTCGGTTTTACTGGCAACCATAAAAGCAATGCGGCTTGGAATATTTGCCTTGATAAGCCCTGTAATAACATCAATCGAAGGACGCTGAGTTGCAAGCACAAGATGAATGCCGACAGCGCGGCTCATCGCGGCAAGCCTTGCTACGGTCGATTCCAGTTCCTTGCCGGTGGTAGTCATAAGATCCGCGAATTCATCAATTATAACAACGATGTACGGCATATGTTCCTGGGCGATATTTTTTTCTTTAATGCGCTTGTTGTAACTGCGGATGTCGCGTACACCCACGGAATCAAGACAGGCGTAGCGGCGTTCCATTTCATAGATACAATATTGAAGCGCCTGAAACGCCTTTTTCGATTCTGTAATTACCGGCGTTAACAGATGAGGAATATCGTTGTAAAGTTTCAACTCTACGATTTTAGGATCGATAAGAAGAAGCCTGCAATCGGAAGGATGAAGCTGATAAAGTATGGAAAGGATCATTGTGTTAACGCAGACAGATTTTCCTGACCCTGTAGCTCCGGCAATCAGCAGGTGGGGCATCTGAACCAGATCGACAGTCTGCGCTTCGCCGGTGATATCTTTCCCCATTATAACGGGAATCTCCATCTTTTTGCTTGTACTCTGCAATTCCCCCTCGATAATTTCTTTAAATGAAACTAAATTACGTTTTGCATTGGGGACTTCTATACCTACAGCGTGCTTTCCGGGAATGGGAGCGACAATCCGCACCGATGACGCGGCAAGGCGCAGAGCGATATTGTCCTGCAGGCCGACTATTCTGGAAAGTTTTACCCCGGGTGCGGGAAGAATCTCAAACATGGTAATAACAGGCCCCTTTCTTATTCCGGTAACCTCAGCCTGAATTTTAAATTCTTCCAGAGTTTCCTTCAGAGCTATCGCTGCGTCCCGTGTAGCCTGATCGATGATCCAGTATTCGCCGTCAGGATATTCATTAAGAATATCAACAGGCACCTTGTATTTCTTTTTGCGATAGTCGTTTGATTGTACGTTCTTTTTACGAACCTGCTCACCGTGAATTGCCGCCACAGCTTCGGCTATTTCCAAGGCGCGTTCAACGCTGGTGTCTTCTTCATCTTCCAGACTGGCAATTTCTTCCAAAAACTCTTTCGGAATTGCATTACTCGTGTCTTCTTCATCTACAAGTTCGTATTCCAAATCGGCAAGGTCATCGTCATCCGAAAATTCATCGGGAATAACATCATCTGTGTTGTCTTCAATTTCCGGGGCGCTGTCTGTTTCAATTTCTTCTATTAAATTTATTTCGGAAATATCTCCAAGATCGACACACTCATTTTCTGTGGGCGCCGGTTCTTTATCCATAACTTCCAATTTTTCACTTTCCAATTCTTCAACTTTCAACTCTACAACTTCCAACTCTTCTGATTGAATGACGGGCGGCAGAAGCAGGTTAGCGTTTCTGCGGATGATACGGTCGGGTTTCACAAAAAGTTCGGCTCTTAATACCTGAAGAAGGAGTACTTCCATTACGGTAATGAATATAATAAGAAGGCTGAATCCCGTTTTTCCGGTAAAATTCAATAAAGCGATTTGGGCTGAGCGAATTTCAAAATCCCGGATAAAGGCAAATCCCACACAAAGTGTCAGGAAGGGGAAGATAAAAGCGGTCAGTATAAAAATACGATCTGGCCGCCACCGGGGATCTGCCAGAACAAAGGCCGCGTAAGCAAGATACGCAGGTATTAATAAGGAAAGAATCCCAAAAGATCGGGCAAAAAACCTGCCCACATAAGCCGGAAGGTTCCCTATTCCGAACAGGACGGAGAACAGGGAGAAACCCATAAATATACCGCAAAATCCAAGAAAAACTGCCAAACCAACGGCAATGGTTCGGAATTTGAAGTGCGGATCGGTGAGAAACCTTTGTTTAAAATCAGCAATATTTAGCAAAATACACAATCCTCCGCTTCATTTTCGGTAAAGTTGTTAAAAACTTTAGGTTTTAAAAAGCTGCATCCCTGAATTTCTACTATTGCCAGGAAAAGATGAGTTCTGTACAATATTATCTATGACCAGAGGAATTTTCATTGCGGGAAACGACTCCGCTATTAGCCGCGCTATTGAAGCTGAGGCAATCAAGCGTGTAGAGGGTTTTACTGTCGCGCTTATACCGAACAGGCTTGCCGGAATGCCTAAAAGTACACCCCAACAAACAAATGAAAAGCGCATTGTTCTTGACTGGAATCCCTCAAGCCCGATTTCTGCCCGGACTCTTGTGCTTGCCGCAGAAAACCGGCTTGACAGAATAGACGAAGCGATTCTTATCTGTTCGCCTCCTTCGATCCGTTGCGGCGCCGCAGAACTTCCGTTGGCCGATGTGGAAATTATGATTAATGATCATATAAGGGGATGGTTTTTTCTGGTTAAGGAATTGGCAGCGGTTTTTACAGGCCGTCAGCGCGGAACCTTGGCTCTTGTTTTCCCCGAAATTCCGGGTGTAAAAAAGGATGACGCGGCGGACATTCTTGGACCTTCGTCACTAGCGTCTTTCCGCGCTCTTACCCAGGGACTGCTTTCAACCGCCCACAATGAGCCGTATATCACCATGGGTTTTACTACATCTGACACCGGAAACGAAACGGCATTTGCCGCATTTATCTTTAAAACAATTGATGAAGTAAACAAACGCAATAACGGCAAACTGCACAAATTCGGGAAATTTAATTTTTTTAAGTGATATTGCAGGTGACTTTAAAAGTACAGAAATATCAACTATGATTTTTATAGAGGTGGGAAAATGATAAAAAAACTCACTATTAAAAATTTTAAAGCAATACAGGATATGACTATTGAGTTCACTCCCCTAACTGTTTTGATAGGCGGTAATTCCTGTGGAAAAACAACCGTTCTTCAAGCATTGGATTTTTTACATACTGCCGCGATAAGAGATTTGCCTGAGTATTTAAGGGAGAAGGGCTGGGTTTTTGAAGATTTAAAATCAAAAACAGGAGATGAACAAGAGTCCCTTCCTATTGTATTCATTTCTGAATATCAATTTATTATTAATGATACAGTAAAAACACTTAGTTGGGATTTATCAATTGACATGGATAAATCAAACTGGATAATCAGGGAAAAAATAGAAATTGTCAATGAGAATCAGATTATTATTTTTCGCGGAGATAATGCGGAAGAAACTTTTCCTTCCGCATTTAAGAAGTTTTCACTTCAATCATCACTGCTCAAATATTATGAACCGGCAGATACTGAAAAAGAAATAATAGAGTTAAAATTATTTTTAGGCGCATCTACTAATTTTGGTTTGTTATCTCCAGAAAAAATTCGTCTTGGCAAAAATCCTGGGGTTATTGGTAATATTGGAAACAGTGGTGAATGGTTATCAGCTTTTGTTCACAATTTAAATGAAGAAGAAAAAAAAGAACTGGAACAAATCGTCTCTGATTTTTTTGACATTAAGATTAAATTAGCTACATCGGAATCAATATCAGGTATAGCTTTATCCATTAATGAAAAATATCCCAAAAAGGAATTAGCTGTTGACGCATGGCACACAAGTGATGGATTTTTAAGAATAATTGCTTTATCAGCAATTGTTTTTCAACGGTTGATTTTAAGACATGGAACTTCGGATGCCGGAATCAAATTGAAGTATGACGGAAAATATACACATCGGGGATATACAGAATGTAACAAGGGAATGATTTTACTTGATGAAATAGAAGATGGAATAAACCCCTATTGTTCTCAAAAAACGGTCGCCTTGTTAAGAAAAATTATCGCGACAACAAAACGTCAGGTTATTGTAACAACTCATAGTCCGGTAATTCTGAATGATTTTTCTTATGAAGAAATTATTTTTCTTTGGAAAGCCGACGATGGTTTTGTTCATTGCAAAAAAATGTTCTCTACCGAACAAATGAAAGAAGCCCTTGACTTCCTTAATCCGGGCGAAGTTTGGGAGAATTTCGGCAAAGAAGTAATTTTACAAAAACTTGATGTACCTAAGGAAAATAAGTAATGAAAATATATCTGCATTGTGAGGGAATAAAGGATTATTCTGTTATTCATCCTCTGATGAAAAAGATACTTAAAAATCAGGAATTTTCTTTGGACTGGATAAAACGGGACACTTTAAAAAAATGGAAAATGTACCGAAAAAAAATTCTTCTATTCTTAAAAACAATAAGATGCTTACAGCGCTTGCGGGTATTGCGTTAAAAGAAGGGAATAAAAACATTGCTTATCATCAGGATGCTGATGGAAAATATGAAAGTGTATATAATTCGCTTACAAATGAATTTAAACGGTTAAAAAATTCCGGATTTAACTGCCTGGCAATTGTACCCAAAGAGATGATTGAAGCATGGTTATTAGCAGATATAAAGGCGTATCCCCAAAAGCCCCAAAAACCTGCTCTGCCGTTTAAACCGGAAGAATTATGGGGAAACAAAGATTCTAAAAAACACCCTAAAGTATGTATTGCAGAAGTCTTAAAGCAATTCAATTTAGACCCCTGCTCAGATGTTTTTTTTCAAATCGCAGAAAAATCCAGCGTAGAAACCCTTTTAAAACATTGTTCTGTTAGTTTTGGTAAATTCTATACTGATTTGCAAACATTTATTCGTGGCTAGTATTTAATACCTTCGCAGCAATTATAAGAGCTTTTTGGGCTTATATTTAAAAAGGGGGTATTAAAACAGAACTAAAAGCGTTGTTTTCCGTGATAAGAATGATTTGTGTGATATGATTTATCTAGGAGATAAATATGAAAAAAAATATTTTGCGGTGTATTTTTTTATTGCTGGTTGTTTTTTCGGTAAATAATGTTTATGGACAAGGATTCACAGGACCCAGTTCTGGGGCAAGAACAAGAACAACACAGGTGCAAACGGTTACCGTTAGTCAGGCAAAGACACTTCCTGATGATTCATTGGTTATATTGACTGGTAATATTGTACAATCGCTTGGACGCGAAAGATTTACATTCCGGGATTCCACCGGCGATATTACTATCGAGGTAGATCGCAATCTTTGGTTATTACTTGACTTATCTGTGAATGTTGACGACCGTGTGGAAATCAGGGGTGAAATAGACATTGAAAAAAGAGTAGCGGAAATTGATGTTAAATACATAAGAAAACTATAACCCAAAAGCAAAAAAATCCATGCTCCCTGCCGTATCTTAACGTGACTTTTTTCGCCGCCGCACCCCTTGTATTTTCTTTTAAACCATATTATTATTCTCTTAATGTTACTACTGGGGAAAATTTTACTGCCATTATGCTCAAATGACTCTGCTCATAGTTTGAGCGCGTGGTCTAATATATATACCCCCCCCCCCCCCCCCCCCCCCCCCCCCCCCCCCACCAACAACCCCCCCCCCCCCCCCCCCCCCCACAAAAAAACCTTCAAGATGCCGGATCAGTTTTGCTTCCAGTTCTTTTTCGAGCATGGGTTTTGGTTCGGGGACGCCGAT
>Ga0099364_10015426_pt1 | contig 10073 bp, 3 predicted proteins | sample TergutTh196P3_FD_73070 | JGI IMG/M metagenome (GOLD analysis project Ga0099364, IMG submission 73070) | Microcerotermes parvus P3 segment gut microbial communities from Pointe-Noire, Republic of the Congo - Th196 P3 | ecosystem: Host-associated > Arthropoda: Insects > Digestive system > Gut ...
TTGCCTGCCCTCGTAGAAGAGAGCGGCCCGCACCCCCGACGACCTCCAAGGCTCGTCTATTATGAGCGCATACCTCACCGATTCGCCGTCTTCCAAGGCAATCCGCCACCGTCCCCCTGCGCTTCTCATCCAGTCATATGAGACACTCCGCCGAACACTATACACCGAATCCGCTTCATTAAACCATGACACCGTCCTCATGCGGTCCGAGGAACTTATATAGCCGCCAAGCAGCTTGTCAAGCGCGATCATTGCAATGCCGTAGGAGTGTTTTTTATCAAGAATGTCCATCCGCGCGGCATAGTATTCATAGACTGATTCGATATATTCATACTTGCCGATACCGTCCCTTAGATAGAGGGATTCCTGCCTGTCTTTTTCCGCATCGGCTTTTGCATATCGAGCCACACCGTCGTGCAAGAGCATTATTTCGATCCTCGCTCCGTCTATCAACGTTTCGGAGTTTGGCGCGGCGGCAGTGGGAGCTATTCCTTCAATCGGCGCGAACGGCATCGCGGGCGTGGGCGCGGAAGCATTCCACCACTCGGTATGTTCCACATCCATCAGCAGCCAAGCGGACTCATAATCGAACCCTGACGGAACGGCAAAGCCTGTGAGTTCGCGGAACCTGTCCCTATTCACGTTGAGCCGCAGTTCCGATTCCGCAAAATCAATTTGGGCGCTTGCATGTCTCTCGCGCAAGCCGTTGAGCGTCCCAATATCTATTTTTGACATCCTGAAGTCCGCCTGTGCGCTTTCTATCCATCCATCAAGCTCCGCTATGAGGGCCTCGAGCCCCGCCTGCTTGTCGAGTTCAATACTCATCGCCATCGTGATTTTCAGCAGGTCTTCCGCGATATCGAAGCATCGATTGCGGTATTGCTCCCACAGCTTATGCACTTCAGAAACAGCATTTAGCGCTTCGCTGCTCGGACGGGCTGTCGGGTCTTTGCGCAATGGGTAGAGCATGTTGAGCAAATCCCGCTCTCTCGCCTGAAGCGCCGAAATCCCGTCATCCCTTGAAAGAGCCGCGGATATCGCCTCGGAAACTGTCACATTTGATCCCGCATTTGACGGCGGATATGCGGCCATGGGCGGCGATAAGAACCCTCCGAGCCCGAAGGCAAGATAATACTCCGGATTAATCGGTGCGTCAGCGCTGTCGCCCCCGTCTCCGCCGTCGCCGGGCATATCGCTAAACGGAGAAGAAGAGCCTTCCTCAACAGTCTCGAATATATGTATAAACGGAGTTATGCCGTCGCCTGACAGCCATGTCGTCATGCGCGTGGTCCCATTTTGTTCGCTGTAGGCGCCGGACACTTCGGAAATATCCACTCTAAGAAGAGAAAGCGCCATTCCATCGGGAAATCGTATAGCGTCTGCGAGGGTCGCGACAGGACGTTCAGGCCTGCCGCCGACACGCGGAATCCCCGCGTCCGCACTCATGATTATTCTTGTAAGCGCCGCAGGGTTTTCCTCGGTGGCGTAGTTAAAGCGCAATGCAATGCCAAAAACTTCGTTATATATGTAAAACTCCGTTTCGCCAATATACTCTCTCATCCCAGCTTCAAAGGCTGAATAAATACCCGATGGGGGCATCTTGAGAAGTGCATCCGGTGAAATTCGCCCCTTTTCAAATTCGCCTGTGAAGCTGAGTCCCGAATTCCTGTCCGTGAGCGTGCCTTCGCCTTCTGCTAAACCCTCCAGAAATCCGCCGGCATATAATGTGGCGCCTCCGCGAGCGAGCCGTCCGATTCCTTCCGCAGCGCCGTCCCTGAAATCGCCCTCGAAGACCAAGCCGCCGGGCAGCGCAAGCTTTCCCGTCCCTGAATACCTCCCGGACGAAAAATCGCCCTCATACACCACATCGCCGGATGCGCTGTAGAGCATTCCTCTGCCATCGTAATGGTCTTCGGCAAAGCTGCCTCGATATAGAACATTCCCCGAGTTGTCATACTCCACGCCCATGCCCGAGCGGCGCCCTTGTGCGAATCCGCCTGAGTATGTCCTGTTTCCGCCGGGGCCGAAAAGGTCGCCCAAGCCCGACATTTCGCCCGACCTGAAATCCCCTTCATACCACAGTCTTTCATCCCTATATAATCTGCCTGTTCCCGAATATGCGCCTTTTTCAAAATCACCGCTGTAGATGAGGCGCCCGCTCAAGTCATACTGTTCGCCCGCACCTTGGAACAGGCCGTTTTCAAAAAAACCTCGATACTCCATAATGTCCGCGCTGCTATATAGCGTTCCATGCCCATGGTACATCCCCACGAAGAATCCGCCGTCATACTGAACGCTTCCATCAGGGAAACGGAGCGTTCCTCGCCCATTATATGCCCCGTTGTCGAAATCTCCCTCATATAGCAGCCCGCCATGTTCCTCGTCGTATAGTGAACCCCTGCCATGATAGAGGCCCATCGCGAACCCGCCTTCATATATCATCCACGCATCTTCAGAGTACATCCTGCCAAATTCGTCGTACACGCCTTCTGTAAACATGCCGTTATACTGCGTGAATCCGTTTTCATAATACAGCGTGCCGAGACCCGTGTACTTTCCCTCCAGCAGACGCCCCCTGTACATCTGCTGCTTTTTGGCGTCGTCGTGGAATATTATGACTTTTCCGCTGTATCCGTTGTATTTTGTGTCTCCGGTGGTGTATTTTGCCGTGAAGAACCTTGGCACAAGGAGCGGCCAAACATATAGATAAATCAGGAGCGGAATGACTATCAGCAATATCACCAGAATGATGATAAGTATTTTCGCCATGAACACGTTGCCGACCGCGACATAGTCCTCGCGTTTCTTTGGCTTGGACATTATTGCTCTTGGCAGCGCGGTAAACAGGCTGGGCAGCTTTGCGAAGTAGCGCCCGATGTTTGTCATATAGCGCGCTTTTGACCGCAGCATGTGGAACGGTCTGGTTATGAAGTTGCGCAGTATGCGGAATGCCTGTGTAGTCGAGCGCATAAGCAGCGCCAGCATAGAATCACCTTCTAATTATGCATTATGCATTATGAATTATGAATTACTCGGAGCTGTTTCGGAAATATTCGTCGGAGCGCGTGTTGAAATGCTGCCGTTCTGACTCGTTTTCAAACGCGGTGTAGTGTTCCTGCTTGTTTGCGTTTTGCGTGTTGTACTCCGAGAGATATAGATAATTTCGGGCGACGCCGTCCTCCGACGAGTGCTTGATGATGTCCATGAACATCTTCCCCGCGTTGCGGTAGTCCCCCTTTGCGAACAGATTGACGCCCAACTCGAACTTGTCGGCAAAGCTCTTCTTATGTTCATGCAGAGCGGGCGGGTCGCTGTCGTATATATCGTAAAAGCCGACTGTCGTGCCTTCAGCGGAAATTTTCCCCGCCTTGCGTATATAATAGCCCTTATCCTTGATCTCCTCGAAAAACTCCTCGGTAGCCGCCACATACACGTTGCTCCCGAAGCAAGTGCGTATCAGCGCGTCGGCAAGCGGAGACGCATCCGAAATTGCAGAGGGCTCCATTCGGTTCTGATCGCCAATGAAACCGAGCGTCAGGTCGCATTTTGTTAAAACGGCGCGCAAGTCGATTCTAATGCCGTCCTCCTGCTGAAACTGCATGTTGAGCTTTCTGCATACATCGCGTATCGCCAGTGCGGAGTTCAGCGCATCCAACGCGCTTTTCTCGAACACCCCGTCAAAGCCGTTGCTCGTGAACCCATAGACCGTCCCGCCATATTTGCCCACAACGGGCACAATGTTTTCGAGCACAAGATTTGCGTTTGAAAACATAAACTTGTCTCCCCCGCCCGAAACCGAAAACCGTATGACGACGACATATGCGTTTTCTATCCGCGTCTGCATGTCCTTCTTGACGTTCTCGACGCGAGTTTCACCCAAGAGCTTCAGGAATCGCTCGGGGATAAAGCGGTGATATGACGTACTCAGCGTTTTCAGGCTCATATCCTTGTCGAACAGGGAGAATGACAGTTCCTTGATGCGCCTGTACATTTCGCCTGTCTCGTCGCCGGAGTGGATTTCCATTTCCATCGCATATTTCCCCAGCCCCAGCGCATGCAAAATCCCGCTGAGTTTCTTGAGCGTGATCACATGGAAAACAACGGTGAGTATCAGCAGCGTTGTTATAATGATTCCCGAAACAAGCAGGAATGTATTGATAAGCGAGCTGAAAGATCCGATTCTGGTTTCAAACTCGGACATGTTTTCTATGACGCAAAGGAAGACTTCGGCGCCGTCTATTGTTATGCCGGTGAACTTGATAAGCGCAAGCTTCCTGCCCGTTTCGGCTTCGAGCGTCATATATTGCCCCTCGATCGCGACACCCATGTACAGCGCGTCCGCGATGCCCGTGTAGGGAAGGACTGAACTCATCGCGACGTTCATCGGCTGTTTGCCTGTCGAACCCATCAGCTTGAAACCGTCTTCCCCTTGCACGATCAGATATCCATGCAGGGGGCTGTTCCCCAGAGCGCGTAGGTTATACTCGTCGCCGAAGCTTTCCATGAACGCAAGATAATCCCCGGATGGCGAGTTCTGCGGAACGGCCGTTTTCAGGGAGGAGAGCATAACATCCGCATCCGTGCCCAGACTGTCCCGATATGAGCGGTTCAGCGCGTCGGTGACGCTGGGAATCAGGATATATTTTGACAGGACAAAAAACGCTATGAATATGACGAGCGCGGTCAGTAGAGTCTGCCGTATTATCATCGACATCCTCATACGCATGAACTGGATGAAAAACTCCCAGAGCAGCACGGAGGATAGGATTATCCCCGCTGCGACCGCGACAATCGCAAGCCAGTCCGTGAACTCCGCATGCCTTATGCGGCTGAGCGTCTTGATGCCCGGCAGGAACGTAAATCCGCCGAGATACAGTTCGCTGCCTGTCTCCGTGTGCAAAACGCCCAGAACATTGCCGACGCCGCTTACCGCGATTTCGTGAAGATCCTTGAACATCCCGCCCCTTTCGGCGGATACATGGAACGCGCCGCTTACGACGGGGACCGGGCGCAACTGGGCATGCGGCGAAGAATAGACCGTTCCCTTAACCGCGTCGTGCATATAGAACACGCCCGCGCCGCTCCAAAAACGGTCGATGCGCACGTCTTCCATATCATGACCGTGAAGCTCCTCGACGCCTCTGACGCTGTGTATTAACAGCGCTCCATCTGAAAACGACAGCGCCGCTCCGCCGCCCGGAAGCGCATGGAAAGCGACCAAATGCGCACCGCTTTGCGGCAAATCATATTCACCAACCTTGCGCAGCGGCTCGGAACCATCTTTTGTGAACGCAAAAACCTCGACAATTGCCAAGTCGGAGTTTCTGCGCGCAAAATACACGCAGCGCTCGTCTTCGTCGAACGAGGACAGCACACGGTAGAGACCGTCTTGGAACACTGCCAGCCTGTCTGTGTATATATCCTCGATATAACTGCCGTCCTCGCGGAACGCGACGATTTTCACTCCGTCAATCATCATTGTCGCCGGGTCGTAGTCGTAGCCGGTTATCCAGATGTTCTTGTTTTGCAGGATGAATATTCCATCGATGAAAAAGTGCGCGCCGAAATGCGCGGATACGTCCTCCCGCAACAATTCCTCCCCGGTGGAATCCAGCACGATCAGATTATGGATTTCCTTTTCCCTGCGAATGAAGTATATATTGCCCAGTTGGTCCACGGAAAAGGCGTAGTCTCTGACGTCAACATCGCCACGAGCGAAAGGCTCCGTCAGCGCGTCTCCAAACAATGCGAAAACGCAGGCCGACAGGATTATGATTATAATAATCAGGCTCAGCGTCCTAAACACGAAATTCCCCTATTCCTTAACAAATTTTTCTTTCACTTGCTTTTTCTTCTTATCGGCTTTCTTTGTTAGTATCCTCTTTAAGTATCCAAATATCGATTCGTTTAAGTATTTTTCATATTCCTCCATCGCCTCGGCGCTTATCTGCCGCCACGCGGCGCAGGTCGGTACGAATTTGTATGTTTCGCTGCCGAGCGTCTGCTCAAGGAATCGGGCGGCTTTTTCGGGAAGGTATCTGCTTTTGACAAAGGTATTTTCGAGATATGGCGTAAACAGCTCCCATTTTTCTTTTTCCGAAGGTTTTGTTTGCGGCTTTATTATGAAGTTAAAGCGCACGGCGTTTTCTTTCTTGTCATAGACCGTATTCGGCTCTTCGAGGGCTGAGACCGCAAAAACCGGCGGCAACATATCCAGAAAAAGCGCTGCTTCCAATAGGCTTCCTGCAATTTGCGCCCGAGCGGGGTAGTCGTTTTTCGGCAGTTTTTTGAGGTGTTCGGTCAGCGGGACGCCCCTATTGTAATCGAAGAATGCCATGATACAGCGGTTGCCGGGCATGACTCCGTGAAACCCTGCACAGGTCTCGGGCGAAATTCCGTAGAATATCGGAAGAAGCTCACCAATATACTCCGGATCGGAGTATATGTTAAAAATGAGCGGTTTATAGTTATTCCTGTTTTCAACATTGATGCACACTGACGCTGTGTAACCGGGGTCCGAAATCAGGTTCTCAAGAACTTGGAATCTCCCGTCGTCAAGTAAAGTGCCCATATATTTCCACCTCAGAGCAAAGTGCGTTTTGGGTCGCTATCCCATTTATACTCGCGGTCGCAAAGATTTGCAAGAATGTCGCGCAGGATTTTTACCGTCAGGTGGTGCGGAAAATCCGCAGGAATGCCTGTGGCCTTTCAAGGATTTGCCGTGCCGCATGACGGCAAAAAGACAAGTGAGAAATTGCAAATCTTGGCGACCGCGAGTATAACTGCACAGAAATAGCATTTTATCATTAATACACCAGTATAGACAAGAATATCCTCTAAATTCACCACCTAGGGGGGTGTGTAGTGTCTATTCGGATTGTATCGTAAATCTCACAGTTTCGTCGTTGCGAGGAGCGAAGCGACGTGGCAATCCAGACAAAAATATGACAATCGGCGCAAAAAGGACTGGATTGCTTCGCTGCGGCTCGCAAAGACGGGGGTGCTGAATGTATAAGGTGGTGCGCTGTTAAGCGGTTTTCTCCGCTTTCTCCGCTTTCTCCGCGGCATCACGCATTTCCATCACGCGCATAGTCACTGAAAGCAACTGTTGTTTCAACGCACTAAAGAATGCTTCGGACACCTCGGTTTTTGGATTGATTTTAGAAACATCCATACAACCTTTGCGAGCGGTTGATGCATTTGAAACTGCCGTACTAAAGTCGCCTGATTTGTAATTGTTCCGGAATGCGTCTAAATGCGGGCAGATATCCGCCCTGCACCTTTCAATCAACTCTCTGCTGATGCCCCTCTTTTGGGCTGTTGATATGAGCTGATCGGATGTCATCATCATATCCATCATAATGTTTGAACCTGTGCCGGTGCTTATTTCCGAAAGTAAGCCGCTGTAGTAATTATCTCCAAGCACCATTTCTTTGGCCGTCTCTTCATTCCAGTCTTCACGGTCGAGGAAAGTCTTTGCCCCGGTTTTTTTGCCCCGGTCTTTTAGCATTTTCATGCTGTCCTGAAGCTTTTTCAGCCTTTCCATCAGCGCATTAACTTCGATGTCGTCATTGAGGATATCCGCGATAGCCAGCTTTAGCATTTCGGGTTTCAGCGCCATAAGCCGCTCGGCAAGTTCTTTGTCAACAAATTGAAGGGCGCTGTCTCCGTCGGCGCCGGTAATGGCACGCCGTTGTTGTTCACGTTGTGATAAGTTTGATCTTTTTCCAAAAGCCATGTCATTGTCTATGCCCTGTATGCCTTTTACCCTCATCGAGCCTTTTCCGTCGTCTTCCGTATCCAAGAAGAAGTTGCCGATATGCCTGTCAACTTGGTCGCACAGCGCGTCGAGCACTTGCAGGCATACTAGCTGGCGCTGCAGCTCGCCGCCGGTGACATCGGCTTTTGCAAGCTTCTCTTTTTCGATATCTTCAAAGCTGCTGCCCCTTGCGCCTTCCATGAGATTGCCTTTTTGCACGTTGCCCTTCCTGTCGGTGAGCTCGGCGTTGACAGAGCGCGCCAGCAAATCGCTAATGCCCAGCAAGCTTGCGACCCGCGACATAGCGACGTTGCGGTTTGAGATTTTCTTTTCAATCCCCTCTCTCATTTCGATACCGGCGCTAACTTCAGCGACATCGACGGCATTCTTTGCCCGAAAGAGCATTTTGCAAATGGCTATCACTTCATACCGTGTTTCGTCGTCTTCAATATCGATTTCTGCATCTTTTAGTGCCTGTATCGATGTACTCGAATTCGCAAACTCGACAAATCTTGCGTGTGTCGCCTTGTCGCTCAAACCGTTTAACCTGAATACAGTGCCCCTAAACTTTGTGTCCGTCACCAGCTTTTCAAATTTTGCGCGCAATACGTCGTCTTTGATATGGTTTTTTGCAGCGTGCTCTACGGCGCCTTCTCTGGTTTTCAGCGTGTCTTCAACTGAGAAAAACACCATCCTGCCGTTTTCCATGAACCTCTCGCGGGAGCTGGTGCCCGAGCCAACAGTCTTAACCTCGCGGTTATCCTTGCGCAAATCTATCTTAACGCTGCGCGCCTCGCTTGCAACAAGCTCCAACAGCGTCATCTCGCCCTCTTCCGCCAACACGTTTGCTCCGCCAAACAGAGCCGTCACGTCGTTTTTGGCGATTCCCAGAATTTCTGTAACTAAATTCTTGCGCTCTTTGCCGGCGTCGGTGTATGGGTTTTTGTTGCCGTTTAAATAATCCTCGCAGGAACCGATGAGGTCGTTATATTTTCCGAGCGCATCGTCGCTTACCTTGTCAAAGGTCTCTAATGTGATTTTATTGTTCAGCGCATTGTTGACTACGTCCACTTTCCTTGTCAGGGATTGATAGAGGGCGCTGTCGCTGCTGCCTTTGAAAAACTTCACTATTGCGCTTCTTGTGGTTTTCTTGAGCATTTCCGCAAGCCGGGGGAGGAGGCCTTTGCGTTTCTCCGGCTTTTCGACTGTGGGATCCATGTTCGCTTGCTGCTGCCCGCCCATCGTATCGTCCGGTTGCTTCTCGCCTATACTGTCGCCCGACTGCTGCGTATCGACGCTCCCTTCGCCTAGCGTCGCCCCTGTGCTGCTTGACTCGGAGTCAAAAACCGCTTCGGATAGCTTCGACTCCATATCAGTATCCGTGTCGGTCAGTCCCAAATCCTGAGACTCGCCGCTAACCGTCTGAACCGGCGGCGGGGCTTGTGTCGGGGGCGGTTCATCGTTCCCTTCCGTCGGCGGAAGTTGCATATATTTTGGCAGACGGCTATATAGCTTGTTTTTCAGGTCGTCGGTATTACCTTCGTTTCCTGTTCCTTCCGAGGACATCATAGAGTTAACAAAGCTGTTCGGTAGGACTGCGGTTTTCGACGCGCTCCCACCTGTTACAACCTCTTCAGGTTCTCTCTTATTCACCCGTCTAGTTGTTTGAGTTTTCATTTTTCTTCCGCCTAAATCATAAATCGCACAATACAGTGTCGGTTATTATATACTATTTTTTACTAAATGTGAATATGTTATCAAAATCTAACAGCAAACTTTGAAAAATTGAAAGTTGAGAGTTTAGAGTAGAAAATTACTGTGGATAAGTAGGATGGCATCTGATATACTGATTCTTAACTATTCTAACTCTCAACGTATCTACTCAGAATCCCTCGTCTTTGCGAGCCGCAGCGAAGCAATCCAGTCCTTTTGCACCGATTGTTATGTTTCTTTCTGGATTGCCGCGTCGCTTCGCTCCTCGCAACGACGAAACCGTGAGATTTATGGTACATCCTGAGTAGTTACCTCTCAACTTTCAATTCTCAATTCTCAACTAATGGAAAGGCGGTGCGATATGCAGTTGCGTAGGGCTTGGATAAGGTTTTTTGTGTGTGCGCTGCTTATAATCGGGCTGCTTTCCGGGGTCATGCTCATAGTCTTCTACAATAACTCGTCACGGCAGGAAGCCGCAAAGATAGAGGCGACCGAAGCGTTTGTGCGCAAGCAGAAGCTCGAACTTATTGAAAACGTCGTCAACAACATGGTCGCGTGGATATATATGTACAAACCGGCAGTCGAGGAAAACGCACGGCTC
>Ga0099364_10015427_pt1 | contig 10072 bp, 7 predicted proteins | sample TergutTh196P3_FD_73070 | JGI IMG/M metagenome (GOLD analysis project Ga0099364, IMG submission 73070) | Microcerotermes parvus P3 segment gut microbial communities from Pointe-Noire, Republic of the Congo - Th196 P3 | ecosystem: Host-associated > Arthropoda: Insects > Digestive system > Gut ...
AGAAGCCGATAATGAAGATACCAGCCATCTGAGCCAGGAGGATTTTTTGGTTATATACGATGCCATAAGTACCCAAGTTTAACAGTATACTTTTATTTTCGGCGAATTTGATATATAATTAAAAGAACTACAAATAAGGAAATTAACAGGAAGCTAAAATGAAAAACATATTTTTACTATTAAGTGTATTATCATTATTATTTGCCTTTTCTGCCTGCGAAAAGCCGCCTACCGAGGAAATGGAACTGGCCCATGAAATGGTCGCCAGAGCGGAGAACAATGCAGATGCGGTTAATTTTGCCGGGCTCACCCTGACCCGTGCCAGGGGCGCTCTGAACAATATGCAGATTGAAGCGGACGCAAAACGGTATGAGACAGCCAGAACATACGCTGCTGAAGCCATTTCTCTCGCCGAGAGGGCCATCGAAGAAGGCATGATCGGAGCAATTCTGGCAAGGGAAGAAGCCGCGGCTTTAAACTATAGCCTTTTGACCCTTCTGGAAGAAACTGCAAGTGCCATTAATGCCGCCGGCGCAGATGGCAGTCTCGATCTGGATGTGAATGCCCTGTCTGCTGAACTTGACTCAGCCCGCCGCTTGTACAATGAAGCCAGGCAGGATCTTCTGGACGATAATCTTCGTGATGCACTTTCCAAGAACCAGACTGTACGTTCAACCTTATCCAACATAAATGGAAGAATAACAACTGCGGCTCAGGCTGCTTTAGGCAAAAAATAGGCAAGGTACAAGTGATTAGTAGTTAGCCGGACTGAAAGACCGAAGGTATCGTTCCGACTAAAAAGTCGGCAGGTGTCCCACTAACTACTAATCATTTCTTAATAGCTGTTTTCGTTTTTGCAATTTCCTTTACAGCTCTGACAAGCTCTTCGTCTTTTAATATTGTGCTTAGTTCCGCGTGGAGCCTGTATGTCCAGTTAAACTCGTTCAGGGTGCCCGGTATATTTATTCGTTCCGAGCCAGGATCGCTTGCATACCAGCTGCTGGACAGGTGAAGCAGATCCTGAATCTGGAACACCCTGAACCGGGAAGCGGCAGAGGCTATTTTCGATAATATAATCCGGGCAGTGCCGGGGTTATAAACCCTTGGCAGGGAAGGGATGCCGAGAAAATCACAGAATCTCTCCTGATCCGCTTCCCTGTCCCACCATTCCCGGAGGCAGGAGCTGTCATGAACCGCCGGAGTGCATACTGAAAGTTCGGGATAGTCTTCAAAGGGAACATATGGTTCCCCCTCAAGTGACCATTCCCTGTGCCAGCGTACAACCCTAAGGCCAAGAATGTTCAGCTCTGTAAGCACCTTTGGTACACAGCCGGGAACTGCTCCAAGATCTTCTGCACAGGGGAGCATGGAGGAAGAAGCTGTCAGAATAGACAGGAGCTTCCTGCCCTCGTCTTCCCATATTTTTTCTGATTGTTTTTGACAGTCTTCTAAAAGGGCTTCCAGCTTTTCCTTTTCTTCACCGGAGAGTGATGTATAAGCTCTGCTGTTCCGGTAGTACCAGGCGGGGGAAAATTGATTTTTTTCAAATTCAAAAAAGATGCGGTTCCCCCATTCCTTCCTGAGAAATGCCTTTGCACCGTCATGGATATCCAGTGCGGCAATTTCCTTTTCAGACCTTACATCCCTGTTGAAAAGCCAGAGCTCTTCCTTCCCTATCCTTTCAAGACCAAATACTAAAGCCCTTGAGACTGCGGTTTTTAGCTCTTCTTCATTGACAGGCTCTCCCCATGCGGCTCGTATTGCATCCCAGACTTCTCCAGTCAGGATATGAGGTTCGCATACCCAGCGAATCCGGCTCTTGTCATAATCCAGCTTTTCTAAATCTTTCCTTGTAATTGGGACGAAGGGATCATACCGGCCTAAAAGAGCGGAAATATCATTACGGCGGGAAGCCCAAATTCTGAAGAAACCCAGTACATGGTCTATTCTGTATGACTGATAATATTTTTCTGCAGTCTTTAGCCTGGCTTTCCACCAGGAATAACCGTCTTTTGACTGTGCCTGCCAGTTATATGTAGGAAAGCCCCAGTTCTGGCCTTCTGGGCTGTACATGTCTGGTGGTGCGCCTGCGGAAAGCTCCAGGTGAAAATTTTCCGGGTGTGCCCAGACATCACAGGAATCTTCATTCATTAAAATGGGAATGTCTCCCATAAGAACAATTCCCATTTCTGCGAGGCTTTTTGCGGCGGCGGAAAACTGTAAATCCAGTGCCTGCTGGAGCCAGGCCCAGAAAAGATGCTTTTCCGACAGTGCAGGATCTTCCCAGAGAGCGGCAATTGTCTTCGCATCTGTTTTTTGAAAATCTTCATCCCATTCTATCCAGCTCTTTTCATTGTGGGCTTCCTTGAGTCTTCTAAAGACAGCATAAGGTTTTATCCATTGATTTATCTTAATCCACTCCCGCAAAGAAGAAGAAAGTGCAATGAGTTCCCTGTTTTTTTCGTAGATTTTTAGTAAAAGCTCCATTTTTGCCCTGAGCAGGGCTTCGTATGGAAACCTTACTGCATCGTTGAATTTTGTTTTGATGGTGCTTAGCTCATTTTCAAATCCAGCTGCCTCCCTAAGATCCCCTATGCGTAGATAAAGGGGATGAAGGCCAAATGCTGTAAGTGCGGCATAGGGGGAACTATCATAACCGGTATCATTTACCGGGAGAATTTGAATTAACCCGATTCCCATTTTCTTGCAAAAGCTGCCAAATTCAGGCAAATCAGCAAATTCACCCACCCCAATACTTTTTTCGCTCCTAAGCGCACTCACAGGGATTACGGTACCCATTAAACGGGTCTTTAAACTGGAAATTTCTTCTTTCTGAGCCATGTTTCGCCCCTTATTTATTAATACAATAACTATAGTCATAAAATGCAAAACTGTCAAAAAATACCTTGATCAAACTTGTTAAACATAATATAATTAATTCAAAATCTATTTGAATCTAAGGAGACTTATATGAAAAGAATAACACAAATATTATTTGTGCTTATGGTCATGCTCATGGTCATTGGTTGTTCTTCACAGCCGGATCCAGTAGAAGATGATCCGTGGACTCAGCCAGATCCCGGGCCTTCAACGCCCGTAGAACCGGCCCCCCCGCCCCCACCGCCGCCGGTAGCTCAGTCGCCGCTGGTAAATGGTCTTATTCTCAATGGTGCGTCGAACTACACAGTAATCAGCGGAGACACCCTGTCGGCAATTGCCAGGAGTTCGTATAATAACGGCTTCTTGTTCCCCCTCATTGATATGGCCAACGATGTGGTTGTAGATTACGACCTCATTTATCCTGATGATGTATTGATCATTCCCAATTTGGAAGCAAACAGGAATGATGCCAGAGCAAGAGCCAACTTCATGAATTACCTGAGACAGATTGCTACGGAAGAAGTACGGCGCAACAGGCCAGATACCGCTGACGGTCTCAGAGCTTTAGCCGATTCTCTTGATTACTAGGAACTACTGATCTACATAGCCGGGTTATGTTTAATCCATACCCGGCTTTTATTTTTTCTTAAATATTTTCCCCAGGAAATTACAGTGAGAGAACGCCGTATGTTTTTTACCTCGGAGTCTGTGAGTGAGGGTCATCCCGACAAGCTCTGCGACCAGGTTTCTGATGCAATACTTGACGCCTGCCTTGGGGATGATCCCAATAGCCGGGTTGCATGTGAGACATTTGCCGCCACTTCCATGGTTTTGGTGGGCGGAGAGATAACTACCAGGACATTTGTTAATTTTCAGGAAGTTGTCCGTCAGGTAGTCAGGGAAATTGGTTATACAGATCCGGCTTTTGGTCTGGATTATAAGTCTATGGCTGTTTTGGAGATGATCAACAATCAGTCGCCTGACATAAGCCAGGGTGTTTCCGGTACCGGTTTAAAAAAGTACAAGGGCCTGCAGGGTGCAGGGGATCAGGGTATGATGTTCGGCTTTGCCTGTAACGAAACCAAAGAGCTGATGCCGCTGCCAATTACACTGGCTCATGAGCTGCTTATTCATGCTGCAAAGCTCAGGAAGAGCAATGTCATTAAATGGCTGAGACCCGATGCAAAAAGTCAGGTTACGGTGGAGTACGAGGGACATAAACCTGTCCGTATTGATGCTGTGGTTATTTCCCATCAGCATGCCCCTGACATTACCCACAAAGAGATAGAATCCTGTATTATTGAAGAAATTATCAGACCCACACTGAATCCCCTGGGTCTTTTGGATAAAAAAACCAAATATTTTATTAATCCTACCGGCCGTTTTGTTACGGGAGGCCCCACAGGCGATACCGGGCTTACGGGCAGAAAAATAATCGTTGATACATACGGCGGTATGGGCCGTCATGGGGGCGGTGCCTTTTCCGGTAAAGACCCCACAAAGGTGGATAGGTCAGCCGCTTATGCTGCACGCCATGCAGCAAAAAACATTGTTGCCTCAGGCCTTGCGGAGCGCTGCGAACTTCAGCTCGCTTATGCCATAGGCGTCCCCTTCCCGGTTTCGGTGGCTGTAAACACCTTTGGCACCGGTAAAGTTGAAGAAAATCGTATTGAAGAAGCTGTGAAAAAAACCTTTGATCTTAGTCCTGCAGGGATAATCAAGACATTTGATCTTCGCCGTCCAATTTACAGAAAAACCGCCAGCTACGGCCACTTTGGAAGGAGCGGTTTTCCCTGGGAAAAAACTGACAGGGTAAAGGATCTAACAAAGGCAATAGGCTGATATATTCACGCCTTTTACCCCACTGCTTGACCAATCATCCAGGTTCTTCTATACTTGGAAATCAGTAAGCAGGCGTAAAGCCGTTAATTAATTTGTGTTTAAGAACCTGGCCGGAGTGATGGCCATATAGACAGGAGATGAACCTATGAAACGGACTTACCAGCCCAGTAAGGTCAAGCGAAACCGGAAGTTTGGATTCCGGGCAAGGATGAAGACCAGGGGCGGGCGTTTGGTACTGAAACGCCGCAGAGCCAAGGGCAGACTTAAGCTCACTGCCTCGGACGAGAAAAAGCCATACTAGGAAATGGAGCCAGGGTCTAAGAGATACCGGTTCCCCCGAAGGGAAAAGCTAAAGGGAAGGGAAGAGATACGGGAAGTATTTGCCCGGAAGAAAGGTGTTTATTGCAATGGAGCCAGACTCCTTTACCGGCCCAACGGCCTGCCTTATAACCGGATTGCATTTTCTTTCCCCCGCAAATACGGAAACGCGGTAGAGCGAAACCGTTCCCGGCGCTTAAGCAGAGAAGCTTTCCGGTTAATCAAGAACAGCCTAAAAGAGGGTTTTGATCTTGTTCTGCTTGTGTATCCAGGCAGTGACGATTTTAAAACCCGCACGGATCAGCTCAAAGAACTGTTTCAAAGAGCAGGTTTGTTCAACTCTTTTTATGTTGACCATGGCAATCAGGAATTGATATAGTGGCAAAAGTTAGTTTAATGGCAAATTGGATTGTAGTAAAAATAATCTGGTTTTATAGATATGCAATTTCCCCGCATTTTCCGCCGAGTTGCCGGTTTGTACCTACCTGCTCCGCCTATGCACATGAAGCGGTAGAGAAATTTGGGGTGTGCCGGGGGCTTTATTACGCTTTCAGGCGCCTGCTCCGTTGTCATCCCTTTAATACTGGCGGCTATGATCCGCTTCCTTAAGGAATAGTGTATGGAAAAAAGAACAATTTTGGCAATAGTTCTCTCAATGCTGGTTTTGATTGGGTCTTTCATGATTCAGGCCATTCGGAATCCTCCTCCTGAACAGATCCCTTCAACAGGAAGCCCGCAGGAGATTATTGCCCCACAGCCGGGCGGCCCTGTTCCAGCAGTTGATATTACTGTGCCGGATATTCCTGACTTGGCAGGTTTTCAAGCCATTGACGAGGATATTGAGTTTGATGAAATAGAAATAAAAACCGAAGTGCTGAGGGTAGTTCTTACAAACGAGGGAGGGAATATAGTTTCCTATCAGCTTTTGGAACATCTGGATAATGGAGAACCTGTGGAGATGATCCTTAGCGGGAACGTCCCAGCCCAGGCTTTCGCGGTTGCCTTGGGAAGCAGAAGTGATGTCATTAGTGGAAATATCAGCCCAGAGAGCAGGCTTTTTCATGTTGGAGAACGGAATGATGATGATAACTTTGTAGAATTTTACCAGTTTTATTCCAACCCTGAAACAGAAACCCAATTTAAATTAACAAAGCGTTTTGAGTTCAGACCCGATGAGTATATGTTTCAGCTAAATATATCTTTGGAGCCGGTGAATTCAAACTCGTTAGGTGATACAGCCTATACACTGATTTATGGCCCTCAGATTGGGCCCACGTTTGAGCAGTTGGATGGACGCTACGAATTCCGGCACTATCTTACATACAGCCGGAGCGGGAACAGGGGCAGCATGAATGATCAAACTAGAAGGGTAAACGATAGGGAGCCTTTTGTAGTAGATCCTATGTCCTCTTGGGCGGCTATCGCCGGAAAGTATTTTACCCTCGCAATCTATAGTCCCCCCTTGTACTCGGAAGTTGCCTTTGCCGCCCATCGTGACAGCGGGCTTCCTGCTGATTCACGGCTTTATATTACACGTACTGCAGAAAATTCTTTTAGAATGGCGGATGTATACCATTTTTATCTTGGGCCAAAAAGCCAGGATATTTTATACGCTTATGAAAGAGGTAATAACAGTTTTGGTTTTAGGGACACCGGCTTGGCAGATATTGCCGATAGCAGAGGTTTTCTTGCCCCCCTTGAGAGGCTGCTTAAATGGTTCCTCGTGCTGTTTTACGGGGTTATACCAAACTACGGGGTTGCCATCATTCTTCTTACAATACTTGTAAAAATTGTAATGTTTCCCCTGACAAGAAAGAGTTCTGAATCCACATTGCGTATGCAGGCCCTTGCTCCAAAAATCAAGGAGCTCCAGGAAAAACACAAAGACAACAAGATGAAGTTGAATCAGGAAATGGCGGAATTTTACAAGAAGGAGGGTTACAACCCCCTGTCGGGTTGTCTGCCCATGCTCCTGCAAATGCCCATCTTCTTTGCCATGTTCAGTCTGTTTAACAACCACTTTGATCTCAGGAACGCCATGTTTATTCCTGGCTGGATCACTGACCTTTCCCGTCCGGAGTCTATTCTGGATTTTCCAAATAACCCGCTGCCATTATTGGGCTGGACTGCACTAAGACTGCTCCCCTTTATCTATGTAGGTTCACAGCTTCTTTACGGTAAAGTAACCCAAAACCCAAGCCAGGGCGGAACCGGTCAAATGAAGATGATGCTCTACGCCATGCCAATCATCTTTTTCTTCGTCCTTTACAACATGCCTTCCGGTCTTTTGGTTTACTGGATCATGTCCAATGTTTTAACCATGGTGCAACAGTTGTTTATCAATAAATATATTTTAGCCAAAAAAGCAGCTGCAGCAGCTGCAGCTGCTTTGGAGCCTCCTCCGGTAATTGCGCCCGGAGGATCAAAAAAGAGAAAGAAAAAATAACAGGAGCCGTTATATGATATATGAATTTGAAGGCCGTACCGAAAAAGAAGCAATAGACAGGGCGGCAGAAGAACTGGGACTGGAAAAAGATGATTTTGATGTGGAGATTCTTGAAACTCAGCGTTCAGGGCTTTTTAAGAAGGGCTATGTAAAGATTCAGGTACATACTAGCCAGCTTGAACGGAAAGTCAGAGACGAAGACTACGAGTCCGGAGTACCATCTGATGTCCGTAACAAAGAGAAGCGTCCTTCAGCCAGGCCGGTTTTCGGAGAGCCGGAACCCAAAAACGAGTTCGAAAAAGAGATGATTGAATTTGTTGAAGGTCTGATTGAACGTATGGGTTACAGCGGCAGGGCACAGATTCTCTTCCGTGAAGAACGTAAAATTGGAATAAAAATCGAATCTGAACATTCTTCGATTCTGATAGGAAAAAAGGGGAAAAATCTTGACGCCCTTCAGCTTCTTGTAAATATTTATGCCGGCCGCAAGGGTGGTGATGATATGCGTATAATTCTTGACAGCGAGAACTACAGAATTCGCCGGGAGGAATCTCTTGTTCGTCTGGCTTATACCGTAGCAGACAGAGTCAGGGAAAACCGCAGTTCCATTCTTCTTGAGCCCATGAACCCCTTCGACCGCCGCCTAATCCACACAACCCTGAACGACATAGGAGACGTGGAAACCAAGAGCGAGGGAGAAGGACTCTATAAACAGGTTAGGGTTTACTACCGGGGCATTAGGTAGATTTTTACATAATCTGCTTTCGTTTTTCTTCACCTGTTAGGTGCATCTTTTCGAGTTCTGCCATTACGGCATCCGCAACGGCCTGCTTTTTGGCATCTACGTCATTTTCGACATCGAGCCCCAGGGCGTCGTGTTCTGCCCTTACCCTGTCGCGGAATTCGCCGCATGGGATTACGGGGCTTATGCCAAGTCGCACAACGTCATTTGTAACTTCATCATCCATCATGTTGCCGGGGCGGACATGCAGGATCTGGCCGTTAATCGCAACAAGACACATATAGTCAAAAGATCTGATATAGGAATCGATTTCCCGCACACCCCGCTTCGTGGAAGGATGTCCGGGGCGGTAACGGGTTCCCGATGGGAAAATCAGGATTAAGTTGCCTTTGTATTTGTTTCTTATAACAGCCTTCATGGCCGCACGGTTTATCGCGTTTCCCCTGGCTATTTCCGCCTTGTCTTTTTCCGGGTCGAGCTTCCTGAACGAGCGGCTGGGACAGATCACTATGCGGGTGTAGGCGCTGGCCAGGGCGGAAACCACTATGTTTTCCTCGCTTAGTTTCATTCCGGCAATGGCAATTATCGAGCGGCTTATTTTATCTCCTCTGCCTCCTGCTTTATCTACAAGATAGGTGATAAGGGAAAGATCGAGGTTACTGTAATGTTCGGGGAGAAGGAGGCAGGATTTTCCTGACTCTGCCAGCGAGTAAAGCTCCTCCAAGTTTTCCATTCCCTCAATTCCCGAACCGGGCAGGATCAGGGTCTCTACAATTTTATCAAGATGGGGTCGAATATCACTGTTTGCTTCCTGGAAAACATTATCTCCGGTTGTATGGGTAGAGGATTTTGAGAGGCGGACAGCTTCTTTCGCCTGATCTTTGAATGCATTTCCAAGCGTGTCTATTATTCTGTCCATAACTTCACGAGCTCCACGAGTACCTGGCATGATGCGGCCATTTCATGCACCGACAGCCATTCCGTGCGGCTATGATAATTTCTGCCTCCGGTAAAAATATTCGGTGTTGGAATACCCATTTCGGTGAGTCGTGAGCCATCGGTTCCGCCCCGTATCGGTTTTTCCTTTATTTCGACTCCAGTGTTGATATAAGCCTGACGAAGTTTTTCCAGAACCCCCGGATGGGCGTTTATTTTTTCCTTCATGTTTTTGTACTGCAGTTTTGAGGCAACTGTTACTTTACCTCTGGGAAACTGAGCCTCCACCGCTCTGGCATATGTATCAAGAGCAGTTACCCGCCGTTCGCCTTCCGCTCTGTCAAAATCCCTGATATAGACATCAAGAGAGGCATTTTCTACATCTCCGTTAATCGACAAGGGGCAATAGAAACCGTAATAGCCGTCGGTGGCTTCGGGGCTTTCGTTTCTGGGCAGCATTGCCGCATATGCTGAAGCCATAAGAACAGCGTTAACCATAGTACCGCGGGCAGTTCCCAAATGCTGGGAAACACCTGTAAATTTCACCTCAGCACCCCAGGCATTGAAGCATTCCCATTCCAGTTCGCCCATGGCGCTGCCGTCCAGGGTATAGCAGGCGCTGGATTTAATATCTTGCCTGGGGAAGCTTGGAAGCCCCTTGCCGGTCTCCTCATCAGGAGAAAAAATTATTTCCAGGGGGCCGTGAAGGGCTTCTGGATGTTTTAAAAGGTATTCCACCGCTCCCATTATTATAGCTATACCGGCCTTGTCATCGGCGCCCAGGAGGGTGCTGCCGTCGGTGTGAATTATGGCTTTGCCCTTTTGGGCTGCTAAACCAGACTCGGTGTCCGGATCAAGGAAGAGACCTCCGTTCAGGTTGATTTTTTTTCCGTCGTAGTTCTCCACCA
>Ga0099364_10015428_pt1 | contig 10072 bp, 10 predicted proteins | sample TergutTh196P3_FD_73070 | JGI IMG/M metagenome (GOLD analysis project Ga0099364, IMG submission 73070) | Microcerotermes parvus P3 segment gut microbial communities from Pointe-Noire, Republic of the Congo - Th196 P3 | ecosystem: Host-associated > Arthropoda: Insects > Digestive system > Gut ...
TAAATAAGGAAAAAGGCCTTAGTTTATAAATATTATCATGCTGGGCAAATAAACTATTAAAAAAACAGTTTAGGCTGGTTTTCGGACAGTCTGGGCAGGTGTAAAGATGAATCTTGTTTCTACGGCCGGAGCAGCAGGAATGACACCCCCTTTACTCCACCTATAGAGGTTTTCTTCAGGGTGTTCATTGTTTGGTAACGGCTTCAGTTTTGCAATTCACTCCCTTGACAAAGGCTTTCTATGTTTTATAATAAACTTATGACCTTTGAACAGACTATAGAAATTTTACCCCACCGTCGCCTCGAGTTTGAATTGCCGTTGGAACTGCCTTTAGGCAAGGCAAGGTTAGAGCTTACCATCACCCCTGAAAGACAAGACTTTTCTAATAAAGGTAAAACTGTAAAACATTCGGCTTATGGACTCCTAAAAGCCTATGCCAACCCTGCTCTTATACCTGAAGAAGAAGGTGCATGGGAAAAAGCAGCAGCGGAAAAATATGCTCAAAATTGATGCAAATATCATTCTGCGTTATCTTTTAGAAGATCATACCGAGTTTTCTCCATTGGCCAGAAAAACTATTACTGAAAATACCGTAGAAGTGCCGATAGAGGTTCTTTGTGAAGTTGTTTATGTTTTAACACGAACCTATCGTATAAACCGAAATGAAATAGCGTTTACACTTTTAGAATTTTTTCAAAGTCCAAATATTATTTTACCACATAGGGAAGCAGTAATAGAAGGGATAGGGTATTTTGGAACAACCTCTCTTGATTTTGTTGACTGCATTTTAGCTGGATACGCTAAAGTTGAGAAAGATGAGATATACACATTTGATAATAGTTTGAAAAAACTGATTGTAAGAATTGGTGAAGGCATATTATGACCACTACAGAAAAAGCTCGGATAGCGGCAGAAATTAAGGCATTCAGGAATACCGATTTTTCGGATTGTCCTGAATTGACTGATGAACAAATAGCGCAACTCAAACCCTCTCGCTTTCGTAACATGGCAAATTACAAGCCTATAAAGAAAACGGTAAATGTTCGTCTCGTACCGACAGCCGCTGAATAGCGGCGTTTATATAATTTCCTCTCGGTCGCGACCCGAAGGGGCGCCTGCTGATGTTATTGAATGGTTGCAGAGTGCTGGCAGGGGCTACCAGACGCGAGATCCTCAGCCGAATGAGCGTAGCGAATGAAGGTTCCCCTCCTGATGAATGCTATTTTGCGGGAAGCGATGGTGGGTTCGGGGTGATAATAAATGAAGAAGGTGCATGGAATTATAGAGAATTATTGTATACAAGACTCTTGATCTAATTCTAAAAAACAGTTATTTTAATAATTGGCTGTCATTAAAAGGCAGTTCTTACTGGAGCGGTGGGTGAGTGGCTGAAACCAACGGTTTGCTAAACCGTCGTACCCTAACCGGGTATCGGGGGTTCGAATCCCCCCTGCTCCGTTGTCAATATTTTAAGGAGCGGTGTCCGAGTGGTTGAAGGAGGCGGTCTTGAAAACCGTTGTGCCGCAAGGCACCGGGGGTTCGAATCCCCCCTGCTCCGTTGCGGTACAGGATGTATCGGAGAGCGCGTAGGCGGGGGTGTGACATTTGCATCATTGCCGTGCGAGGTTGTAGCTCAGCTGGATAGAGCATCAGATTGCGGATCTGAAGGTCGTACGTTCGAATCGTATCAGCCTCAAAAAATACTATGATTAATGATTTAAAAGATAATAAAAAGCCCAAAAAGGTTTTTATTGCCTCAAATATTATTTTTCTGGGACTGGTAAGTTTTTTTACAGACATTAGTTCGGAAATGGTCTATCCAATTCTTCCAATATATTTATCGTCAGTTATGGGGGCAACTCCTGCAATTATTGGAATAATAGAAGGTATAGCTGAAAGTTTAGCAAGTATAATTAAATTATTATCTGGAATATTTGCAGATAAGTACGGAAATAAAAAACGGCTTGCGTTTTTGGGTTATTCATTTTCGTTAATAAATAAAATTATTATTATATTCTCTTCAACATGGGCTGGTGTTTTATTTGCAAGAATAATAGATCGTTTTGGCAAGGGGATAAGGACAGCCCCGAGGGATGCTTTAATTGCTGAATCTTCAAATAAATTTCAACTGGGTAAAGCGTTTGGATTGCATAAAGGGTTGGATTTATTAGGCACGGCACTTGGAATATTACTGGCTTATATAATTTTATCTGGAAACGAAAACAATTATGGAAAAATATTTTTATATTCTTTAATTCCGGCAATACTGGGAATAATATTTATCACATTTGTAAAAGATAAAAAAGAAAAAATATCCAAAAAAACAGTTTCATTTAACTGGAAATCGCTTGATAAAAGATTGAAATTATTTTTGGTTTTTATGCTTGTTTTCACTCTTGGAAATTCTTCAAACGCTTTTATTTTATTAAGGGCTTATAATGCAGGGTTTACGGCACAAAACGCTATTTTACTGTATTTCTTGTACAACATCGTGGCATCAGTATTTGCATATCCGTTCGGACATTTATCGGATAAAATTGGACGGAAAAATCTATTATGTATTGGATATTTTTTATACGGTATAGTTTATTTAGGAATAGGTTTGTTTTCAGATAAAATATTATTTATAGTATTATTTACTATATATGGTTTTTATACAGCATTAACAACCGGTGCGGAACGTGCATTAATTGTGGAAATTGTCCCTGAAACACAAAAAGCAAGCGCTTTAGGTTTACATTCCGCCATTGTTGGAATTGGATTATTGCCTGCTTCAATAATTGCTGGCATATTATGGGATTTAATGGGACAATCGGTACCATTTATATTTGGCGGAACATTAGCATTTATAACAAGTATTGGTATATTTTTTGTGTTTACAATAAGAGGCAAAGCCTCAAAATAATAGAAAGTAAATTTGCTATCGAACTTCTATTTCAATAGTATCCGAATAATTATCATCTTCGACCCTTATCCTGTGCCTGCCCCGCTGTAATAGAAATGTAAAAACACCTGCATGATTCAGACTTCCCTGTAAAACATCGTTGGAAAAAACAAAGGCCTCCGGGGCAAAACCTGCGGTTTCCACTCTGACAGCCTGAGATTCAGGCGGAAGGGCAGGGTTGTAATAAAAAACAGACCCCGAAACAGGAAGCCGTATATAAGCGGCACCGGAAGAAGCATCCTGTGAAACCCTGCCCTGGCGGAAACGTTCTGCAAGCCAGGCCTGGTACTCCCAGGGATACTCCGGTTCAGCCGACTCTCTGCGGTGCCAGCTGCAAAGCCCCGGCAATTTTTCGGATGGAAGCAGTTCTTTTACTCTTCCCGAACAGGCAATTCCGGCTGCCATACCGGAAAGTGTGCATATTTCAATTTCGCGAATATCGTGGGCAATGTCATTACCGGCAATATCTGGAAAGGCCGTTTTTTGACCTATATTTCCCTGCTCAAGAGCGGTCTGCTCAAGGGCGATTAGAAGATCAGAGGCAATACGGGCAGGTATCGAGGAGCCTGTCCTGCCAATAACTGTTTCCCCGGAAAAATTTCCCATCCAGACGCCGACTGTAAAACGGGCGCTGGCGCCAAGAGCCCAAATGTGCTGAAACTGATTGGCTGTTCCGGTTTTAAACATTGAAGGAAAATTTGTTTCCATAGCGGCTGCGGGGCCAAAACCAATAAAACGGCTTGCCCTGTCAGAAAGAATATCTGTAATGATCCCCGCACTGTAAGGCGATATAATGTTATGCGATGTAACTAACTCCTGCTCGGTTAAAAACCGCATATTCAGGGGCTTTCCGCCCCTGGGAAAGACTGCAAATGCCCGTGTCAGTTCTTCAAGGCTTACCTCGGCATTGCCCAGTACGAGCCCTACCCCGTAATTGCCCCTTGACGAGGCTATTGATTCAAAACCAAGTTCTACGAGCAAATCTTCAAAGTTGCTCACCCCTACCTGCTGTGTCAAATAAACCGAGGGAACATTAAGCGAAGAAGCAAGGGCTATGCGAAAACGGACAGGGCCGTTGAAACGGCGGTTAAAATTTCCCGGGCTGTATGCCTCGCTGGAACCAAAAACTGTAGGGATATCTGGAAGAATATCATTTGGTAAAAAACCCCTCTCAATTGCCAGTGCATACAGAAAAGGTTTAAGGCAGGAGCCCGGTTGGTTTCGCACCTGCACGCCGTCAATTTTTCCATAAGCTTCATCGTCAAACCACGAAGCAGAGCCTGCATACACAAGCACATCCCCTGTTGCATTGTCAATCGCTAAAACAGCCCCGTTGCTTACACGGTTGTTTTCCAGTACGGCAAGTTCGGATAAAAGTCTTTTTTCGGCGTATAACTGAAGGTTAATATCCAGCGTAGCAGGTACTGGGCCCTTTGTTTTATTTGCCGAAATTAAGGCAGCCGCCCTGTCTGTAAAGTGAGGCGCAAAAAAGGGAGTTTTTTCTTCGGACAGATAATCCGGCGATGCCTGGGCGGCAGCGTTTAACAGAGTGATTTCATCAAGTTTAAGGTTGCAGCGCAGGGCAAGATGAAGGGCTGCGTTTACTGCCGCCTCGGGATTATGGGCAGGGTCATAAAAACCAGGCCTTCGGGGAATCACCGCAAGGAGGGCTGTGTGAGCATCGTCAAGCTGGGTAATGTCCATGCCGAAGCGCGCGCGGGCTGCGGCAGGCGCCCCTTCGATATTGCTTCCAAAGGGAATTCCGTTTATCCATAGTTCCAGAATTTGTTTTTTTGAAAGCCGCGCTTCAAGCCTTAAGGCATCAAGTATTTCCATCAATTTTCCAGACGGTGTTTTAGGGCGGCTTTTAATAAGCCTGGCAAGCTGCATTGTAATTGTCGATGCGCCCGAAACTGTACGCCCCGAGCGGTAATTCCTTAAGCCCGCCGATGCTATGGCAAAAAGATCAAAGCCGGGATGAAAATAAAACCTCTTGTCCTCTGCTTTTATAAATATATTCAAAACATTGCCAGGTATTAAATCTATGGGCATCCATTCGCTTTTTACCCCGTCTTTCGAAGGCATTATACGCAATGCCTGCCCGTTCCTGTCCAGCAGGGCATAACCGTAAGACCTGTTCATGTAATCTTCGAATTCAGGGTAAGGGGTAAAACGGAAAACAAAAAAAACAATGAGAAAAAAAGAAATAAGAACTGCTGAAGTTATAATTAAACGGCGCATGATTTAATTTATACCACAATATTGCTTACAATGTAGAGTGTCTAAGATGTTAGGTTTTCAGGCAGTTCGAGATTGCATACAGCGGGTAAACCTCTATGTTCTCGATCATCCCAAAGTTTTCAAGAGATGTTCTTATCCCAATCTGGCTGTTTTTTTCCCGCATGAACAGGCGCAGGCTTTGCATCGTTCCTTTTAGCCCTGATTTTACCTCGATAGGGATTATACAGTTGTTTTTTTGTATAAGATAATCCACTTGCGCATTGCTTTGTTTTTTTTCCCTGTTCCAGAAATACAGGTGCTGTTGGGTATAACATGATGCGGCTTTTAGTATCTCAAGCCCCACGAACATTTCCGCCAAAGCTCCCATGTTAATTGTTTTAAAATCATCGGCTATCATAATTTTCGAGGCATCAAAATCCAACATTCGTAAAAACATCCCCGTGTCCAAGAGCAGCATATTCCTGCGTTTATAATTCGCCTCTGCTCCAAGGGGGATGCCGTTTGCAGAGCTGTGGGTAACAGGAATAACAAGACCTGCCATTATAAGCAGTTCCAATGATTGTTTAACCTGTGCATTGTTCAACTGCGCTACATTTTCGTAAATAAATTTATCCCCTGCCTGGCTTACTGCCGATGTAAATACATTCTCTATGTTCGCAGAAGGAATCCTTTTTTTATATTTAGCAAAATCGCTTTTAAATGCGGTAATTAAATCATCTATAGTCATCTGGCTTTTTAAAAAACTTTTTGTTTGGATATAATTCGCAACTGCTTCCGGCATTCCTCCGACAACAAGAAATGTCTTTAGCAGCTTAACCAGTTCTTTATGAATTGGCTGCGACAGCGGATTTTTATAATCTGCCTTCCTGTAGGCTTCTACAAGCATATTTTCTTTTAGCGCTAGCAAAAATTCTTCATAAGAAAAGGGGTATAGGAAGATTGAACGGATTCTGCCGACAGCAAAAGATGCCATTTCTTCTATGGCAAACTCAAGAAGCGAACCAGCTGCGATTAAATGCAATTCAGGATACTTTTCATAAAAATATCTGATTTTGGAAAAAGCTGCCGGACAGCTCTGTATTTCATCAAAGAAAACAAGAGTCTTTCCCGCTATAATCTCCTCTTTGTAAAACAAAGACAGTTGATCACAAATCTCCTGCGGCGAGTTAAATTTCTCAAAAAATACATGAACTTCTTTATCATCTTCAAAATTCACTTCTATGTAATTTTCAAATGTCTTTCCTAAATTACGAACAGCCGAGGATTTTCCAACTTGCCTTGCACCGCGTAAAAGCAGCGGTTTTCTGCCGCTTTCATCAGCCCAAGCAAGCAAATTAGAGTCGATTTTACGCTTAAAATAACCGTTTTTTTCCATAATAATAATATAACAGCTATATCATAAAAAGTCAAGGTAAAATTCACCTCTAAGTCGTAAAAAGTCAGGGTGAAATTTGCCCATAAGTCGTAAAAAGTCAGGGTAAATATTGCCTCTAAGTCGTAAAAAGTCAGGGTGTTTTATATTATATGACCGCTACTGATTTATAAATGTTTTTTAAAAATTCCCCTTGACAATTTTTTAAAAATTCATTATGTTTCTATGTATAGATACGCTACTGTATATAGAAGCGGTAAAATTCAAACAGGGGTTAAATACCCCAAAGGACTTTGTCCGAAGGAGCTTATTATGGCAAAAAAAATTCCCACACGCATTTATCTCGATGAAGATGAGATGCCAAAACACTGGTACAACCTAAGGGCCGATATGAAAGAAAAACCCGATCCTATTCTGCATCCCGGGACCTTGCAGCCTGTAACAAGCTCGGACCTTGAAAGGGTGTTCTGCAAGGAGCTTATTAAACAGGAACTGGACGATACCACCCGCCTTATTCCCATTCCCGAAGGCATTCAGGATTTTTACCGGGCATACCGGCCTGCCCCTCTGATCCGGGCATATTATCTGGAAAAAATTCTTGATACCCCGGCAGAAATCTACTATAAATTTGAAGGAAACAACACTTCCGGTTCTCACAAGCTAAATTCGGCAGGGCCCCAGGCATTTTATGCAAAAAATGAGGGCATTACATCGCTGACCACGGAAACAGGGGCAGGGCAGTGGGGTTCCGCATTGTCTATGGCCTGCGCTTTTTATGATGTAGCTTTGACTGTTTTTATGGTAAAGATCAGTTCCGAGCAAAAACCATACAGAAAAGCGTTGATGGAAACTTACGGCGCAAACTTGATAGCATCCCCGTCAAATACAACCGAGATCGGTAAAAAAATACTGGAAAAAGACCCTGACACCGGAGGCTCTCTTGGTTGCGCAATTTCCGAAGCTATAGAAGTTGCAGTTAAAACCGATAAATGCCGTTATGTGCTAGGAAGCGTGCTTAACCATGTTCTTCTGCACCAATCGATAATCGGGCAGGAAGCTAAGGCCGGGCTGGAAAAATACGGGATAAAGCCGGATATCATTATCGGCTGTGCAGGCGGCGGCTCGAACCTGGGCGGCCTTATGTCACCTTTCATGGGAGAAAAACTGGAAGGAAAATCAAATGCCCGTTTTATTGCCGTGGAACCGGCATCATGCCCCTCGTTTACCAGAGGCCGTTACGCCTACGATTTTGGCGATACAGGGCAAACGACACCGCTTATTAGAATGATGACATTGGGATCTGGTTTTATTCCATCGGCAAATCATGCAGGGGGGCTGCGTTACCACGGAATGAATACCATACTTTCCAAGCTTTACAAGGACGGTCTTTTGGAGGTCCGCTCTGAAGTACAGACAGATGTTTTTGATGCGGCAATCCGTTTTATGAAATCAGAAGGAATACTTCCCGCACCGGAATCATCCCATGCGATCAAGGCCGCTATAGACGAGGCCCTTGAGTGCAAGAAAACTGGTGAGAAAAAGGTAATTCTTTTCGGCCTTTCGGGGACAGGTTATTTTGATATGTCAGCCTATACAGCGTATAACAACAAGATGATGAATGATTATATTCCAAGCGATGCCGATCTGGAAAAAGGTTTTGCCTCCATCCCGGATATTCCGCCTAACCGCTAACCCTAGGAAAAGTGCTTTTTTAGCAGGCCTTTAAAACCTGCGCAGTGGCGGGCTTCATCGCGTGCCATTTCGTGAACCGTGTCGTGGATGGCATCAAGGCCAAGTTCCTTTGCGCGTTTGGCAATGTCGGTTTTGCCGGCACAGGCGCCGAATTCGGCTTCGACCCGCATTTCAAGGTTTTTCTTGGTGCTGTCTGTGACAACCTCGCCTAAAAGCTCTGCAAACTTGGCGGCGTGTTCCGCTTCTTCCCAGGCGACTTTCTCCCAGTAAAGGCCGATTTCGGCATGGCCTTCGCGGTGTGCAACGCGCGCCATTGCCAAATACATTCCCACTTCGCAACATTCGCCGTTAAAGTGCGCCTGCAGGTCTTTTACTATATCGGCATCAACGCCCTTTGCAACGCCGACCACATGCTCCGCAGCAAAAGCGGTATCTCCCGCCTGTTCCTTGAACTTTTCCGCCGGGGCTTTACACTGCGGGCATTGCGCCGGTGGCTGATCCCCTGTGTGTACATATCCGCATACTGAACAAATCCATTTTTTCATAAAAATTCTCCTTGTACTTTAGTCTTGGTCGTATTGTATTATACAATCTATGTTTATACAAGGTTTCATGTGAAAGGTTTCAGTGCTGTTTTATTTTTCTGATTGCCTTTTAAAAATTTTTGAAAGTTCTAAAATTGCTTCAATATCTTTTTCGCTAAGTTCAACTAATATATTGATTATAGAACGGATATTTTTACTTAATAATTTATCATTTTTATTCATTTCCTTGCCAGTTACAAGGTATTCAACAGATAAACCCAAAGCATTGGCAATTTTTACCGCAATATCTGCCGGAGGCATAGAGGCTCTTACACCGAGGTAACAATCTAAAGTCCCTTTGGCAATCCCGGTTTTAAAACTTAATTCTTTAACAGTCAAACCCAAAAAATCAAGTTCGCTTCGCAAATTTGATTTGAAATCAATATTCATTCTTAAAAAATATAGCAATTACGGTATTTTGAGCTTGACAATAATTACATTGAAATGTTTAATATATTTAAATACCTCAAATGAGCTATTTAAAATCCTAAAATAAGGATTTTTACACATTAGGAATACTACATTGAAGAAAGTACTTTTTTTGGTAATTATAGCAGTTTTAAACATAGCGATTTACGGGCAAACAAAACCACGGCTGGGAATTTTGCCTTTTACAGGCGGCGATGGCGGGGACGGCGAAACCATTGCCACGCTACTTTCTAATCAGAACGAGATTCAACAGGCGTTTACAATTTTCACCCGTACCAGCGCGGTTGACACTCTTGTTGCAGAACAGAATTTTCAAATGGCGGGTTATACCGATTCCGATACTGTGGCGGGAATAGGGCGTATGTTAAGAGCTGATTATGTGGTTTCCGGTCATTTGCGCCGACTTGGAGACAGCAATTTAATCATTACAACAATAATCAATGTCGAAACTTTTGAACAGCTTGCCGGAGATTACCGTAAATACCGCATTATTGAAGAAGTAAGAGACCTATTACCAGCAATATCCCGACGGATGATTTCCGCCACAAGACGCGACACGGCAAAACTGCCGAGCCTTGCTGTAGCTCCTTTCAATGTCGCAACGCAGGGTGTAAATGTGCATGATGCCGAGACCTTGGCGCAAATACTTTCTATCGAGATTACCAATACCGGCAAATACGCAGTGCTTCCGCGGACAGCAACTATGCAGACGGCATTAAAAGAACTTGACTTCCAGATGTCGGGTAACATAGACGAAAATGAGGTAACTGCTCTAGGTAAGGCTGTCAATGCAATATATGTGTTGTCCGC
>Ga0099364_10015429_pt1 | contig 10072 bp, 11 predicted proteins | sample TergutTh196P3_FD_73070 | JGI IMG/M metagenome (GOLD analysis project Ga0099364, IMG submission 73070) | Microcerotermes parvus P3 segment gut microbial communities from Pointe-Noire, Republic of the Congo - Th196 P3 | ecosystem: Host-associated > Arthropoda: Insects > Digestive system > Gut ...
CATATCGTCAAATTGAAGATTGCCGTCCTCGTCCCGGCTCTGCTCCTTCCTGGTCCATTGCCAATGCTCGATTAGCGCGGATTTGGACCCGGCCCTGACCCGCCAGCCCTTTTCATTGGCCTGTTTCAAAGACAGCCAGCGCGGGTCATCCAAGCCCCTGATGGACAGCATGATACGGTTGATACCCTTATATATAGTGCCGCTGGCCGGATTGTGGGGAGCATTGATATTCCCGGCTTTCCAAGGCTTCTGCCAGGGCGCGGCTCCCTCTTCCAAGAGGGCGATGATGGTCTCGGCGAACTTTTCAGCCTTGCAGGAGCCTGTCGGCCGGCTCTGTTCCATGCCCATCAGCTCTCACCTTCGTAGTCTTCGCCGAAGTCGTCCTCGATGTAATCATCCTCGATGTCGTCCAGAGTCACAGCGTCTTCCTCGAAACAGCCCATGAACTCGGCCACATCCGGGTCCACCGGGATGCCCAGGCCGGGATTTTCCAAAACCTGCTTTTCCACGGCCTCGGCGGCCGCCTTCAAATATTCCTGGTCAGTCATATCTTCTTCCTCACTTTCATTGAATTGACGGATAACCTCCCGGAGACTTTCATCTCGCGGGAGTGTTGAGGTTTTTTTGAAACGGCCGGAGCCTTTTTGCCCCAAGCCGCCAGCACCCGGTCGGCATAAGGCCCGGCCCGGTGGGGCCGGGGCGAGTGATAGGCCCCCACGGCCCGGCGCAGGTTTCCGTGCCGTTCCAGCTCCTCTTTTAAAATCCAGGCTCCGAAACGGATATTGTTTCGCGGCTCCAGGGCCTCTTCCAAGGTCAAGCCGAATTTATCCAGCCACCAGTTGTTGATTTGCATGAGGCCAAGGTCAAAGGAGCGTCCCGCCGCGCGGGCCGCCCCGGCCCTGGCCAGGGCTTCCTCCCTGGAAACGCATTGATAGCCTTGCCCGGCGATGTTCACCGCCCAGGGGTTAAGAGAACTTTCCACCTGGGCGACGGCGACAAGTAAACCTTCGGGCAGCCCGAACTCGACCGAGGCCATCGGGAAAAAAGCCTCGAAAGATTCAGCCGGGCGGGCGGCGCAGAGGGGCTTGCTCCATAAAAAAATTACAGCCAGCAAAAGCATTGACCAGTAATGTTCCCTCATCGGCCCAGCCCCGCGCTCTGAACCGGGGCTTGTTCCGGCGTTTTATCAGCCCGCTTCCTGGACGGCCGGGCCTTGGGCGGCTTCACTAACTTCCGGGCCTCAGCCTCCTTCTTCAAGCCTTCCTTGGTCTCCGGGCTCATGACCTGGGCCGTGTAGAGCCAGGTTCGGAACTCCCCGGAACGGTGGTTTTTCAGCCAGCCGTTGGGCCGTGTTCCCAGCAAGGAAGCGCAATAGGCCCCGTCCTTCCCCGAGCCGTCACTGACCGGAGCGCGATGGATGCGCCCATCCAAGAGCGGCGGGCCGTCCAAGATAAAGCGGTTTTCCTTCAAGACCAGGGCGAACTCGTCCGTTGCGGCCAGAACCAGCTCCGGGTTAGGCTCCTTTTCAGGAATCCATTGGGCCAGGCGGCCCAAGTCGGAGCCCACCGGGGCCAGCCACCGCTTGATCCCGGGGTCGAACTTGGCTCCGGCCGCCTTGGCCTGGTCCTTTTCCTTATAGGGCACTTCGAGAATCACGGTTTCCCGGGCCAACTCTGATTCGGGCATTCCTTCCATGTTGGCTTCATCAGCCTGAACCGCAGCCTGTTCCGGGGCCGGCGGCCAGCGTTTGGCCACTTCCGTAAGCCGGGCATGGTTGAGGCTTACCAGCCATGATTTTTCCTGGTCGTCCCAAAAAACCCCCATCTCCTTGGCTTCCTCCCTATCCTTGTAGGGCACGCTCAAAGCCAAATATTCCCCTGCCATCGACACCATGCCCGCTTGAACCCGCTGGCGTTCCTTTTCCGAAATCCAATCTTTCAAGGGCGTCAAATCAACGCCCGGCCGGGCGCACCAGGACAAAACCCTATGGTCCCAGGTGGCCCCGAGGGCCTTGGCCGCTTCCTTGTCTTCACGCGGGACTTCCAGATAGATTTTTTCCCGGCACAGTTCCGGGAGAAGTTTTCGAGAGGTTTCCACCCCGGACTTCCGGGCCTTTTCCGGCCCGTATTCCAAAGCGGTCACTCTGGCCCGCGCCTTCTCGGCCCGGGCGGCCGCCTGAAACAAAAGGTCGGGATTTTTCTCCAGATGCTTCTGCCAGGTTAGAGCGGTAAAAGCGTCCGGCCTGGGGGAGTAACGGAGCCCTAAATCCTGGGCTACCATCATGGAAGCAATGGCTCCTTCCAGCGATTCCACGACCTGGCGCTCACCGGAATCCTTTCGGACCTCACGGCCCTGGCCGGCCTTACCCCGGTGAATCTCACGTTCCGCCAGGCTCTTCATGGCCTGGGCCATATAATCATTGTCCGGGGTCAGTTCCCGGGGCGGCAGATTGAGGGTATCGCTCCGGGGATCATAGGCGGCGATTCCTCCAGGGTTGATGGTCTTGATTACCACCCCGGAGTTGGCCAGGATGTCCGTGGCCCTATCCAGGGCCCCCCCTTCCTGGGGCGGAACCTGGAAAAGCGGCAGGGCGTTACCTTCGGCGTCAACCAGGTCGCGGGCCTGATAAACCTCGTAACGGCACATAAAAGGCCGTTCCAGTTTTACGGTCTGGGTGAGAGGCTGCCCGTCCCGGCCCAGCCTTTGCTGGCCGTCAGCCTCCAAGACCGGCTCTTGCTTGTCATACTGCCAGAAGACCAACTCTTGAGATTTAGCGCCTTCCACAGGCGAATAACCCAGGTTGGCCGCCTGGGCCTTGGTCAGCCAGCGGGGCTCGTTGTCCCTATCGGCCAAGCTGAGAATCAGGCGGTTGATGCCGGCATAGGGCTTGCCGGAAACAAAGTTTTGCGGCGGCCGAGCGGAAAAAAGCGAGGGCGCGTTTTTGCTCAAGGCGGCCAGAAAGGCGTCCGCCGCTTGGCGGCGCGGGCCGGGTTTATCTTTATCCATAGAAAACTCCTTTTTTAAACCCGTGGCTCCGGGGCTTTGATTAGGGTAAGCCCCGGCCTGATCCGGGGCCGGCCATAGGTTGCGGTTAAAGATAGGATGGCGTTCTCCAGGTTGATTTTTCGCTGGAGGTAATCATCAAAACTCTTGACCCAAATCTCCAGGCTGCCATTGAAATCCTTAAGCGGAACCACGCCGTATGAGTTGATAAGGGTGTTGACTTCGGCCAGCTCGACCCCGGACAAGTTGACGCGGGCCGTCAAGGTGTAGGCATCGTCATGGAGCAATAAACGGCCGGGCCGGGCAAAAGCGGCGTAAAGCCGGATAAAGCGGCCTTCCTTGTCCAGCCGGGGGCTGACGATTTGGATGCTTTGCCCGTCGTCGCAAATCCGGGCCACCGTATCGTAGCGGCGCACGAACTTGAGCAAGGCCGGGGGAGATATTTTTTTCATTTGAACTCCTTGTTAAAAATCAGGACCGGCTCCGCTTTCATAAGCGCTGCCAGGGGAATTAAACCAAAATATCGGCTGTCGAAAGAGCCGGGATGACCTTGGGAAAGAACCAGGGCCAGACCGGCCGGAATGAGGCCGGAACTTAAAAGTGAGGCCGGCAAATCCCTCCCCAAGCTGTCGGCCTCCGGCCAGGCAGTGCCCGAGAGAGGAAGGCCGTTCAGAATTAAACCGGAATCAGTCAGGCCCACATAGTCGCCAGGGAGACCCGCCAGGCGTTTCAATAAAACTTGTGAACCGGAAAGGCAGGGGCCGCGCCCCAGGTAGCCCCGCCTGAGGGCCAGGTCGGCCAGGGGATTCTCCGGGGGCAGACAGAAGGCCACATAATCGCCCCGTTCCGGCTCGGCTGGGACCAAACGATAGAGCCCCTTGGGGTGGGAAGGAGTAAGGTTGACGCGGCAGTCGCTGATTGCCAGGCCCGCCAAAAACAGGGCCGGCAGGAAGAAGACCAGCATCAAGACCTTACTCAGCCAAGAGTTTTTCGTATTCATCAGCGAAGTCTCCTTCGTAGGAATTACCTTCGATTTCTGGCGCAATTGGGACACAGCCTTCGGTTGAAGCCAAAGGCCGGCTTTCGCCTATGGGCATGGGAAAATATAGGGAGCCGGACAGGCCCCGGCTGAACCCTTGAGCCACACCAGGGGCCTTGACCTTGGCCCGCTTGGAAAACACCGGGTCCGCAAAATAAAGAATCTGCCGGCCGTATATCGGCGGGTGGCCGGCGGTGAAGATGAGCATATCGCCGGGCACAGGACTCCCGGAGGCGTCTTTGGTCAAACCCGGCAGACGCATACATTCATCGGGGGTCAATAGGGGCCGGGAAGTTTCCGACATGTTAAGGGAACGGGAGGCCCCGCCCTTGCCGCCCACCCCGGAAATGGAAACCTTCTTGTCCACCACCGTGGTGGTCCCGGCCATCTTGGATAAGTATTCAGCGGTCTCTGGGAGATTGGGGGCATAGGCGATGCGGACATGACAATTGGCCATGAGGGCGTTGTCCTGGCCGTAAGCCTGGTTCAACTGCTTGGTGTCCTGGACAATGAAATAACCCTTGATTCCGTAGCCGGCCATGTAGGCTATGGCCCGCTCCATAATGGCCAGCTTGCCCAGGGAGGTGAACTCATCCAGCATCAAAAGCATCCGGTGCTTGTAACCGGCCCGGCTGGCCCCGTCCGCGAACTCCATCTTCTCCGTCAAGCGGCCCAGCATTTGGGCCATGAAAATACGGAGAAGAGGCCGTAGCCTATCAATATCGGCCGGGGAAATGACCAGGTAGAGATTTACCGGAACCTCATGGTTCATAAGGTCATTCAAGCGGAAATCACACCGGGAAATATTGCGGGCCACAATGGGATCTTTGTAGAGGGCCAGGTTGGCCGTGGCCGTATTGACCACCCCGCTCAACTCCTGCTCGGCCTTTGACAGCATCCCCCGGGCGGCCGAGGCGATGAAGACGTGGGCGGCCTCTCCGTAGGGGTTATCGTTTTTCGCCAAAGCTGGAAACAGCTTGACCATCAAGGCCGCGTGTTCTGTTTTCAGCATTTCATCAAAAACTTCCTTCACCGGCCTCTCCGGGTCTTCCAGCATAACGGCCACATCGTAGAGACTGGCCGGACGCCCTGTTTCGGCCAGGGTTTTAATGAGGCAGTGCAGAACAGCCCCGCCGAAAAAACCAAAGGCGGCCTTGCTCCAGTAATCATCTAAACCTTTCCCTTGAGGGTCCATGACCATGCTGGCGATTTGCTGAACATCAGGAATGGCCAGGGGGGAATCCAGGCGTATTTCGGCCAGGGGGTTAAAGGCCGCTGAAGTTCCTTCGGCATCAGAAGGGTCGAAACGCAGAATCCGGTGGCCCAGGCCGGCCAGGTAGCCGGCGGTCAAGGCGAAGTTTTCACCCTTGATATCCAGCACAACCGAGGAATGTGGCCAGGCCAAAAGAGTCGGCAGTATCAGGCCCACGCCCTTGCCGGAACGGGTCGGAGCGAAACAAAGTAAATGTTCCGGCCCGTTGTGCCGGAGGTAGCAGTGGATTTTTTTTCGTTCATCCCACCAGCCGCCGACATAGACGCCCTCGTTATCGAGGTAGCCCATATTTTGAATATCCTTTAACTTGGCCCATCGGGCCGAGCCGTGGAGGTCTTCCCGGCCCTTGAGACCAACCCGAACCCGCCAATATATGAGGAAGATGAACACCGGCGCCCATATACCCAATAAATAGCTCTGGTCGATGAGGCGGGTAATGGCTCCGTGTTCCTTGAAGATTGCGCCCCAGCCCAATATCTTCCAGGGGCCGTACCATATAAGGCCGAAGGCTTGACCTAAAGGGGGCCCCAGGCTGGGATGGTGACCCAGGAGATGGCCTATCTTGGCGGCGTTCCAGGTGAAGATGCTCAAACTCCAAATAAGGAAGACCCCGGCCACGGCCAAGCGCCAGGCCCGGTTATCCTCTTTTTTCTTGCCCCTCAAATGACCATACTGATTAGACATGGACACCGTATTTTATTTTCCCAGGCTTTACTTTCAGGCCAGGGGTAGGTATTATTGATATATCCACAAATAACCGAGACAGCCTCGTAAACACTCTGCGCAATGGAGAACCATCAATCATGCCGGCTAAAAAACAAACCGCCTCCCGCTTTGTCGAACTCAACCTCAACCTGAAAGTGCCCCGGAAACAATATCCCTTGGTGGAGAAAACCCTGGCGGCCATCCTGGATTTAGCCGGGCTGAAAGCCAATACTGAAGCGGCCGGTAAGCATAAGGCTGATAAAATAAAATCAGCGCCAGCGGCTAAAGTCGGCCGGAAACCCAAAGCCATACCCTTGAAACCCGTTAAGACGAAACCAGCCCAAGGCCGAAAGGCCGCCGCCAAAAAAATCCCTGAAACCGCCGCCCTTATCCGCGCTTTGAGAACCAAAGCCGAATTGAGGCAAAAAGCCCTGGCCGATAAGTTGGGTGTACGGGCAAACATTATTTCCCAACTGGAAACAGGCCGGCAAAAACCTAATCTTGATATGGCTGTAAAACTCGGCTCGATATTTAAAATTCCGTACCAGGATTTGATGAAATAATTTTTTTCGCCTTCCTCCCCGGAAGGAAGTTCACTGATACCAAATAACGGCAGCCAGAAAATTCTTGATGGCGACAGGGGTAACATTTTTTCCTTTTTGCCTCTCAAATGACCATACTGATTAGACATGGACGCTTGACATGACACTAAAAAGCGGTATCATAGAGAATATGAATAACCGGCACCGCAAAACTCTGGCAGCCGTTTTCGCCAATCCCTTGCCTAAAAGCCTGGCTTGGGCGGATTTGGAATCTTTATTGCGGAATATCGGTTGTGACGTAATTGAAGGGGATGGTTCACGGGTCGGCTTTGAATGTGGAAGTCTCCGCCTTGATTTGCATCGACCCCATCCAAGCAAAGAAGCCAAACCATACCAAATCAGATTAGTCCGCGATTTTCTGAAAGTGGCAGGAGTTGTCCCATGAAGCCAATGACCTATCGTGGCTATGCCGCCAGAATTGAATATAGTGATGAAGACGGTTGCCTTATAGGACGGATAGCCGGCATCCAAGACATCATTTCTTTTCACGGCGACTCGGTGGAAGATGTTCGCCGGGCTTTTCATGAAGCGGTAGACTTTTATCTTGATACTTGCGCCAAGAGAGGCAGGGGACCGCAGAAACCCTTTTCCGGCAGACTTATGTTGCGCCTGCCGCCTGAACTCCACGCTCGTTTGGCCATTCAAGCCCAAGCCACAGGCAAGAGCCTCAACAGCCTGGTCACGGAAACCCTGGCTCAAACCGCTGGTTTCGGAGGATGAACCGTTGGAGATTCCAACCCGGGGGCTTTCATACACAAGCCCCCGGATTTTATTCACCTCTATCTTTTCACCGCGCCGCATAAGGCCCTCTGAAGACCATATCCTTGGTGACGATTACGTTGAACTGGTAGCCCGGCCTGATTTCCAGGGTGGGCTTGATGTTCAGGTTTTTCTGCAAGAGTTGAAGTGTGGTCTGGCCAAGCTGGGCGGCCAGGGCCGAGACCATCTCGTCCTGCATGGTGGTGGAAGTCAGGCCGCTGTTATTGGAGTTGTTCGCCTGGTCCATGGCGTAGCTCATGCCTCCGGTGATGAATGACATCATGATGGCCGAGCCGAATATCCGCAGGTAATGATTATCCACCTGGTCGCGGAAGCCGCCGTAGCCGGCCATGTCGGCTCCGGGCATGGCCCCCAGGGTCACGGACGAACCATCAGGAAAGACCACCCGGTTCCAGGCGATTAAAACCCGTTCCTGCCCGTAAACCACGCGGGAATCATAGACGCCGTAGAGCTTGGCCCCTTGGGGCAGAATGAGATGCCGCCCGGTGGCCGTGTCATAGACATTTTGGGTGACTTGGGCGATGAGACTGCCGGGCAAATCCGAGTTGACCCCGCTGACCATGATTCCGGGTATGACCGTGCCGGTCTTGACCTCGAACTTGCGGCCGGCTTCCCGGGTGTAAGGCGACAGCCATTCCCGGGAGTCGGCCCGGGCGAAAAAGGCTTCCTTGTCCTGGTCAGCGGCCGGGTCGTAGCTGTCCGGCCCCAGGCCGCTGTAGGGCTGTCTGTCCGTGCGGCCGTCACTCTCCACGTCCACGCTATCGGCCCTCGCCAGGCCGCCCTGGGCGCGATCCCGCTTGACCAGAAGGACGGAACCATAAGCCTGCTGCGCCCGCTCGAATTTTCGGCGGCGGATTTCATCAGCCTCGCGGCGGGCGGCCTCCAAATCCGGGTCAACCGAAGGCGGGCCGACAAAGGTAACGGGCGCGGGCTCTTGTGTGGCCGCGGGCCTGTCGTCAGTATTGGCCGGCAAGACCAGCCCCAGCCCCACCATAGGAGGCGTCAGGGGCTTGTTCTCGCCCTCCACGGAGACCGGAGTTCCGGCCCCGCCAGGCCCGGCCTCATTCTGGGCACTCAGCCCGAACATCAACACCACCATGAGGCAGATGAAGACGGCCAAAATGGCCATCAGCACCCGGCGGTCGGTTTTTTTGACTTTCGGCCCTGGGGTTAAAAATCCGGGGCTGTCTGATTTTTCACTCATGGCGCATCTCCCCGGTTCTGGCCGCCGCCTGGGCTTCCAGACCGCCTTCGCTTGGCTGGTAAACCCTGGTTTCGGTAAAACCGTCAGAGACGGCCAGCTTGACGAACCAGGCCTTGTCATTGAAGCGGTCCAGCACATAGGTCACAATGAGGCCCGGGCCCCCGGCTTCCGTGGCCAGGGTAAAACCGCGAACCCGCAGGGCCGCCTCCAGGGCCGGCCCCAGCTCATCGTGAGGGGCTCCGGTCTGGCTCAGGAATATGGCGGTGTGGCCGGGCGGGTAAACCGCGGCCAAGGTTCGGGCCAAATCCTCAGCCACTACATAGGCCGAGCCGGCCGGCCGCTCTTCGGTCATAAAGGATTCCGAGAGATGGAACTTGGGGCCGCACCCGGCCATAGCCATAGCCAGGAAGCACAGGGCGCAGAGGCGATATAAAAAAATCATCTTTGGGCCTCCCTTTTGATTTCCACCCGTTCCTGGGCACGGCCCACCCCGCTGACCAGGGCCAGGTGCTCGAACAGGCCGTCCACCACAAAGGTGTTGTGGTGAACCCGGTAATTGACGATTTGTTCCCGGCGTCCCTTGAGAGCCAAGAGGGCCGGGATTTCGGCCTTGGCGGCCGATTCGGGCAGCCTGATGAAGGTCTGGAGGCCGTTGTTAAAAACCTGTACCGGCTTCCAGGGGGCCTTGCCGGTCACCCGGTAGCCGAAGTCGAGATTCGACATATCCACGGTCTGGCCGTCAAATTCCCCGGTGGCCCAACGCCGTTCCTTTTTCTCCTGTCCGGCCAAAATCTTGGCCTGGTTTTTGTATAAAAAACCAATATAGGGGTTAAAATTCTCCTTTTGAGAAACCAGCTTGATGTGGTAAACCCGGCGGTCAGTGGTCACCACCAGGGTGGTCTGAAGCCCGGCATCTAAAGGCTTTACGAAGATATGGGTCACGTTATCCCCGGAGAACCCGGATTCCACCAGCCAGCGGGTGTTGTCGCCCACCAGGATTTCATTGACCAATTCGCCGGGCTCCAGCTCTATGTCGCTTATCTGCATGGGCGCCCCGATGACCGTGGGCATGGACAGGCCGTGTAGATATACGACCTTGCCCTCCGGGGTCTGGATGGGGTTTATCTGGCGCTCCGTCCAGTCCTTTGAGAGTTTCAGGGCTTCCTCTTCCTTGGGGCTGAGGGGAACGACCGTATGGCTCAGAAAATCAGATGAAGCCACAGCGGGCACGGCATAAAGAACAAGAAACAGGGTTAGGAAAAATCTCATTTGAAAACCTCTTGCTGGTCTTGGGAGGCGCGGATGGCTTCCGAAGATTTGGCCAGAACCGTCCCGAAGGAAAGTTCCGTGATATAGACGCCGCCGGGATTTTTCAAAATCTCGGCCTCGGTTCGGGGCGGCTGGACGGCCACGGTCATGGTGGCCTCGTATTGGGTGGTCTCCACGGTCACGCCCACATGGTTGCG
>Ga0099364_10015430_pt1 | contig 10072 bp, 9 predicted proteins | sample TergutTh196P3_FD_73070 | JGI IMG/M metagenome (GOLD analysis project Ga0099364, IMG submission 73070) | Microcerotermes parvus P3 segment gut microbial communities from Pointe-Noire, Republic of the Congo - Th196 P3 | ecosystem: Host-associated > Arthropoda: Insects > Digestive system > Gut ...
CGCTGAAATACGTCGATTCAAACATATCGTCACAAAATATGCGCCCGTGTTTGAGTAATCGTAGCCACGCAAACGAATTGAGTGCCTGCTGTGCAGGTTTGGATTATATTCCATAGTTGTCCCCCAAAACCCCAGCGGAATCAAACCTCCCTTTCAAAAAAAAGGACTATATTTTCCATTAACTCATCCGTGGAAGAATGCATAAAAAACCATCCGTCCGTGCGCATTTTTTCTGCCTCGCTCTCAATGCGAGCCGCTAAAGTTTCTGGATAGTCAAAGTTGTTTAATGGCAAAACTCGCTCGGCGATTTCTCTCACGATGCACCTTTTCCGTTAAACATAACTTCAATGGTTTTTAATTTCAAATTCAAATCGCCCAAAGTGCTGCGCTCGTGTATATATCTGTTGTCTAAACGCATCCACTCGTCAAAATTAATATCGTTGCGGCCGCTGGTTTGCCAAATGCATGTGAGGCCAGGCTTAACAGCAAGCCTAATATAATGCCACGCCTCGTATTTTTTAATTTCGTCTGGAGTTGGCGGCCTTGGACCAACAAGACTCATATCGCCTTTAAGAACATTGAAAAACTGCGGCAATTCATCAAAGCTATGCTTGCGCAAAAACGTCCCGCCATGCTTCAAAATTCTCGGGTCGTCTTCCATTTTAAATGTGGGTCCCCTGTCTATTCCGCCGTTTTCCATTTCTTGCCGTTTTCTAAGCTCTTCCTTCTCTCTGTCTGCGCCAGGATACATGGTTCTAAATTTGTAGCATTTAAACAATCGGCCTCCGCGCCCAACCCTAACCTGCTTAAACAAGATTGTGGAATCTTTTGCAGAAGGCACTTTCTTTCCAAGCTTCTTTTGTTCCGCTCTCCATTTTAGCAAAGCATATTTAACAAAAACAGCGCACATAAGCATAACTAAAGAAAATAAGAATATGCCAAATAAACTGCCAGCAATATCTATAAGTCGTTTTAAACCTCTTGAATAAATTCCGCGAAAAGTCTTTTCCTTTATATCTTCAATAGAAATCCTATTCACCTTCAAAAGAAGCGACTCTTTATTCCAGCTTCTTATAAACCTGTCTTCTTCCTGAATAAAAGTCTGTGATTTTCCGCTGTAAAAATAAACCTTGAAATTAAAGCCATTTGGCAAATTTTCCAAAAATCCAATATTCTTCATATTCTCTTCTATAGAAGATTTCATCTCTTTCAAAAACTGCAAATTTTTATTTGTATGCAAACACCAGATGCAACCTCTATCTTGCCCCACAATGCTCATATGCTCTTTTGAAAGTATGGTTTGCACAACTATCTTCCAAGTCTCCAAGATTTTCGCATTTTTTTCAGCAACCTGGTCAGACGGTATCTGCAGCCTTATCCCATCATAAACAAAACCTTTAAGCGGAATTTCAAACCACAAAAAAGACTGGCTCTTGCGATTGCAGCGATATATCTCTTCTTTTATTCTTTGCAAAAAGAGTTTCTTAGGGTAAGCAAATACCCCATCGGCCATAACAAAACCGTTAAGTGTTTCTACGCGCTCTGTGCTCATAACACGCCAATTTAACCATCAGAATTTATAGTTTCTATAAGCTCCGCAAGTATTTTTTCAGATTGATCATTTGGAATTTGGCAAGTTCCGGCAGCTGCGTGGCCACCACCGCCATATTTAAGCATAAGCGCGCCAACATCGGTTTTAGAAGAACGATCAAAAATAGATTTTCCCGTTGCAAAAACCGTGTTCTGCATTCTAAGCCCCCACAAAACATGGATGCTTATATTAATTTCCGGGAATAAGGCATAAATCATAAAGCGATTCCCTGCCCAAATGGTTTCTTCGTTCCTTAAATCCAAAATACCGAGATTTTTATGTACCTTTGTGCAGCGCTGAATCTGCTCTTTAAACTGCTTTTCATGGGTTTGGAAAATCTGTACTCTTTCAAAAACATCGGGATGCTTCAAAATTTCGTCTATTGTGTGTGTTTTGCAATAAGCTATAAGCTCCATCATCAGCTGATAATTGCTTATGCGAAAATCTCTGAAACGCCCAAGACCAGTGCGGCTATCCATTAAAAAATTCAAAAGCTCCCAGCCCTTAGGCTCCAAAACATCCTCACGCGAGAACTGCGCGCTATCCGCTTTGTCAACAGCATTCATCATGTCTATGTCTATTTTAGGGAAAGTTTCCGCACCGCCAAGCCAATCATAAACAACTCTAGAAGCAGAAGGCGCATGCGGATCTACTATATAATTATCTACATTAACCGTAATATTCCTTATAACCTCGCTTTCGTGATGGTCAAAAACAAAAGCGCAAACAGACTGATATGGCAAGTTTGTGCTTATATCTCTTTCTGTAAGCTCAACCAAACCATCTTGCATATCTTTTGGATGAACAAACAGAATGTCATCCACAAGGTCAAGCTCAGTTAAAAGCATTCCGCAAACAAGGCCGTCAAAATCTGATCTTGTCACCAAACGGTATTTCTTTCCGTCCGCTTTCATTCTAGCTAAATTCGTATTCATAATATTCTCCTTAAATTAATTTAGAAATTACTTTTTTATCCATTCCCTATTTATATCAGGGATGTCTTCAAGCAAACGAACAGTATGCGGATTCTGCGGATTTTGGGTAACTTCCTCAGGCTTGCCCGCTTCCACAATTTTAGCCTCATGCATAATAAAAATTCGATCGCTAACATAATAGGCAAGCCCTATGTCGTGGGTAACAAATATGATGGTCATCCCAAGCTCATCTTTTAGCTTCATAAGATAGTCCAAAATATTTGCCCTAACGCAGGCATCAACCATGGATGTAGGCTCGTCTGCAATAAGCACCTTGGGTTTTAAAGCAAATATGCGAGCCAGCAGCATTCTCTGCATTTGCCCGCCGCTAAGTTCAAAAGGATACTTGCCCTCAATATCTGCAGGTTTTACATTCACAGCAAGCAAAGCCTCATCAACTCGGCGGTCAACCTCTTGTTTTGAAAGTTTGTTTTTCAATATGCCAAAAGCGTCTTTAAGCTGGGTACGAATCGAAAAGAACTGATTAAAGCAGCCAAAGGGATCTTGAAAAACGCTTTGCACTTCGCTCCAGTGATCGAGAGTGTTTGTAATTTGCTTGCCTTTGTACAAAAAAGAACCTTGATTAGGCGAGTAAAGCCCAAGCATTATTTTTGCAAGAACGCTCTTTCCGCAACCAGAACCGCCAACTATTGAAACTATTTCGCCATCCGCAATGTCAAAAGAAACATCATTAACTGCGCAAACTCTTTTTTTGCCATGTCCAAAATATTTGCTGATATTTTTCGCTGAAAATATAATATCATTCTGCATAATCGCACCTCACTAGACGTTCTCCAACCATACGCATGCTTTGCGTTTTCTGTTTGCATTCCGGCCTTGCGCTAGGGCAACGCTCTGCAAAGCGGCAGCCAACCATTGTTTTGGCAAGGCTGGGCGGCGCACCCTCTATTGTGGTAGGCTTTCTGTGCTTTTGCCCAGCGTCTGCGCTTAGCATAGCTCCCATCAAAGCCTTTGTATATGGGTGGCGAGGGTCATGCACAACCTGGGTGGAAGTTCCGTATTCCACAAATTCGCCTGCATACATAATGGCTATGTTATGCGCAACATGGCGAAGCAATGGAAGCTCATGCGTAATAAATATCATTGTCGAGAAAATATTTCTCTCAAGCAATTCAAATATCATTTTGATAACCACTTTTTGCGTGGTTACATCAAGAGCAGAAGTAGGCTCGTCTGCAATAACAACCTTTGGATTCAGCAATGTTGAAATTCCTATAACCGAGCGCTGCCTTTCGCCAGCAGTCAGCTGAATGGGATAGGAATTCAAGATATGTTCCGTATCCATTCCAAATAAATCAAAACGCTCTTTTAAACGCTCATAAATTTTCTGCTTGCTTACGCTTTGACCGCTGCCATGAGCCGCTATAACATCTGCCGCAATATCTTTGATTTTGCGAGTAGGGTTAAGCGCATTGAATGCACCCTGCGGTATCATTGAAACTTTTTGCGAAAGAACATTCACGCGAATATCTTCCGGTTTTCTGTTCATAAGAGATTCGCCGCTCACCAAAACATCGCCGCCGGTAGGGTAAAGAGGCGGAATGAACAACCCCATCAAGCCATTTACCAATGTGGATTTTCCGCAGCCAGACTCACCCGCTATGCCCAAAATTTCACCCTGATTCATTGTAAAAGACACATCGGTAACAGCATGTACCTTTTGCCCAAAACGGGTTAAATAGTGCAAACTTAAATCTTTAACTTCTAATATTTTACTCATTACCGCCTACTTCCTCAAACGAGGATTAAATACGCCTTCCATAGAATTATTAAGCAAATAAAGCGCAAACACCATAACAGTTATAACCCCGGCTGCAGGGAAAATGCCCCACCATTTTTTGTCGGTTAAAGCTCCTTGATCTTTTGCTATATTCAATATAACGCCAAGCGATGTAGAGCCTTCGCCAACAGGCCCAAGGCCTATCATGCTAATTGCACTCTCCGATAATATACCGCTTGCCACCTGCATAATGAATACCATAAATACATAGGAGGCAAGGTAGGGCAAAATATGCTTGAATATTATTTGCAAATTGGTTGCCCCATTTATGCGAGCAAGAGATATATGGTCACGCCCTCTTAAACTAGCTGCTTGAGCGCGCACGGAACGAGCCGTCCAAGGCCAAGTTGTGAGGCCTATCAAAATCGCAATTAAGGTTAAAGAGCGACCCTCCGGCCAAGAAGCGCTGACCAAAACCAAAACAACAAAAGAAGGGATAACTATAAACAGGTTGGTAAACATGGTCAAAACATCATCAATAATGCCTCCTTTGAATCCAGCGAAAAGCCCAACCAAAGTTCCTATTGTTGTAGCGATTATACCCGCCATAAAACCAACGTAAAGACTATTTTGCAAGCCCCTAAGAAGCAGAGCCACATAATCTTTGCCCAAATCATCAGTTCCAAGCCAGTACTTGATATGCTTTCCAGATTCAAGTTCGTACTGTTTAAATGGCTGAACATAGGAATCTATTGCATCAGGGTGCGCAGTGTATAAAGAAGGTCCTAGCAACCCTGCCAAAATGGTTGTTAAGAATAGAAAGCTACCTATAACAAACATTGGCTCTTTAATCAAATTTCTAAGAAGTTTAAGCATATTACATTCTCCCTATTTAGAATCCATGGATAAACTTGCCTTCACTCTCGGATCTAACAACGCTATTAAAATATCAACTGTAAAATTAGCAAGCAAAACACTGGTTGTAATCAGCAAAGTCACGCCTTGTATAACTGGATAATCATTGCTTGTGATGGCATTTAGCATAGCAAAACCCAAGCCAGGGTAAGAGAAAATCATTTCCGTAATTAATGCTCCACCCACCATTTGCCCAATGGACAAAGCAAGGCCCGTAAGCTGCGGAAGCATTGCATTGCGGAACAGATAAGCAAGCACTCTGGTTTCCTTTAAGCCAAGCCATTTTGCGTATTTAATATAATCTGTTCCCAATTCATAAATTCCCATAGAACGCATGCCAATAGCTTGACCGCCCGCAAGAATAAGGAAAATAGAGAAGAACGGCAAAACATAATGATATGCCGCAGAAGATATAAATTCAAAAAAATTCGGACTTAACAATGATTTGTCTACCCCACCGGCAACAGGGAAAAATTCCCAAATAATTCCGAAGAAATAAACCAGTGCCATTCCAAACACAAAGAATGGAACGGAACTCATCAAAAGAGCAAAGGGGAAAAGCGCTTTATCAAAAACACCGCGCTTGTAAGCAGCAAGCGCCCCCAAGCTGTTTCCAAATATCCAACCCAACAAGATGGCAGGAAATTGCAAAGCAAGGGTCCAAGGCAAAGCCTGCAAAATTATTTCCGACACTGGTTTGCCATTTTCAAATGATTTTCCCAAATCGCCTTTGAACACCTGCCTTATATAATTAAACAATTGCGAAACCACAGAAGCCTTTCTAGCTACAGCCTCTGGACGTTCTATTAAAGTTTCTCTGAGTACTATGCTCTCTATTTCTCTGCGTTCATTTACCAGTGCATTGCCCAGCGAATCTGCAACGGATTCTTTCACAGTAGTGAAAATCGTATCTCTCACAACAACAGTATCAATTTTGATAACCGTGTCTCGCACTATATTGCCTTGTTTATCCACAACAATTAAACCATAAGACAAACGCAGCCCCTCTTCCATTTCCTTTGCTTTTTCAAGACTTAAACCGCCTGCGGCTTGAGCCATCATAGTATCAACAGGATCTGAGCCAAAGCGAGGCAAAAAGAAATTAAGCGAAAGAGCAATTAAAAAGGTAAGAAAATACCATATTGCTCTTTGGGAAATATAACGAACGGTAGGATATTTTTTAAGCATAGAATTCCAAAATTTAAAGCCTGTTACTTACCAGCTAGCTCAAGCCGCCAAAGAGTATTTCTGCCAACCCCAACCCAAGGAAGCTGAGGTGGAGCAAAAGGACTTTTTTCCGTTGGCCAACCCACCCAAACCTTTGTGCTGAACTGATAATATTCCTCAGGCAAGTGGCAAACCGGTATAACCGGCTGATCCTCAAGGAATATGTTATTAAGTTCCACATAAGCTGCCTTTAAAGAATCCTGATCTACAATCAAAGGAATAGCTTTCAATAATTCTTCCACTCTTGGATTGTAAGACGGATCGCTAGGATTATTATAGCGTCCTTCGTTTTCGTACATATTGCTGCCGCCGCTAGCCGGAACCCAATTACGTGAAGACAAAACTGCATTAAAACGACTCCAAGGAGTAGAAGCTGTAACTGCTATCGGAGGCTTCCTCATAATCATATCAAAATCGCCAGAAGGCAAAGAAGTCCAATATTGACCGCCATCAACAAAACCAGTGCGAGCATCTATGCCTACAGAGCGAAGCTGTTCTACCACCATTTTAACAATGGATTCCCAATCTGACCAACCAGAAGGGGCTTTAATAGAAATGGGTTGCAAAATATTACCGCTCGGATCTAAGGTATGCTTTAAAACATCCTTGTCATCAAAAACCGGTTTATAACCTGATTGTTCAAGCAGTTTTTTGGCAAACTCCTTATCGCCAAGAGGAACGCTGTGTTTAACCACTTCTGCTTCATCGTAAAATTTTTTCTCCAAACCGCTGTGCATTATTAAACCGGGTTTCATTTCCGGCGCATAATTAGAAAGAGCGCGGCGGCTGATAGCGGCATAGTCTATGGCAGCCGCAACCGCTCTGCGGAAGTTTTTATCGCTCAACGGAGCTTTAGTGTTATTCAAATACAAAAAGTGTATTGAGCCAGGAACATAATACGGAGGCGCATTATACCAAGTGCTTACGCCTTCTTTTCTTTTTTCATCTATGCGAGGAATATAATTCATAGAAGCATCCAAATTGCCTTTTTGCAAATTCACAGCAAAATTATCATTATTTTTATATATAGGATGAACTATGTACTTAGGCACTGGCAACTTGCCATCGTACAAAACTTTGTTTCCCCAGTAGTCATCGCGACGTTTCAAAATTATGCGTTCGTTGTTATAATCAATAAGAGTGTATGGACCTGAGACCACAGGGTCTTTATCGCATTTTATATCCTTTGTTTTATTAAAATCATTATCGTTATCTGCCAGATACTGCTCAAAAACATGAGCAGGGGCTATGCGAATTGCCTGCAGCATATCTAAAATAGCAAGCGGATTGTTGCGGTCCTCTTTATTAACCACAAAAGTCACCAATTCTTTGGCGTTAACAGTATCTACCGTTATTTCACTGATAAATTCGCCGAAGCCGCTAAATACCGGATGTGAAAATCTTCTGCCAAGCTCATATATAAACTTGACATCGGTGGAAGTAACTTTCTTTCCATCGCTCCACTCAGCCTCCGGCTGCATTTCAACAACAATTTTTTCAGTATCATGAGAAATTAGAGTCCCTAGCATCGGCTCATTCGCGCCTGTCAAGGAGTTATAAGCGATTAAAGGCTCATACATTAAATTGAAACGATCGTTTACCGGCCAAGCCACCAACCAAGGCTCTACCAAAGGGTTAAAAGTATTGGGATCTCCCCACTGAGAACCTGCCAACCAAAGGGTTTCATTCCGAGGAATGCTACCACCCTCTTTCTTTTCGCAAGACATTAAAAAGGCAAAGGATAGCACAAAAACGCCACAAGCAACTTTTTTCATAAACCTCATCTATAGACCTCACAGAGTTATTACAAGCTAAAATATACAATTTTTTTTTGAAAAACGGAGAAAAATTTGAAAATTAAATCAAATAATCCTTGCAATTGTCAAAAGCTTCCAGTACAACAGGGTCAAATTGGGTTCCACAACCACTGAAAATAATTTCAATAGCATCTTCTCTTGGCATTCCTTTGCGATAAACCCTATCGGAAACCAAGGCGTCATAAACATCAACAACAGACATTAGTCTAGCGCAAAACGGTATTTCTTCGCCTTTTTTGCCATTTGGATAGCCACCGCCGTTAAAATGCTCATGGTGGTCCAAGGCTATATCATGCGCATATTTCAAATAAGCATGGCTTTCAAACCTTTTTTGCATTTTTTTTATCAAATCAGCCCCTTTTTCCGTATGTTTCTTCATTTCATTGCGTTCGCTATCAGTTAACGGTCCCGGTTTCAGCAAAATTGAGTCTCTAACGGCTATTTTTCCAACATCATGCAAGGGCGCAGCGCGCACTATAAGGCTTAATTCTTCTTTTTTAAGAACACCTTTATCAACAAATTCATTTCCCAGCTCATTTATAAACATGGAAGTTCTTAATATATGCCCACCGGTATTTTCGTCCCTGCTTTCCACCGTTTGCGCAATTATTTCTGCCATGCCCTCCTGCACGCTAACCATTTCGCGCCTAATCATCCGCATCCATCGCAAGCTATCATCATTGGCTCTTATCAACCTAGATATTGAGGATACATTTTTGAAACGAAGAAGAAGCATTTCCTTATCAAAAGGAATGGAAAAAAAATCTGCAATGCCTAAGCCTCTAGCTTTAACTTCTGTTGATAAATCACCTGAATCGCCAAAAAAAACAATAGGAGGCACTGCAGGAGCCGTTCGCTTCTTTTCATCGTTAATTTTTCTTACAACGTGGATATCATCCACTGCTATTATTGCTACTTTGGAAAAATCATGCTTTTCCTCTGGTTTTAAATTTGCAAATTCATACAAACCAGACAATTTTTCTTTAAAATACTCCCATTTTCCAGGTTCTTTGGATATCAACAGAACTCTTTCCATGTCAAACCTTTTGTTGTATCCCAGAAATCATACGGACTATAAATATACATTTTTTCCACGATAAAAGGAAGAAAATATTTAAAAATAAAGAAAAAACGCTAAAAAATCGCTAAAAATACAGACGGCAGGACTCGAACCTGCAATCTTCTGGTTCGTAGCCAGATGCCTTAATCCAATTTGGCCACGTCTGCTAAATAATAACCTCGGCGGCCACCTACTCTCCCGCGCCATATCGGCGAGGTACCATTGGCGGCGGTCGGCTTAACTTCCGTGTTCGGGATGGGAACGGGTGTTTCCCGCCGCCTATAACCGCCGAGGAAAAATTCTTTGACCATAGTTTATTTTTTATATGCTGCCCGATTGTTTCGGGTTCGTCAGCGAATAGAGTTAGGCAATTGGATTTATTAGTAGCGTTCGGTTTAGCATGTTTGCATGCTTGCGCCTTCGCCCTATCCACGCCGTGTTCTCCGGCGGATCCTCCAGGCCTCATCTTGGGAGCGGTTTCGCGCTTAGATGCTTTCAGCGCTTCTCCGCTGGGCGCGCGGTTACCCGGCGGTGCCGCTGGCGCGACAGCCGGTTCGCCGTAGGCGCCCCCGTCCCGGTCCTCTCGTACTAAGGACGGCTTCCCTCAAGCCTTGTGCGCCCGCGCCGGATAGGGACCGAACTGTCTCACGACGTTCTGAACCCAGCTCGCGTGCCGCTTTAATTGGCGAACAGCCAAACCCTTGGGACCTTCTCCAGCCCCAGGATGCGACGAGCCGACATCGAGGT